>Ga0256405_10006428_pt1 | contig 18805 bp, 18 predicted proteins | sample RumenRJG_02DNA_FD_189096 | JGI IMG/M metagenome (GOLD analysis project Ga0256405, IMG submission 189096) | Bovine rumen microbial communities from Lethbridge, Alberta, Canada - RJG_02 | ecosystem: Host-associated > Mammals > Digestive system > Stomach > Rumen | place: Canada: Alberta... | reverse complement strand
TGACGACAACGCAAAAGGTATACCTACACATCATCCAGGAATTGGAGAATAAAGATATCGACCTTGTTATGAGGTCTTTGGCAGGTCTTTAAACATTTACGCTGATGAAGGGTGATAAGGGAATCGAGACCCTTTAATAGCTGGCCAATCTTGTTTTGCTCTTCTCTCAAAGGGATAAGCAAATTTTTAGTCAGCAAATCGTTTTTTGTGATTCCTTTTATTGCCGAACCCTGCACTTGATTTAGATCCTTCCGAAGTTTTATCTGGAGCGCATAGGCCGAAAAAACTGGATCTTCCATCAATCCAACAAGAGAAATGAAATCTTGGCTAGTTGCGTAAGAAAACCCGACGAGAACGAGTTTTCCTACTCCAACATGGGTTACAACAGCTATTGAATTCTCAGGGATAATTTGTACCGCTGACTCCCTAATCGCGACACAGCTAATATGCTTTAGAACGGCCACGTTAAACAAAGACTCTTCAGAAACGTTTGAAGATTGAATCCAGGGAATTGTCCCGTTCCAATACTCAAGATTTGAAGTATCCGGGGTTCCGCCGCCAATTGTTGTCCTTGCTAAGGACGAGGCCTCACGCTGTTCCCAAGAATTAGTTGCCAATACACTCGTTTCTAGATAAGACGCCTACAAATAAGTCTTTCCGATGAAAAAGCCGAAGCTCTATGGCCTCGGCTCATTCTTTATTCTTGCGGTTTAGACGCCTTGTCGACGAATTCGGCGATCTCGTCCTTCTCGTCGGGCAACAGATGGGAGTAGGTCTGCAATACCACGGTCTCGGTGTCGCCGACCCATCTCGCTACGGTGCGGTAGCTCATTCCGTTGGAGAGCAGCCATGACACGCAGGAGTGGCGGAACCCGTGCACCTTGATGTGTGGGAGCCCGGCCATCTTCACGTATCTGTCTATCCTTCGACGGACCTCGCTGTGGCCGATGACGACGGCGCCGTCGCTCCTGGACATGCTGCCTTTGGGGAAGCACCATTCGCTTTCCCTTGGGAGGGATTCCAGGTACGGCTTGACGGCCGACAGTATCGGGTAGTCGCGGACCGAGTTCTTGGTCTTCGGCGAGGTCACCGCCTGGCCTCCTTGCCCGTAGCCCCTCCTGGAGACGGCTCTCCTTATGTGGAGCTTGCCATTGGAGAAATCGTCCCATTTGAGGCCCATCATCTCGCCGCATCTCAGCCCGTAGAAGTAGAGGAGGGTGACCATGAAGCGGTCCCTTTCATCCTTTATTACGGACAATAGTTTCTCGAATTGCTCCAGGGTGAATATCTGGTAGCTTTTGTCCGCCGGGCGGTGGTCCTTGGGGGTTGATATCCTCGACGGGTCCAGCGACTCGTTCTTCTTCTTGAGGAAACGGACGAAGAGGCGGAAGCAGCAGGCCTGCTGGTAGACGTTGAGCCTCCTTTTGTTGAGCTTGGCGTTGACGGTGTCGAGATAGGCGTTGGTCACGTCGCCGACGCGCATGCCCCTGAAGCAGGGGAGGACGTATTTTTTGAACGTCCTTTCGACGCCGTAGTACGTATTGGGCTTCAGCCTGGCCGTCTGCTCGTTGAGGAATATCTGGGCGAGGTCGTCGCATAGGATGCCCTTGTCGGCGTCGGATTCGGTGAGGGTGGAGAGGAAGACGGGCTCGTACAGCTGCGCGTCCTTCTTGCGTTTGAACGACTTGGAACCGGGCTCGGCGGGCTTGTAGCAATAGAAGTACCTTCCGCCGACGCAGACCTTGATGTAGTAGGTCCCGCGCTTCTTGTTCTGGTAGACGGACATTATTCCTTCCCTCCTTCCTTCTTTTCGTCTATCGGCGTCAGCGTCAACGCGGCGCCACCATCGTCGAAGAGCTCGATGGTCGCCTTGCTGAGCGTACCGTCGCCGGGCACGCGCTTGGCGCCTTCCGCCTTCAGTTCCTCCACCGACGCGTATGGCTCCCTGCCCAGGGCTATGCGGTCGGCGTTGATGATGGCGAGGTCGTCGCCGTCGGCCTTGTTCATGCCCTCGACGAAGAGGTAGGCGTCGATCTCGTCGAACTCCTCTTTGCGTGCCATGTGCATGCGGAAGCTGCAGCGGCTGACGTCGCGCTTCTCCCATTGGGCGTTCTTCCATATGGTCCTGACGGGCTTCTTCGCCTTGAATTTGGGCGGAAGCTCGCCCTCCTTTATGAATTCTTCCCACGGCTTCCAGGTTTCCGAGCGGTAGGTGTTCTCGCCGTTCAGCCTCTCCTCCTTGAACTCGATGACGGAGGAAAGGGCGCCGATGACGAACCTCCTGAACGCCATCACCGGGTCGTCGCTGCTGGTGAGCTTGTCGATGAAGGCCTCGAGCATGAAGTCGGCCCTCTCGGCCTTGAAGCGGGACTCGAACCTGATCCACGACGAGGCGTTGACCGCGCCCTTGTGGCCGTTGGTCCATTCGGCCTTCTTGTCGTAGATGCACAGCTGCCTCTCCGACTCGGTCTTGCCCAAGGTGAAGGACCAGCCCAATCCTTCCCTGATGATGGCGTCCTCCTCGTCGTCGGCCCAGTCGATGGGGACGCCCCCGGAGTCGAATCCCTTCTTCATAGAGGAGACGAACTCGCGCCTCTTGCATTTGCGCATCAGCTCGGCGATCGGCATGTTGCCGTTGTAGTCGTCGACGGTGAGGTCGATGCGGGTGCAGCGGTGCGGCAACCCTTTCAATACCGAGAAGAAGTTCTTCCAGGAGTTGGCTACCGCGACGATTGCCTCCGCGGCGGTCAGCATCCTTCCGCCGAGTTTTCTTTCTTCCTCCTCGACGGCCCTTTCGACGAACCTCTCGCAGGCGCGCCCCTTCATTTCCAACATCGAGGTGGGGATTCCCGCGGCGGTCTTGGTGAGTTCGCCGCCGGTGAAGACGAAGAGGTCCTCGTGATAGTGCCATCCGGACTCGTAGTTGCTTCCGCCTCGCCTCATGTCGACTCGGGTTTCCCTGTCCACGAGCAGCGCGTCGAGCGCCTCGTCCCAGTACTTCATCGTCTCGGGCTCATGCTCTTCGAATGGGTATAGGAAGACGACCTTCAGGTAATCGATGATGCAGTCCACGTGCCTCGCGGCCAACGTGATTGATGTGATAACAGGGGTATTACTCACCCCCTGCGGGTGAGCGCCTAAGCCTTCCTGATTCTCCTCATTTGGGCATGGCGAAATGCCGCCATTTGCGTCGGCGGCGATGACGTTCTTTTCTTTGGTTTCATCTGACATTGGTATCCTTTCTGGCCGCGGCTGGCCCCGAGCTGCCGCAATCGGGTCCCCGCCGTCCGGCCGTTATCGTTTTCGCCTCCTAGCCGGAGGCAGGCGGATCCATAGGATCCACAAGGCGCGCCCCTACGGGCACGGCAGGCGCCTTAACCTTGCTTATATCTCGAGCAGCTCTGGCTGCTGGTGGACCCTGAGCAGGGGCCATTTGAAGGTCTTCTTGCCGTCTTCGGACACGTCCATCGCGAGGAACTTGAGGCCCTTGTCGCTTCCGGTGACGATCCAACTGAGGGTGTCGACGAGCGCGCCGGCTTCCTTCATGGTCTCGAACACGCGGTCGCCCACGGTCTCGCTGACCCTGCCGAGCTTGTCGAGGTAGCCCCAACGGACGCGGTAGAAGATGTCTTCGCTCTTGACGCGGTCCATGAACACGTGGGTGAAAGAGCACATGCGGAGTTCCGTCGGCAGGTTGTCGACGAAGTCTTCGTAGGCGATCTCGGGCCAGTAGTGGCTGATGTCGCGCCTGAGCTTGAGCTTCTCTTGGTTTTCCATTGCTTACTCCTTTCTGCCGATTTGGCTTTCGGAGGCCGTTTTATGCGTTTTGTGTCATAAACTGATACTTCCGGGTTGATTATCGACGTCTCAACCGCCATAATTTGGTTGCTTGGGATTACATCAAGTTTCGAAATCTCATTAAATCCGAAGCAACTACACACACATTACGCTTTAAATTACATAAAAACAAGCGGTTTCATTAAATTCAGTTAATAAAAAGGAGAATTTCGATTAATGAGCGCGAAAAAGAAAGACAAGGCCGCCAACGAAGCTTGGTCCAAGGCCAACGCATCCGTAACGGAGCAACCAAAGCCCGGCCTGCTCCCCAACCAATGGGACAGGCTCACCGAAGCCAGGAAGGCCAAGGGACTCTCACAGAAGGAACTCGCAGACCTCATTGGCGTCACCCAGACCACGATGAGCCACTGGGAGAAAGCAAATGAGCTTCCCGCCTCCGCCATCCCGTTCCTGAAGATGTCGATGGCGCTGGACGTCCCGCTGGACTGGCTCTTCTACAACAACCTCGTCGTGGGTTCCATCTCTGAGGAGGAGAAGGACACGATGCGCAAGGCCACGGAGATACTCCAAAGGCTGTACAGCAAGAAATAAAACCTAGGGCACTGATCCTGTTTTCGGGGTCGTGCCCTTTTGTCGTAGGAGGGCATTCATGAAAAACCACATCGTTAGCCAGATGATCATCAAGAGATTCGCTTCCGTGATTAACGTTTTCGATCTAAAAAGCGGCAGGCTTGATTTAGCCAAAAAGCCCCATAAGGTCTTCTATAAGGACGGTTTGTTGCCCGAGGACCTCGATCATCTGCTTTCAACTGCAATTGAGAGCCGCTTTGCCAATCTTCTCTATCAGAAACTGCTTAATCCGGATTTCATCACTTTAAGTAGAGAAGAGCTGTTTTTGCTTAAACGCTACATGATGATGGTTAGCATCCGCATGTACGGCCCTGATGAATTTGCGGCCATGATGAAAAACTTCTCCAACAACGCGGATAGATTTCTGTCTTTGGCTAAGTATTTCTATCCTTGGCTATCGAAACTAAGAAGGAATAGCGACCTCCAACTTTCAAACCAAGACCTATACGAGTTGGCGTTGCGAGTATGCTGCGAAAACACAGACATTACGAATATCGCATCCGATAAAAGGGCAACTTTGGAAATCGTCGCGTGGGCAACGACATTTGTGGATGCTTATTTGGCGATTTGGGACGCCCCAAAGGGCATGGAATTCATCTTGAGCGACTGTTCCATGGTGTCCGAATACGAGGGATGCCATCAGCTGACAGGGGGGCTTGACCTTTCAAAATTCTCCTATTGCCAATATCACTTGCAGCACCCAACCGAGGATTTGGAGGGCCTCATGCAGGCCAAGGCACTTTCAACCCTGCAGATAATGTACGAGAACTACAATCTCTTCAACCTTTCTTCAAAGAGATGTTTGGTCGCGATTAATCCGTTCTTCAGCCAGTATTTCGGCCTAAAACAGATGTCGAACGGTGGGGACGTTTTCGTGGCGCCAGAACCCGACGTATGGCCTGCCGTGGTCCAGGATAAGAATCTTTTTAAATCGCCTGTAACCGAGCACAAACTTAAATTGGGCTACACGATGCAAGACCTGTTTTTCTATGAGCCTAGGACCTTAACGCCGGAGGATATGGTCTACGTGAATTCGATGATTCTTTTGATGTCCCGAGACATCATCGGCTTCAATGACTTCGCATCCATTTCAGATTCCATCGATTACTTCCTTTGGTCGAAAACGTCGATGAAGAACAACGAGTTCCTTTTTCTCGAGACGAAAGACGAAATCATCAAATTCATGGAAGATCTCATGTACGACCCCTTGATGAAACTGTCTAAGTTGTGCAGAGAAAAGCTAGGCGATGGACAGCAGACATATGCCATCGACCTGTTTAGAGATGTCACGGAGAACATGCTTTCGGATTTTAGGACCAATAAATACATATATTGGTACTTGTTGGAAAACGAAGACATGTCGAGAAAGCACCCAAATCTCTCCTTCCTCGGCGATGAAGAAAAACGAATGAAGCTAATCCGCGATACCTATAAGGCTTTATGGGGCAAGGAATACGTTAGAGGGGACGGTAATAAGTGATTGCGCGCATGCGCTTTGATAAAATAGCATCAGCCAAATGAACTTTGACCATTTGCAACAATTCGGCAGCGCGGTTGTTGCCCGCTTAAATACGCTAATTAGAAACGTGGAGGCTTCCTCCAATTCCTTTTACGATTCCTATCTCGATCTTCAGGAATCGTTCACGAAAGAGGTGCTTGCATCCTCCGGCTATCAGCTGGATGGATCGAAGAATTCCGGCTACCTCCTCCACGGTGCCGAGGTGAAGGATTTCCTTGGTCGGAAGTTCGGAATCGATCCGAGCCTCATCGAAAAGCTCCACGACCATACCCTCAAGGCGAACAAGCATAAGCACCAGAAGGAAAAGACGGTCACCATCGACAGCGTTCATGCATTCATGGAACCGTTCTACGTCTTCTCCAGGCAGTGCGCGGGCCTATCATACGTTGGCCAGTTCGCCTACGACCCGTCGTTCTTCGGCGGGCTTTTCGGGGCACTCGCCAAAGAAAACGCATGCCTTAGGGGGAAGGTGTCAGACCTTATCCGAGAGGCGGAGGCGATGGCTCGCGAAAACAAACTTACGGTCGAAGAACTCGCCGCGTGCAAAGGGGTCTTATCTTCGCTGAAGGGGGATATCGATGACCTCCAAGAAGAGAACGAGCGAATCAAGGGCGCCATTTCCTTTATTCAGGACATTACGAGCAAGCGATTGGAGAACCTTGAAAGAAAATACGAGGAATTGGACGAGAAGGTAGCCAGAATCCTCAACGCCTCTCCGAAGCAAGCGCCGTCTCCGATGCAGTCCCCGATTCCAAACAGGGCCGTTTCCCCGGAAGACGAAGCCATCGTGAAGAACTTCTTCAAGAACGCAAAGGTTTATTTCTCCGATGCGGCAAACGGCCCGGTCAACGTGGCTGAAGGCAGAATGATGAGGCGCGGGATTGCTTGCGGGATAGCGGGCCTAATAACCTTTATCGTTGCCCTGTGCCTGCCCGCTGGATACAAGGCCTTCGCCATCTTTGGAGCCCTCATGATCCTCTATGGTGCGTTTATGTTCCTCATCGGCTTTAAGGTCGCAGGCTACGAAATGCAGGACCCAGCAGAATTCTGGATCATGGCGAAAGGACATGCTGTATACAACGGCAGAACCGTCGTTGCCGCTTTCTCGTCGGCGAGGTGGAAGTGGATTACCACACTTTTGTTCATCGTCAGCCTTTTGGGCGTAATCGCGATGCTTTTCAGCGCCTCCCCGATGGTTTTGGAAAATCCGCCTAGCGTAGCGGCCTCTTTTGCAGTGCTGCAAGGAGTGGCGTCCATCGTGATTCTAAGCATCTGCATGACGACAACGGGAAGGTCATATGAATTCCAATACGTAATATTCCAGTATGGCGATGACGTGATACGCTTCGACAGGAAAACCGGCCAGTGGACGGCCCGCGACAAACGCTTGAAGGGGCACCGGCTATGAGGGAAAGGAATTAACGATGAAGAGCAAAGCCATTATGTGCCCTATTTGCGGGGAACATCGCTTCACCTCGGAGAACGACCATGAAATCTGCAGAATCTGCGGTTGGGAGAACGAGGGATTCGGTACCGATGGATTTTTCCCGGCTGGCGCGAACCACGTTTCTTTCCACGCCTATAAAATGTGGTATCGACTCCTAAAAAGGATCGACCAAACGTATCGCTGGATATCTAAACCGGATTTATGGAACCAAATCGATTCGGACTTCGAATGGCTTCCGGCCCCGGTGACGACCTCCCACGTCCATTCCGAGTTATCCATGGATTCCGTTGCACGTGTCGCATGGTTCTATAGGTGGAGAGGCGACCAGATTGTAAGGGCAATCTACGAAGGCATTCTTGAAATAAACATCTCAATCCCGCGCGACGAAAGAGAGAAGGCGGAATTGATTTACGATTCCCTCAAAGACGAGATTCGCGTAATGCATGCGGCGAAAGATTATCCGGATATGCTCAATAAGTTCGCCGACGAGATCAAAGAAAGATATAAGCCGTTTTTGGTCGAATGGGACGGGACGTTTGATTAGACGGACAATACGGCAGCCTAAGGGCGCTCGCGATTGCGGGCGCTTTTCCTTATAATATGGGCGCGCCATAAAGCGCCCTCTGGAGCCTTGCGAAAGCTTAGCAAAGGAGGAATTGCTAAGTGGCACGTTCAGAAATTGCCAGCAATGGCGAACTGATCAAACGCAAGATCGAAGAGCTCGGGGTGACCCAGGAGGCGTTTGCCGAAATGGTCGGCATCGGCGACCGCGGACTCCGCAAATGGTTGAAAAACGGCGTCGACAGCCTAAAGACCCTCGCGCAGATCGCCAACATCTTCGATTGCAGCGTGGAAGACCTCATCTGCTATAAGTAGGCGAGGCCTTTTTTCTTAGATGCCATCGACGTTTTTGCCCAATAGGAACTACCTGTTCCTAAAAATGGGCCTTTTCTTTTCCGACAATGGTGTCGTCCAAAAAAGGAGGACGAAACCATGACCCAGACCAACCAAAAGAAGTACTTCCAGGTCACCGCCAAATGCGGCCACCTCGGAAGGCTCAGATACATCCCCATCAACTTCGCCATATACGCCGAGAACGCCCATGAGGCCGCCCAATACGCGAAAAGGCTCCCGAGGGTGAAGAAGCAGTGCAAGGACGCGATCCTGGCCTGCGTCGAAATCACCCACGAGGAATACATGGCCCTACTCGACGCGAACCGCAGGGAATCCTACCTCAAGGCCAAATGCCATCGCCAAGTCGTCATCGACGAGGACTTCGAATCCCGGATCCAGACGATGGAAGGGCGAGCGAGGAAGGAGAAGCGCCCACTCTCAATGAAATACCGGAAGTGGAAGCACGAAGGCAGGTATCAGCTTGCTTACGGGGAGGCTGAATGATGAAGATCCGAATCAACTCGTTCTGGCCGAACAAAAGTCTCTGCGACGGCCCGGGCATTAGGTCGTTGCTCTTCTGCCAGGGATGTGACATCCATTGCCCTGGATGCCAAAACCCGAGTTCCTGGGATCCTCGCGGCGGAGTTGAGCGCGAAGTCGATGAGCTCGCTCAGGAAATCATCGCCTCCAGCGACAACGGCAAAATCACAATCACCGGCGGCGAACCATTGCTGCAAAAGGAAGCCGTAACGGAACTCGTCGGCTTGCTAGACGAAGCCGGAATGGACATCGCTCTTTATACAGGGCACTCGAAGGAGGATGTCCCCGAAGGGATCCTCGCCCACATCAAATACCTGAAGTACGGCCCTTACAAAAAAGAGTTCCACACCTCTACGACGCCCTTCGTGGGCTCGACAAACCAAACATTCCAAAGGATCAGATAACATGAAGCAAAACAACAACGAAAACGCCGCGAACCGTCTCTCCTACGTGGGCCACGTCTATGGCCTAGGGGAGAAGCAGATCAAAAAGGAAACCCTTGCCTCCTTACCCGAAGAATGGGCGCGCCTGCACAAAGAAGGCTACATTCACATCCACGACCTCGACGCTTATGGACTTACTTACAATTGCCTGACTTTCGACGTCGACAACCTCGACCTAAGCGGAATCACCGACCCGAGCGAGCAGGGCAGGGTCATCGGTCTATTCTCCTTCCTAAAGCTTCTCATCGAGGAATACGGCAACGAGCAGTCCGGCGGGATGGCCTTCGCCAACTTCGATAACGACGTCGACGGCATGCTCACGAAGCTCGGCGTGGCCGACAACGCGGAGAATAACGCAATCCTCCGTTCCTGTATCAGGGCTTTCATCCTCTTTTGCAACGACAACCACACCAGGATGGGGCTGGTCAGCTACTACGTGACGCTTAACATCGGCCTTGCCAAGACCGCGAGGGCGAGGTTCGTGGCCAAATCCGTCATCGGGGAATTCGAGTCCCTGGGCGACATGGTCTACAAGCCGAACATCGTCTTCAAAGTCCACGAAGGCGTCAACCGCGCCGAAGGCGATCCGAATAACGACATCCTAAAACAAGCGTTATTATGCACCGCGAAGAAGATGATCCCGACCTACCTCCTATGCGATTGCGAGCAGGACAGGCAGACCGATCCTTTCTTGCTTTCGGTAATGGGTTGCAGGACCAGGGTGGTGGACGATCGCAACGGACAAAAGGGCGCGATCGGCCGTGGGAATATCGATAACATCTCCATCAATTTGCCTCGCATCGCCTTGGAAATCGACAAGGAATTCAGGAATTCGACCTTCGAGGAGAAGATGCAGACCCTGAAGAAGCGGTGGACCGACATCGCCTCTGTCGTGAAAGAAATCCTCGTCGACCGCTATAAGAAAGTCGTCGCGCAATCCGTCGAGGACTTCCCGACGAACCTAAGGTTCAACCTGTGGAGGACGCGCTTCGACGAAGTGGAAAAGCTCGAGGACGTATTCAAGCACGGCACCCTCTCCATCGGCTTCATCGGCTTAAGCGAGGCCATCGAAGTACTATCCGGAAAGAAGTACTACGCCGATCCAGATACCCTCATGGCGGCGTTAGGCTTCGTCTGCTACATGAGACAGTACTGCGACTTCCTTGGGTACGAGAGCAAAATGAACTTCTCCCTCCTCGCCACCAGCGGGGAACTCATCTCGGGACGCTTCACCGAAATCGACGCCAGGGAATTCGAGCCCCAGGTAGATATCTTCTCCAAGGGGTACTACACAAATTCCTTCCACGTCGACGTCGATAGCGATCTTCCGGCGAAGAAGAAGATCCAAATCGAGGGTCTCTTCCACCCCTTCTGCAACGGCGGGTCCATCACCTACGTCGAACTCGGTGAGGCGCCGCTAGGGAACGACGAAGGCCTCATGGAACTCGTCGAGGAGGCCATCGCCTCCAACGTCCATTACCTCGGATTCAACTTCCCAAAGGACGTCTGCGACGAATGCGGTGCTAGCGGGGTGTTCGACGATTGTCCTTGCTGCGGCTCGAAGAAGATTACGCGAATCCGCAGGGTCTCCGGCTACCTCGAGATCCTCGACGGCTTCACGAAAGGCAAGAAGGCCGAGGAAAAGAACAGAAGGAGGAACGGCTGATGCGCGGTCCCAAAAGGCACATAAGCATCGAAGGCTTCGACGGCGTCGGGAAGACGACCGTTTGCAAGCTTCTCTCGGAAAGGCTCGGATGCGATTTCGTCGAGAAACCGCTCCACCATCTCTTCGACGAAGGCGATTCGTTCGGGGAGTATGTCCGCATCCGCAACAAGGTGAACGCCTGCCCCGACAGGGACTTCACCGCGAGCTTCTACGGCCTTGGAAGCCTGTACATGTACCACCTCTACGAAGGCAAGGAGATCGTTACCGACCGCCATCTCTGCTCCAACTACGCCTGGAGCGGGAACGGCGAAAACGACGACATCTACGATTTACTTTTGGCCAAGCTAGGAAAACCTTACCTGACCGTGGTCCTCCACGCGGAAGCGTCGACGATCGCGGCGAGGCTATCCGGAAGGGACGCCGAGGACCCCGACCTCGCAAAAGTGGCGAAATCGGGCGAAATCTACGCCAAAATGCGCTCTTTTTGCGAAAAAAAGAAATTGAACACACTTTGGCTCCATACCGACAACATGACGCCTGACGTCATCGTCGGCCTAATCCTCGAGCGTCTGGAGGAGATGGAAGAGGACCCAAGGAGCGACTTCCGCGTTGTGAGATTAGGGAGGATCCACCCATGAACGAAAGAACCATAAACGACAACAGAATCAGCAAGGATTACAAGTACCTCGCCCTATATTGGGCCTTGGGGTTCGAACCGGGCTCCGACGGCGTTTTCGCCAAGGACTACGGCGACTGCCGAATCCAGATCGAGCCGGAGTCGGGCAGGGCGGAATTCTCCAAGCCGCTTACCTATCTTGGCGGGGCGTATATGCCGCTAAAAGACGACAAGGCCTTCGTCATCCTCGAGTGCGTAGACAGGCTCCTTGAGCTCGGCTATTTCGCCGGCGAAATCATCGTCGATCCCGAGAACGAGTGGGACGTCTACCTCGGCGATATCTACATTCGCTGCCTGCCTTGGGGCGAGAAGGCGGACGGGTTATCGCTGCCTGCACCCAGAATCGGGACATTCGTTTCCGTAATCTATTCCTCGCGGCTCTACAGCGGCTTTGTCGATAGGAGACAAACCATAATAAACGGGGATGGCCATATCTATGACAGGGGCCTATTCGATTGCCGGAAGGGCCACGTCGTTCTCATGGAATCAAAGGAACGGACGGAAGGTGACTTTGTAATCCGCTTCGGCGAGGTTGTGGCCTACAAAGGGAAGGGCCGCCGAGTCGTCGTTCCCGAAGGTGTCGAGTCGGTATCGAGCTGCCTTTTCTGGGATAACCAGGAAATCACCGAACTCATACTTCCGGAAGGCCTAAAAAGAATCGGCGGTGACCTCTGCTATAACTGCGCGAACTTGCGCAAGGCGAACATCCCGTCCACGGTGGAGGAGATGGGCGACAACCCCTTCGCCGGATGCCCGAATCTGGATCTGAGCTGCGCCTCCAAGCATTACGGCTGGGACGGCCACCTTCTTTATGACGGCAGGGGAAAGCTCGTCCATTGCCAAATCAAAGGGGCGCCGAAGAGAGTAGAGATTAAGGAAGGCACCAAAACGATCGGCAAGCACGCCTTCTATCTATGCGACGGCGTTGAGGAAATCGTCATTCCGGAGAGCATCGTCCGCATGCAGAACTTCCCGTTCTCGGGCTGCTCCAAGCTTAAGCTCGACATTCGCACGGCAGCGTATCGCATCATCGACGGGGTCGTCTATACGGGCGATCTCAGAGAAACGGTTGGGTGCCTGAAGTCGACCAAGGCGGATGTCCTTGCGCTTCCCGAAGGCGTTACGAAAATCGCACGGAATTCCTTCTATCAATGCGAGGGGATAGGCAAAGTGGTGCTCCCGAAGACTCTTACTGCCATCGGCTACAACCCGTTCAACGGATGTCCCAACATCGCATTCGAGTCCGAATCGGATTACTTCAAAGTCATCGACGGGCGCCTCTACAACGCCGACGCGAGCAAGCTCATCTGTTGTCCCAAATCGAAGGCGGCGGGGGAGGTCCGCCTCCCGGATTCCGTCATCGAGCTGGAGAGAAGCGCCTTCAGCGGCTGTTCTGAGATGACTTCCATCGTTCTTAAAAACGTGGGCAAGATCGGCAAATCCTGCTTCTCGAGATGCTCTTCTTTGAAGAAGGTCTATGTCCCGGACCACATCGCCTACGTCGGCGAATGGGCGTTCTCCCATTGCGAGGCGCTGCAGGAGGTCTCGATCGGCCCGGAAACCTTCGTGGACCGAAATTGCTTCTCTGGGTCCCGGTGCAAGGAAACGAGAAGGCAGGGACGCAGCAACTACCTCATTGAAAGCGAGAACCTCTTCTTCCTCAAGGGATGCAAGGATTCGCTTCAAGGAAAGGTCGACAGCATCGTCATCGACCCACCGTACAACTCGAAGATCGACTATGTCGGCTACCAGGATGATTTCGGCGGCTCGTACCTGTCGTTCCTCAAGCAACGCTTCGAAACAGCGAAGATGCTGCTTAAGCCAACGGGTTGGATGGTCGTCTGCATCGATAAAGGCGGACTCAAGGCGGTCAAAGAGGCCGCGGCATTGACGTTTGGAAAGAAGAACGTCTCAATTCGCCTGTGGAAGAAACTCGACAAAAGGCTCGACCAGAACAAGGAAAAGAGGCCCGGAAAGAAGAAGGTCCTCTTCGAATACATCGTCTTCTGCAGAAGCTCCAGGGAATCCACTTTGCTCCCGGTACTAAGCCCAAAGGGGAAGTCCGCCAAAGTCCCGTTGATATTCTCCGGCTACGGAACGACGTCCTCCGCGAAGGACGAGATCGCCGAGGTGTTCGGTAGCAGAAGCGCCTTCTCCACCCCAAAGCCAATTGCCTTAATCCGGGAACTGATACGCGCAACCTGCCCAAAAGGCGGAATCGCGATGGATTTCTTCGCTGGATCCGGCACGCTAGGGGTGGCTGCTATGGAACTAAACGCCCAAGACCATGGCTTAAGGTCCTATGTCCTCGTCACCAACGGGGAATCGAGCTTCGCCGAAAGGATTGCCGATCCAAGGCTAAAAGCCGCCGAGGCCAAATTCGGCGGAAGCCATAGATTCATCAGATAAGGAGGAAACAAAAATGGCTCTTATGAAATGTCCCGAATGTGGGAAGGAAGTTAGCACGGCGGCTTCTACGTGCCCACACTGCGGCTATCCGCTGAAGAAAGAAGCCCAGATCAGCTACCAGACCATGACCGTCAAAATCCGTTGCTGGGGCAGGAGCGCCGGCGCCCTAAACGACAAACTCAGGCAATATACTTCGCAAGGCTGGGAGGTGGTCTCGGCGGTCGAAGACCATTGGCAGGGTGGTATCCTAAGCCCCGTATACAAAGTCGTGTTAAAACGACAGAAGCGGAACTAAATGGTCCTAATTTCATCGGCGATAACCGTCTACGATTAAGGTAATCAAGGAGGTAATACCATGGAAAAGAAAGAAATCACCGAACTATTGAACGAATGGCGCCAGCGCGTCACCTACGTCAGGGCTGAGATCCTAGCCGACCTCAGGGATGCCCCTAAACCGAACACCAAAACCGAAGTCGAGTACGCCGATCCTGAGGATTCCTCCAAAGGGGCAACCTACAGAACCGTCGGGGAGATGGAGGGGCCGTTCTTCGAGGCGAGGGACCGCCAGATGGAAAACGAATCCAGAATCGCAGAAATCGAATCCGCCCTGAAGAAGGCGGGCATCGATCCGTGCAAGGCATCCATCTCGTCCCTGCTCTTCGTGGACACCGAGAGTTCCAATTGCTTCAACGATGTCTACAAGATGTGCGAGTACGGCCACTATATGACCGACGCTCGCTTCAACGAGATAAGAAACGGCAGGAAGGACATCCTGATAAACCCGGGAAGGGACGGGAAGTTCAACCTCGTCGGGAGGAAGGGGCACCGCGACCTCATCCTCGCCCACACCCACGGCGAGTATATGAGGTCTCCTCGATTCGACGAGTTCCACAACGACATCTCGTTCTACCTCAGGCAGCAAAGCGCCCTCGTGTTCATGTGGGCCTCTGAGAACGACATCCAGGCACTGCTTGATCAATGCTTCCGATATAGGATGACCTGCCCGTCCTTCGTCTCCTACGACGTCCAGCAGATCTTCATGAAGGAGTTCCCGGACTTCAAGGGAACCCCGTCGCTAGAAAAAGCCGCCGCGTTCCTAGGTCTCAGCATCGAAGGAATAACCCAACACCGGCCGGATGAAGACGCCTACATCACGATGATGATCCTCAAGGCGATTGTCGAAAGGACCGGCAAGACCGTCATGGAACTAATCTACGGCTGCCCAGTGTGCCAATGCGAATCCATTAGGGAATATAAATCGATGAAGCGACGCCATGAGGAAAACGCGGCAAGAAGGGCGGAAATCAACAAAAGGAAGGCCGAACTCGCCCCTTATCACGAAGAGCTCAATGAACTTCTCAGCGCCCCGACGCCCGAGGATACGCCGAAGGAAAAGATGTTCGCCGTATCCCTCGAGATGAAGATGCACGTGGACGAGACGCTTCCGACCATAAAGAAGTGGATCGACAAAGACTTCTTCCTAAGGCGGAACCTCAACGTAGGCTACCTGGTGGCCTACAACGAGGAAGAGAGACAGCATCTGCTAGACATATTGGACGTCAGCGAGCTCAAAGTCGTACTCGTGGACGAATTCGACTCCATCGCGGGGTAAACGATTAAGCCCTAATGAACGCGAAGCTCATTGAAGGGCTTTTTCACTAATCGGGTAATTAAGACAAGATCCTTGGGCTTCTTTCGCCCGATTTGCAACACTTTCCACGCCGCAAAAAAGAGACGTCAAAAGAGATAAAAAGTTTGCAGTACCACGATTAGCACTTTTGTCCATTACTACTGACTGATGGGTTATCCCCATGCCAAGGGCGTTTTCCAACCAGCATTTTGTACCACGAATTTACCACGGGACTATTACTACGTAATAAGATTTTCATTAAATTGGCTTAATAAGACGGATTCTTTCGATTAAATCTAGAGAAACTTTTTGCGCTCGAAACTCCCCGCATCGTGCTCCACGAGTAAAAACTGTGTCGACGTTGTCGGCACATTTTTCGTTTTTACGTGAGTCCACCGCACGATTACCGCACGGATTTCTGAACTTTTTTATTAGAGCACTATCGAAAAATTTCCACCCAAAAATAAGGGGTGCTTATGCTTAAATGATCGTTTATATGCTTTGAAGCAAATCGCCAATCTCGCTAAGCAAGTCGTCATCGTCAAAAGCAAGTCCTTACATTATTAAGAAATGACGCTTGTCTTTCCGCCTTCAGGCTAAGCCTTTGAAGGATAGCGAGGTCTATGCATTGGTATAGAGCCTTTGGGTTGGCGTCGCGGACTTTCTTCTGAATTTGGAATAGCTTAGGATGCCGCAAATGAATACGATTTGCGTGCGCATCATATCCATCATGCTTTTTTGAAGTGGACATGTTTTCTTTTTAGCGGCCAGGAAAAACCTTTAGCAGTCGTATGCTATCTTCGTCTCCAAGGAGCTCTCCAGCCACCTGTCCGTACCCCGTTTGCTGACCATCCAAATCGTCTTCGAATTGTTTTTGGTTTGCGCTTGGCGTTGTATTCAAAGAATTATTCCATGCTCCAAATAAACTATCGCGACAAAGGGTGAATGGAAACACACAATCCAGCAGTTACACCTGCTCCAAAACTTGTTTTTATTTCCGACGAGAGATATCATAAATACAGAAAAGGACTATCATCGACGCATCCGATATACATATTTTTGGTTTCGATGGTTGAAGCTGTTTCAAGTCTCCAAATATAGGAAGGGTTTAAAGGAGAAAATTGTTTATGTATTTTTACAAAAACGAAGACGCAGTACGCGATCTTTCTCTGGAAATGGACTTCCCTGCTTTCCTTCGCATGGTTGCCCAGGACAGTAGTTCTTGGAACTATGGAAATTATGAGTATTTCGCTTTTGATGACAGAAATATCTCAAGCCGTCTTTTCGGTACTGTGTTCAAAAAGATCACCTGGAACGAACCCGTCGTTTGCGATGTCGTCTACGAAGATGGCACCCACGGCGAAAGAACATATTATCAGCGTAAGTATGCGATTGTGTACCGCCGACCTTTGGATACGCTTGACGGTGAAGTACTCCGTTACGCGCATTCTTGCAAGTACGATGTATGGTATGTCTATGACCAAATGGTTTCCTTCATCAAACGTGAGAGGGCCGCGGGAAGAACGGTGCCTCCCGATTATCTTGCGGATTACCAGAATCTTAGGTCTTTGATGGGGGGCAAGTTTGCCAGCGACCCCAAAACGATTTTCGCCGTAAAAAAAGTCGCCATGACATTGGTTGAGAAACATAAGCTTCATTGGTATTACTATGAATTCGTCTCGCCGTTTATGAGCGATGAGGAAAAAGAGTTTGTCGACTCTTATGCAGGCAAAGCGAAAGACGATTACTATTATTGGAGACGCGACCAACTTCATCTGGAATATTTCCTCGCGGGCGAAGGAAACAAGAGCAAAGTTCAAGGGAAGATCGAAGGCCAAAGGAATCGCGTGAAAACTACGCGGACGCTTTTCATCATCTTTGCCATCGTCTTCGTCGTATCTCTTATTGGTGATATTATCAGCCTCGTTGCAAGCGGCTACACTGGTGGCGAAGCAGCGTTGCCTCCGCTGGCGACTTTCTTCACGGTCCTGCTCGTACTATCGGTCTTCCCCGCGGTTGTATTCTTGATTTTAACCATCATTTTCCACAAGAGAACGCGCGTTCGGAAATAGTGGGCTTTTGCTCGACGATGATTCGGGAGACGGTTGCTCGAGGATTCCACAGCGGGATGCTGTGGAATTGCTTTTCGTTCCTTTGCGACATCGCATGGCCATCTCATGAAAGGCGGAAACCGCTGAGAGGTTTTGGTTTTACGTCCATGTGGTATTTGCCAACGGATGGCCGCGTGGCGTTTTGCTGAATATCATAAAAAGCGATTTGTGTTCACTCCAAGGGTAAACCATCATAATCTACCGTGCAGCCCTGAAGAAGACGATTTCGATCTGGCTCAGCAATTGACTAAGAATCCCTATGGCTTCAATTCCATGGCAAAGCGAAGCGAGTTGGATTGTCCCAAGCCGCTTTAGGCGAGAGAGTTGGAATGTAACAATCGGCGGTGGCTAGAATTGAATCGAAGAGAGTGTCCTCGACTTTAGATACGATTCAAGCGCTTTTAGAAGCGGTTGGTTTAGATATCTGCATTTGCACAGGCGATGAAGCTGAAAAGAAACGGACGGTGTGCTGGATGCACGATTGATATCTTTCCCGCATCGTGCCCCATTTTTCACGGATTTCCTCGACAAAGTCGAGGTTTTCTTTACTTTTTGAAAAATTCGGGACAACTCCGGGATAACTAAAATCTCGGATTTTTCTTTTGTGGCGGAGTGAAATCGTGAACCGGTAAAAGGTCGATTCACGGCAATCGATAGTGCGCCGAAAAAGCGGTGAGACTTTCGCGTAGGCGCGGCTCGAATTCATGCTGTATTGCCTCGGTCTGAATATAAGGAAGCTCTTCCGCTTCTATAGGAAGAAGGCGAGGTTCGAATACTGGAAAGCGCCCGAGGGGCTCAAGCCGGAATCCTTCAAAAAGCCGTCGGCGAAGAGGATAGGGAACAGGATGGGCAAAAGGCAGCCCAGGGCGAAGCAGCCGAACGAAAAGGCGAAACGCGAATACAAATACGCGGTCAGAAAAAACTAGATAAGTGAAATCAAGTACCTTTTTACATTTTGTGGTCTTTTTTCTTCTGGCAACGACGAAAAGAGGGCATAGCCCTTCTTTTGCTTTAGGTATAGACTAATTTTGCTTAAATTCTT
>Ga0256405_10006427_pt1 | contig 18806 bp, 11 predicted proteins | sample RumenRJG_02DNA_FD_189096 | JGI IMG/M metagenome (GOLD analysis project Ga0256405, IMG submission 189096) | Bovine rumen microbial communities from Lethbridge, Alberta, Canada - RJG_02 | ecosystem: Host-associated > Mammals > Digestive system > Stomach > Rumen | place: Canada: Alberta... | reverse complement strand
GCCCAGTTTAAGGAACACGAGGAGGAACTGAATATGGTTAACTTGTTATTAAAACGATTGAGCCGCAACAGACGTGACTGGGCACGGTACATCTTTGCCGACAAGCCTGCGCGTGACATTGCCTCCCGTACTGAAATCGAATTGAGACAGGCACGCGAGGAAGGACTTGCCCAGGGGCACGCAACTGGATTTACCGAAGGACATGCAACTGGATTTACAGAGGGGCTAACAGCGGGCGAGCATAAAAAAGCTCTCGAAGACGCTCGCAATCTTCTTAAAATACATCTTACCCCAGAGCAAATAGCTGAGGCTGTTGGCTTACCTATCGATGAAATTCGTAAGCTGCAACTGCAATAGTAATAGTACATATCTGATACGGCCAATAGCTGTATCAGATAGATGTAAATCATTTTTTAACTATCATAAGCTAAACTTTGACAACTTGTCGTTTTACAAAACGTGAGCTTACTGCAGAAGAAAAAGAATATAAGAGCAAGCGCAAACAGATACAAGAAAAACTTATCAAGTTTGCAACACGCATTCCTGTCTTCAGTTATGAGGATTCAAGTTTCCCATACCCCACCTATAATCGGCATGATTTCCGTTTATTTCACAGCCTGCACTGTTTCGCTCACAGTCTGTACAGGGCTTTTTATTCGGTTGCCGCTTACCGACAGACTTGAAATAACAACAATTCTGTATGATTTTCCCGGCTCAAGCTGCTCCGGTACATAAAACTGGAGATTCGACGGCTTGTTGGTGAACACATTTTCCACTTTCGTCCAAGCACTCCGGTCTTTTACCAGCGCATCGTCTGCACTTACGGGAGCAAAATACACGCCATACTCGTCTCCGCCCAGCTTGAGCGCCGTCCCGCTTATTTTTACTGCATGTCCGCAGGTAACAGTCTGGCCGTCCGAGTCAGGATCTGACAAATCTTCAATACGCTCAATTATCCGTCCGTTACGTGGTTTTTGTATTATTCCCACCGCAAGCCTGCGCACTTCATTTTCCATTTCCAACGACGGCGTAAAGCTTAAGTGTATATGCTTTGAAAGCTCGGACTTGGTCATGTCGGGCGTAATTTCACCCCGCACGGTAATATATAACGTACCGAAATTCAGAAGGTCCACCGCATATCCCTGGCTGAGGAAATCCTTCATCCCTGTTTTCAGCAGACCGGCAGCATGTTCTATTATATTGGGACTGACGCCGGTATGATATTCCCTTACCATATGGGCAATCACATTGTCTAAGGTAACGGTACGGCGTCTTATCCGCCCGTAAAACCGCTTCTTGCCATCCTGGCTCAAATTGCTCGGGTATAAAGAAATATTCACTTCTCCATGAGCTGTATGGTACGCATTAATCTGTGCATTTTTAGGGGTATTGTCTGTATCCATCCGTTACAGTATAACACGGCTTTTTTACAAAGTAAAATTTACCGCACATCAGTCATCATTCTAACTAAAATGAACATTACATTCCAATTAGAATGAACATATCATTCAAGCTAGAATGAACCATTCATTTCTGCTAGAGTGAACTCATTAACATGTCCATAACTGCAGCACCAGCACAGGCATGCACATGACAAAGTAATATGGATACATGTCTTCGTGAAAATCTCCGCTGCAGAAGAGCTTTACTGACATATGCTGCAGCCTTTGCTTCGGCACGCAGCTGAGACACGGGTTCACACGCCCGGACTCACGCCCCCTAATAAAAAAATCCCCCGAACCGCACAGGCCGGGGGATCTACAAGGCTACGGGTAATGTATCCGCGGATTCATACAGAAGCCGCGGATACCGTCATTACAACATGGTATTGAACGGCAGTTCTTTACCAGGTCTTTTCAATGACGTCACAAATATTGGGCTCACCTTCTTCAAGGCTGAAGAATTTGGCCTTCTCCATGTTGGGAACAACATTAACTTCGCTGCCGAGCACAAAGTCATGATCAATACCGGCACGGGCAACGATGTTCTGATCTTTCTTTGACCGCAGGAACAGGTGTGCCTCAGCACCGAGCAGCTCCTTGTTGTCAACGATCATGGTCATATTGTTTTCGGCTGCAGGCTGGGGAACGTAGGTCACATCCTCAGGACGGATACCGAACGTTACCTGCTTGCCGATAAATGCCTTAAGCTTTTCAGCCTGAGCGGCAGTCGGATATACTTCAAAAGAACCTTCGTCAGCAACAAGACGGCCGTTCTTTTCGCCGATCGTTACGGTCATAAAGTTCATGGGCGGTGTTCCGATAAAGCCTGCTACGAACTTGTTTATAGGATTGTTGTACAGATACAGCGGAGCGCCGATCTGCTGCACATGGCCCACGCTCATGACGACGATCTTGGTACCCAGCGTCATAGCTTCAATCTGGTCGTGGGTAACATAGATGATCGTTGCCTTCAGGCGGTTATGCAGAGACGCAAGCTCACTGCGCATGGTAACACGCAGCTTGGCGTCAAGGTTTGAAAGCGGTTCATCAAACAAGAATACTTTGGGCTGACGGACAATTGCACGGCCTACAGCAACACGCTGGCGCAGACCGCCGGAAAGCTGCTTAGGCTTGTTCATCAGTTTATCTTCCAGTCCGAGCTGTTTGGCAGCTTCACGGACGCGCTGATCAATCTGATCTTTCGGCATCTTACGGATCTTAAGACCGAATGCCATGTTATCATAGACGGTCATATGAGGATACAATGCATAGTTCTGGAAAACCATGGCGATATCACGGTCTTTCGGCGGAACATCGTTCATCTTTTTACCATCGATGAGCAGATCGCCTTCAGAAATGTCCTCAAGACCTGCAATCATGCGGAGCGTTGTTGACTTACCGCATCCAGACGGACCAACGAATACACAGAATTCCTGATCCTCAATCGTGATATTGACATCTTCAACGGCACGGAATGAATCTTCGTACACTTTGCCAATACCTTTCAGCTCTACTTTTGCCATAACGGCGCCTCCCTAGGGGTTATATTATTATTATAATTGTACGTCGCTTTTTACCCTAAGTCAAACAAAATTATGACATAAAGTATGATTTTTCCGGCATTTTGAAGGGACCTGCAGCAGCACTGTCAACTACGCGCATGCCGGTGGCGCAAACCACCGCTCTGTGATACACTGGCAGCATGAAATATGGATTCTTACGTGCAGTCTGCGCAAGCCCGGAGCTGAAAGTGGCGGACTGTGCTTTTAATGCGCAGCAGATTATACAGACGGCAGCAAGCTGCCCTGACGCGCAGCTCATCGTCTTTCCGGAGCTGTGCATCACAGGGTATACGTGCGGAGACCTTTTTTTACAGCAGACCTTACAGGAAGGCGCCGTACGCGCGCTTGAGCTTATATGCGACCAGACTAAAAACAGCGGCAGCCTTATTGTGGCAGGACTGCCTGTCACCGTGGATTTACAGCGCTACAACTGCGCGGCGTTCATCCATAAAGGACGGGTGCTTGCCGTTGTTCCTAAAACCTATATTCCGAATTACTCAGAATTCTACGAGCGCCGCTGGTTCACTCCGGCAGGTGCTGCCCTGCCCCAAAGCATACGGCTGACTTCTGACGGCGCTCTGATTCCGTTCGGCACCGACATTCTGCTCAGAGACAGCAGCGATCCGCGCTTTACCGTTGCGGCAGAAATCTGCGAGGACGCATGGGTGCCGCTTTCGCCCTCCGTACGACACGCGCTTGCAGGCGCCACCGTTATTGCAAACCTGAGCGCGAGCAACGAAGTGGTAGGCAAAGCCGCGTACCGGCGTACGCTCGTCTCATCGCAGTCTGCAAAGACGATGAGCGCATATCTGTATGCGGACGCAGGTCATGACGAAAGCACCACCGACATGGTGTTCAGCGGGCACAACATCATTGCCTGCGACGGCAAGATTCTATCAGAATCAGCACCGTTCGCCGCATCTGCGTCGGTGCTGACGGCGGACATTGATCTTGAGCGCATCGCACAGGAGCGGCTGCGCACGACAACCTTTGCAGACTGCGCGGCCGCGACCGGCGGTGCGGCACAGGTTCCGTACCGCATCATCAGCTTTGAGGGCGCCGACAATCCGTTCACCCGTAACAAAGAAGCTGTGCTGACCGGCGGTGTTGATCCCCGTCCGTTCGTTCCTGCATCCGAACTACAGCGCCGCACCCGGTGCACCGAGGTTGTGGACATGCAGGCGCAGGGACTTGCCAAGCGGCTGCGCCATATCCATGCGGCTTCCGCGGTCATCGGGCTTTCAGGCGGTCTGGACTCAACGCTCGCGCTGCTTGTCACCTGCCGCGCATTCGACCTGTGCGGCATTGACCGCAGGGGCATCACCGCAGTGACCATGCCGTGCTTCGGCACCACCGACCGCACCTACCGCAACGCATGCGCACTTGCGCAGGAAAGCGGCGTACAGCTCAGGGAAGTGCGCATTGCGGACGCCGTACGTCAGCATTTCAAGGATATCGGTCACGATGAGGCAAAGCACGACGTGACGTATGAAAACAGCCAGGCACGGGAGCGTACGCAGGTGCTCATGGACATTGCCAACCAGACGAACGGCATCGTCATCGGTACCGGCGATCTGTCGGAGCTTGCGCTCGGCTGGGCAACGTATAACGGCGACCACATGTCCATGTACGGCGTGAACGCTTCGATTCCCAAAACGCTCGTAAAATATCTGGTATCCTGGTTCGCGGACGACGCGGGCGAAAACTCGAATGAACGCCTGCAGCAGGTGCTGCTCGACATTCTGAGCACGCCGGTAAGCCCCGAGCTGCTGCCGCCCGAAAAGGACGGAACCATAGCCCAAAAAACAGAGGATCTGGTGGGTCCCTATGAGCTCCATGACTTCTTTTTATATTATGTTCTCAGATTCGGCTATACGCCGTCAAAGATCCTGTTTCTGGCCGAGCAGGCATTCTGCATCGGAGCTCAGGCAGCGTACAGCCGGCAGACAGTACAAAAATGGCTCGTAACATTCTACCGGCGGTTCTTTGCCCAGCAGTTCAAGCGTTCCTGTATGCCTGACGGTGCCAAAGTGGGTACGGTAAGCCTTTCACCGCGCGGAGACTGGCGCATGCCGAGCGACGCGAGCGCGGCGCTGTGGCTGAAAGAGCTCGAAGATCTTTCAAAGCCGGAAACGCGGTAAGAGGCAGCGGATGCTCAGCTATCAGCACGAATTCCACGCAGGCAATCATGCGGACATTCTCAAGCATCAGGTGCTTGTCTTTATTCTGGAGCACCTGAAAAAAAAGGATAAACCGTTCACCGTATTCGACACCCATGCGGGAGCAGGCAGATACCTGCTTGACGACGAGCGCAGCAGAAAGACCGGCGAAGCCGGAAACGGCATACAGCGGCTGCTCGGTACCGGAGGGCTGCCCGCACGCATGGACTCATACCTTGCGCTGTGCAGGCTGTACGGCGAACAGCGTATGTATCCCGGCTCACCAGAAATCGAGCGGTGTATGCTCAGGGAAGGAGACCGATTGATTCTTTCGGAGCTGCATCCGGCGGAAATACAGGTGCTGCAGGAAAACATGCGGCAGCCGGTGCTTGTACCGGATCAGACTGCGGTGCATGCCGCTGTGCACCACCGTGACGGATGGGAAATGCTCAGGGCGCTCACGCCGCCGCAGATAAAACGCGGGCTTGCAGTGATCGATCCGAGCTATGAAGAAGGAACAGACTACACGCGCACCGCGGAGACGGTTGCCGACGTGCGCAGAAAATGGCCCGCCGGAATCATCATGGTATGGTACCCGCTGCTGCATCACCGGCGCGGAGAAACCACCGCCATGAAGCGAAGCCTCAAAGCGGCGGCGCAGGCCGGCATAAACCAGGCTGACGTTCTTGACATTCAGCTGCATATCAGCCAGCCGGAATCACATCAGGAAACGGATCTTGCGTCGTTCAAGGCGCAGAAAGCCGAAGGCACAAACACGCCGCGGCTGTACGGCAGCGGCGTGTTCATCATCAATCCGCCGTGGCAGCTTGCGCAGGACTGCGAGGCAGTGCTGCCGGCCGTTGCCGCGGCATTGTCAGATCAGGGCTCCTGGTCGGTCAGCACGAGCGGGCTGTAGCCCGCCGGCCGGAGCGGCACCCTTCTAACGGTACTGAAGCCTGCCGTCAGGGATCAGGGCTTCAGTAGCACGGTCGAACAGCAGGATCTTATCAACGTTAAAGCTTACGGAAACCTTTGTATCAGTCTCAAAGTCAATGTCGCCGAACACCACTGACGTCAGTATCTGCGTAGCCTGACCATGGCTCAGCTGCAGGCGCAGAATGGTCTCCATGCCTGACGGCAGCGTGGAGTACACGGACGCCTCAACGCCGCCGCCCGAGGCAAGCTGAATGCTTTCCGGACGGATGCCGAGCGTCACCTTATCGGGATCAATCGGCGTGCCGCCTTTGGTAAAGCTGCTGCCGGGGCAGATCGCCGCGAACACCTCGCCGCTCACAAAGTTGATCGTCGGATTGCCGACAAAGTCCGCGGTAAACACATTCGCAGGCTTATTGTACACGGTAAGCGGCGGATCATACTGCTGCAGCAGGCCGTTTTTCATAAGACAGATACGGGTTGCCAGCGTCATGGCCTCAAGCTGGTCATGGGTTACGTAGATGAACGTGGAGTCCGTGTCCTTGTGCAGGCGCTTAAGCTCGGTGCGCATCTCAGTACGCAGCTTGGCGTCCAGATTGGAAAGCGGCTCGTCCATGAACAGTACCTTAGGCCGTGTGGCAAGCGTACGGGCAATAGCAACGCGCTGCTGCTGGCCGCCGGAAAGCTCGCTCGGATACCGTTCGCCGAATTCACCGATCTTCAGCATGTCAAGCAGCTCCTCAGTACGCTTCTTAATATCTTCCTTGCTCCATTTCAAATTCTCAAGGCCGAACGCAATGTTCTGGTTCACCGTCATGTGCGGCCACAGCGCATAGTTCTGGAACAAAAAGCCCACGTCGCGCTTGTCCGGCGGAATGTTGATGCCCGACTCAGCGTCGAACACCGGCTTTCCGTCTATAAGAATCCGTCCTTCGGTCGGAGACTCCAGGCCTGCGATCATACGCAGCGTGGTTGTCTTGCCGCACCCGGACGGCCCCAGCAGCGTGATGAACGCCCGGTCATCGATCACCATGTTCAGATTGTCCACGGCGACAAATTTATCAAATCGTTTCGTTACATTCTCAAGAATAATCTGCGGCATCTTATTGTCCTCCTACGCCTTTATCAATGGACGCGCCGGTCACTTTATTCACAATAAAATTAATCGCCAGAACCAGCACGATAATCATGAGGTTGATGGCATTTCCATACTGCGTGTAGCCTTTTTCACTGAACTGCATGAGCATGGTTGTCAGTACCTTGTTCTGCGGCGTTACGAGCAGCACGAACAGCGAAAGCTCGCGCATACAGGAAATGAACGGCAGCAGGAATCCTGACAGGAACGTAGCCTTCTGGATCGGAATGATCACGCGGGTCATACGCTTATACCACGGAACGCCTACGATCACCGCGGCCTCCTCTATCTCGTTGGAAAGCTGCAGCATGGCGTTCACGCCCGAGCGCGATGCGAACGGCAGGTACTTGACGGAGCCGATCAGCGCAAGGATGAAGAACGAACCGTACATAAGCGGTATCTTGGTGGCAAGCGACAGATAGATGGCGCCGAATGCCATGGACGGCATAAGGTACGGGAAAAAGGCAAGATTGTTCACAAAGTTTGACAGCGCGGAACCACGCCGCTTGACGATCGCATAGCCGATCAGAATGCCGCTTATACCGGCGGCAACCGAACAGGTCACGGAAAGCCGCAGACTGTTCCACAGCGTGCGCCATACGTCGCGGCTGCGCAGAATACCGGCGTCCATACCGTTCTCAAGCGCGGACTCGCCCTTGCCGATCCAGAAATCCAGCGTCAGGTTGCGGATAGAATAGTCGCCCGGCATAAGGATTATCGACTCCACCGCGAACGTGATGAGCGGCAGGATGGCGATAAAGCACAGGATGACGAACAGCACTACGGAAAGCGGCGTGCGTACTTTGCGCAGGTCGACCATGGAAATCTGCGATGATTTTCCGGTGATCGTCGTGAACGACTTCCGGCGTCCGGTGAACCACTGGTTCAGCCCCAGAATGGCGATACCGAACAGGATCATGGAGAACGCGATGATATAGCCCTGCCCCTGGAAGCTTCCGTTGAGCATGGTGTACATCTTTGTGGTCAGTACCCAGAAACGCACGGGCGATCCGAGGAACACAGGCACCGCATAGGCGCTCATAGCCGATGCGAACACGAGCAGGAACGTAGAAAGCAGCGCGGGCATGACGATCGGCAGCGTAATCCGGCACATGATGCGCGCGCGGCTTGCCTTCAGTATGGTGGCCGCTTCCTCAAGGTTGGCGTCCATGTTGCGCAGGATGCCGCCGATCAGTATATACGCGAACGGGGAATAATGCAGGCCGAGCACGACGGAGCACGGGAACAGACCGTACACGAACCATTCCGGCATGGCGATTCCCGTCAGCGCTGTAAAGATACCCGTGATACCCATACCCACATTGGCATTTCTGAAAAAGTTGTTCCAGAACATAGCCAGCGTCCATGACGGCATGATGTACGGGAACACAAATACAAAAGAAATGAATTTCTTATATTTGAGGTTTGACCGCGTCACCAGCCAGGCAACCATACCGCCGAACAGAATGGCGATGGCTGAGGCCGCGATTGCCATAAGGCATGTATTCAGCAGCGGCTTATAAAAATTATTGACGGAATATTCTCCGCCGAGCAGCAGTTTTGCCCAGTGGAATTGTGTGAATGAACCTTTCCGCCGACCTACGATCTGCACTTCCATAGGATGGACGGTCATCGTCTCCATGATCAGCGACAGAAGCGGATACAGCGTAAGCAGCGCAAGCAGCAGGAAGAAGGTGACCAGAATAACATTGGCAGGGGAAGAAAAAAACACTTTGATGTTATTCAGCTTTTTTTTAGACATAAAGAGCTCCTGCAGGAGCGGACGGCACGCGCCGTCCGTTTCCGGCTATGAGTGTACGAAACATGCGCACAGACGGTACATGTCCGCATGCTTACAGGCTGCAGGCCGGCCGTATCGGCCCGGCTTACAGCCTGTATGTTCATGTTCTGAAAACACAAAACCGCGGAAACAACTCCGCGGCCTGCACCGGCTATTTGCTCAGATGTTTGGAAATGAATTCAAACACTTCGGCATATGCCTGATTGATGTACTCAGGATCGTCCATAACCAGACGTTCCTTCCAGTAGGCGAGCGACTGGTCGCCGCTGTTGACCTTGATGCTGTTGTTTGAAGAATAGGCGCCGATTGATTTACCCCACGGAGCGAAACCTTCTGCAGAAACAAGATGCTCGATGAACAGCATGGATGTGTACGGCATGGTTGACGTTTTGACGATCATGGCATACAGCGGATACATAAAGCCTGCGAACGGAGCGACTTTGGTGTTCTGCTCGTCGGCATGGTATGAAGCAACCTGCAGGTTGTCGCGCTTGACGGTCTTTGAGCGCAGCTTGCTCAGTACGAACAGGCCGATCTTTCCGGAAGCCTCGTCGTTGGAGATCTGCTCAGCGATCTTGGTGTCAGAATCGCCGAAAGAGCAGTTCCGCAGGAATTCTGCGATCCACTTGTAACCGGCGTTCTTGAATTCACCCAGCTGAATGTCCTTGCCGTACAGATCTTTGTATGCTTTGGCAAGCTTGTCGGCCCACGGTTTGCTGGTGAGCATGATCAGGAAGTTTTCGTTCACCTTCTCGGTTTCGGGGCTCTTGAAGATAACGCGGCCCTTCATTGCGGGCTCTGTAAGCTGCCATACGTTGGTGATGGCGGGAACATCGCTGCCCTTAGTATTGAAGATAAACAGCTTGTTGATATACTGCTGCACCAGCGGGTTCTGGTCTTCCTTGCTGATGTCGCCGGCAACGGCGGCAGGCAGATAATTGTACAGGTATCCGGCATCGATCATCTGAACCTTCAGCACGGCACCGTTCTGTACGAGCACCACGTCGGCACCATCTACGTTGCCGCTGATCTCAGCGTCAAGCTTGGTGTATACCTCATTGTCCTTAACGTTGGTCGTCTCAACGTCAATGCCGTATTTAGCCGTAAAGCTCTTGCCGGCATCAGCGATACGTGAGCTCGTGGCATAGCTCTTGAACACCGTACCGGCGGCTTTTGCCGCGGCGGCCTCTTCCTTTGCCTTGGCCACGATCTCGTCATGGCTCATTGATTTTGCGGCCTCTATTGCCTGTGCCACGGCGTTTTTCTTACCGGAATCCTTAGCTCCACCCGCAAACGTCAAAGACGCTGCACTCAGGAACAAAGCGCCGGAGACAGTCATTGCGATAATTCTCTTCATACATTTACCTCCTTAGAAGACTTTATTAAAGCAACAAGCTTAGAATATGACAGATTCAGATAGTCCTGCATGCTCAGGCCGTAGTATTTGCTGTGCGCAAAGCAGTAGGACTCCAGATTCCAGACGGTATTGTGCAGCGCATGCAGACGGCGGCCCACGGCGGTAAAGTCAATGTTGCCGTCACCGATCAGATTATGCAGGTCGGTTGCGCCGCTGGGCGCCGTAAGCCCGTCAGGATGGCCTGCGGGACCGTAATTGTCGTGGATATGGGTCGTGGCAAGCCTGCTGCCGAACAACCCGAGAGGATCTTCATCCGGCGTGTAGCAGTTCGCATGGCCGGTGTCAAAGCAGAACTTCAGCGCGGGGGAATCCAGATGCTCATACACATAGCGGTTGTAGGCAAGGAACCGCGTGTTCTCAAGCGCAAGCGACACATGCAGCTTTTCAGCCTCGACGCACACCGACGCAAGCCGGTCTATGCCGGTCTGGTTCGGCGGCACCGTTATAAGCTTGCGGGTCAGATGCATCACCAGATTGGGAATTTCATAGAATGAACAGTCGCGGACAGCCTGCAGCAGCTGATGGGTGTACAGCTCGCCTTCCTCACCGTCCAGCCACAGCTGGTGCGCGTTGGTGGACGGAAAATGTACCGTCTTTACCGCAAGCCCGTTCCGCTTGGCAAGCGCCAGCAGACTTTCTTTAGTGCCGTCAGAGGAAACAAATTCCTCGCCCCACCATAGCATGGTGCTGTTAAACCCCGCGGCCTTGATCGCAGCCATGCGGTCAGCCGGAGAGGCTGTATAAAAACCGAACCTGAAATTCTGCCCGATGTCCATAAAATACAGCATAGCACAATTTTTGCAGGATACAATAATATGTAAGTAAAGTAACTAAAAAAAAGTTTATGAACGTAATATAACGCAAACCATCTGCACCCCCTGAAGGAGGTATTTACAGCGCAGCTTCGAGTAAGCCGTTTTGCAGGGCAGCCCCGGCGGAGGCAGCGCCTTCCGCGGCTGCCGGGCACAAAAATTGTTTTCCATGCGCCGCCTGATTTCAGCCTTGCCGCGGGCGGCATAAGGCGGTATAGTAACAGTAACTATGAACCTGAATAATTACCGATTGGAAGCATATAAAAACGCAGCAAAAAAAGATGCGCCCGCCGGAGGAACCGGCGCTGGTACCGCAGATACATCAGGCACGGCCGGCACCGGGAAAACGGTGCGTAAGCCTGTTTTTGAGCATCTGAGCTCTTCCATGCCGCCGGTTCCGCCGGAGCAAAAAACACAGAAGCCGCGCGCACAGTCCGTGCAGCAGTTCAAGCCGACCGTACTCGGCGGCGCGGCCGGTACCGCAGGAGCTGCCAAACGGCGCGGCGCCACGTCATCCGATGTACGTGCGGCAGCCGCGGCACTGACCTCGGGCGGCCTGCTCAAGGTGCCCGGCGGTACGGAAGACGGCAGCGGCAAGGACAGCGTATACCGCAAGGTAGCCAAGTTCCTGCTCATCATCGGCGTGGACGAAGCGGCGAAGATTCTGCCGCACCTGCCCGAAAACCAGACCGAGCGCATTATTCCTGAGATCGCCTCAATCCGCCACGTGGACGAGGACGAAAAGGCTTCCATACTGGCGGAATTCCACGCGCTTGCGCAGCGCGCCTCCGAAAGCGGCGGCGTCGACACCGCCAAGAACATACTGGCAAAGGCATTCGGAGAGCAGCGCGCGGACGAGATGCTGAAAAAAGCGGTGCCCGAAGTGCATGAGCGCCCCTTCGCGTATCTGGACACGGTAGACACCGAGCGGCTGCTGTTTCTGCTCAAGGACGAAAGCACCGCCACACGGGCGCTCGTACTTTCACATATCAAACCCAAGACGGCCGCGGCCGTAATCAACGCGCTGCCGCAGGATGAAAAAACGGACGTGATTCTGCGGCTGGCAAAAATCTCAGCCGTGTCTCCCGAAGTGATCAACCGCGTGGACCAGTCCATGCACGAAAAATACCTTGCGATCAACACGGAAGCCGCGAACATCATTGACGGCAGCGGCGTACTGGCAGAAATTCTCAAGCGCATGCCGGTGCAGGATGAGCAGGACATTCTTTCGTCCATCTCGGACGATGATCCGGACCTCGGACAGGATCTGCGCAAAAAGCTCTTTACGATCGAAGACGTCATCAATGCGGATGACCGTGTCATACAGGAGGAGCTGCGGCTCATGGACAACGATCAGGTTGCAATCCTGCTTGCGGGCAAGCCGGACAACTTCCGCGTCAAAATATTCAGGAACGTTTCCACCGGCAGGGGTGACATTATCCTGGAGCAGGAGACACTGCTTGCGCCGGTGCGCAAGAGCGACAGCGACAAAGTCACGGAGCTGTTTTTCAGCCATCTGCGGCAGAAGTACGAGGACGGCAAGCTGTTCATCAAAGACCGCACGGACGACATCTATATTCAGTAGCAGACATACCTTATCCCGATGTTACAACTTTGCGTATCGGGATAAGCAGACTTTGCGTATCCCCATGTTACAGACCTGCGATTTTCCGTGTTTTTTCTGAACGCGGTTCCTGTCCGAAGCACGCCGGTTCTTGCTCAAATCGCGCCGGTTCCGTATACTCTAGGCATTATGTCCGACATTCTTACTGCAAAATCATATAAAGGCTTTGACGTGCTCAGCGTCACTGATATTCCAGACTTTCAGGCAAAAGGGCTGTATCTGAGGCACCGGAAAACCGGGCTGGAAGTATTCCATCTGAGCAATGACGATACCGAAAACCTGTTCGCGTTCGCATTCCGTACGCCGCCGGAGGACAGCTGCGGAACTCCCCATATACTGGAGCACTCCGTTCTCTGCGGATCGGACAAGTATCCGATCAAAGATCCGTTCATCCGTATGCTGAACCAGAGCGTCAAGACATTTCTGAACGCGCTCACCTTTCCTGACAAAACGGTGTTTCCTGCCAGCACGATCGTTGAAAAGGACTATTTTAACCTTATGTCCGTTTACGGCGACGCGGTGTTTTTTCCTAAGCTCACGCAGGAAATATTCATGCAGGAGGCCCATCATCTGGAGCTGGCGGACGACGGCAGCTGCTCGATTCAAGGTGTCGTCTACAATGAGATGAAGGGCAACTACTCCTCCTTCGATTCAGTTTCTGCGGACGCCACGCTGAGCAGCCTGTTCCCAGGAACCGTCTACGCCGTAGACTCCGGCGGAGACCCGCTGAGCATCTCATCCCTGACCTACAAACAGTTCAAGGCATTCCATGATACCTACTATCATCCCGGCAACAGTCTGGTATTCCTGTACGGCAATATACCGACGGAAAAACAGCTGGACTTTCTGCAGCAGGAGCTGCTCGACCGGCTTGAGCGGCGCATGCAGAGCGCCGCAACGGCGCAGGCACCGCTGCTCGCCGACATTCTGAAAAAAGAAACAGTAAAACCGTTCTCCCATCCGGTCAGAATAGACACCAAGGGCCCGGCCTCAGAGGCAAAACAGCAGGGCGCCACCGTCACCGTGAACTGGCTGCTCGGCAACACCGAGGACAACCTGCGCTACATGGAAAGTATCTTCCTGTCGGAAATCTTGTGCGGTCACGACGGCTCTCCGCTGATCAAGGCGCTGCTTGAATCCGGTCTCGGCGAGGACATAGCTCCCGAAACGGGTATCACTGCAGAAATGCGCTATATCAGCATGACGGCAGGTCTGCGCGGCGTGAGCGGCGACAACATTAAAAAGGTTGAGCTGCTCATCTTCAAGGTGCTTGACGATCTGTACCACAACGGCATCAGCAAGGAGGACATAGAGGCCGCCTGCATGACCGTAAACTTTGCAAACCGCGAGATCAAGCGCGGCTCAGGCCCCTACTCGCTCGTACTCATGCGGCGTGCGCTCAGAAGCTGGGCGTATGGCGCACAGCCAGCGCAGACGTTGTGCGTGCGCAATGATTTTGCCGTCATACAGCAGCGGCTCGCCGACGATCCCGACTACATCAAGAATCTGATTCATACGCTCTTTATAGAAAACAAACACCGCTCGCTCGTCTCGGTCACGCCGGATCCTTCATACGGAGAGAACCGGAAGGCGATCGAACAGAAAATCATCTCGGAGCAGGCGGCGCAGACCACCAAGGCCGATATAAAGGCGTGTATGGACCGGCTGCATGCGTTCCAGCAGGACAGCGGCGGCGATGCCGGCTGCCTGCCGCGGCTGCCGCTGTCAGAGCTGACCGTAAAGGCGGACGTCATTCCTACACAGATCACGGAGCTGCGCACCGGCAGGGGCAGCATTCCGCTTATCACCAACACAGAGGGCACCGCGGGCATCAACTATGTAGACATTGCGTTCCCAGTCGACGTGCTTGATCCGCAGGACTATCCCTACCTGCCGTTTTTAAGCGACGTGGTCACTGCCTGCGGCTGGGGCCGGCTGGACTGGGCACAGGCCGCCGCCGAAAGCGCGAAAGTATGCGGCGGATTCGGTACCGTGCTGTACACGTCAAGCTGCGCGGTGAGCCCGCAGAAACCGTACGAAGGCCGCGACTGGCTCATCTTTAAGGTAAAAATGCTCGCCGAAAAAACGGCTCAGACCGCAGATCTGATCGCAGACTGCCTTATGAACGTAGATTTTTCAGACACCAAACGGCTGCAGGACCTGGCCGCCGAATGGCGCAATAATATTGATGCCTCCGTGATTCCGGGCGGCCATGACTTTGCCGCCATGCGTGCGGTACGGCACGTGAACCGTACCGCGGCAACGGAAGAAATCTGGAACGGCATTTCGCAGGTATTCACTGCGCACAAGCTTGCTGAAAGCCCGATACAGGATACGGCAAAAAGGCTTGCATCCATGTTCAGCAGCATAAAGGCCGCCGGCTGCCTGATCCACATAACGAGCGACAAAGAAAGCCGCACGGAGCTTCTTGAAGTTCTGGCGCAGCTTGCCGAAAAGGCGCAGCTCACGCCCGTGACGCCGCGTGCCCCGCAGGCAACCGCAGACACCACAGCACTGTATGCGCTCACCGACGTTCCCGGCAGCACCAACGGCAGGGACGCGCCCGAGCGCTGCGTCACCCAGTCGCAGATAGGCTTTGCGGCCATGAACCTTGTTTCTGCACCATGGGGAACTCCCGAGGCGGCCGCGGAGCAGGTGCTCGCGCACTGGCTTTCGCACACGCTGCTCTGGGAGCAGATACGTACCATCGGGGGCGCCTACGGCGCATTCGCTTCTGCCGACAACGTGGAGCGCACGTTTACGATAGCCACGTACCGGGATCCGACGCCGGTCAAGTCGCTGGACATCATCAGACAGTGTCTCAAAACTGCGGCTGAAACGCTGCTTGACCCCGAGCAGGTCGAACAGGCCGTCACGGGCGCCTACAGCAGAGAAATCCAGCCCCGCTCGCCGTCCGGCCGCGGCTCCACCGCATTGCTGCGCGCACTGTACTGCATCCCCGACGACATCAGGCTCAAAAAAGCCGCCTACCTTCTGCAGGTAACGCCGCAGGATCTGCAGGCCGCCGCAAAACGAATCTACGGCAGCCTCAGCGCATGCACGAGTGTAGTCATCTGCAGCGATGCACAGGGCGGCGCGCAGATTACGCTGCCGATATAGCCGCGGATGCCGATTTTTCAAGGCTTTTATAAGTTTTTTATAAGGTTTCAGCGGCAAAAATACTGTAGCCGCACGCCATTCATTCCGATATTAAGGGTATGGCTGCGGCAAAACAGAAAAAAAGCACCAATACATTCCGTCTCCATGGAAATTTACGGCGCAACGGCTATGAACGGTGGCGGTATTTTTTTACCGGTCAGAATAAAAATAACGGCGAGGAACGGGGATTCTATATAGAACTGTTTGTCATGAACCCCGGTTTGACGCCTAAAGAACCCACATTCTGTTTCCATGAGTCACTGCCCGATTCTGACCAGCAGATTCAGGCGGTGCTGACCGGGAACTACACGCAGGACACGACTGAAAAGCAGCCCTCTTATGTGGTCGTGCGCGCAGGTGAATACGGAGACACCCATAAGCAGGTCAATAATTTTTTCCCCGCGGAAGCGCTGCAGCTGAGCAAAAAGAAGCAGAGCGTAACGATCGGTGACTGCTTTTTCAGCGACACCGTGCTGCAGGGTAAATCATACCTTTCATACAATGATGCGGAGACCCGCCGAGAATTCTTCAGCGATCCCGGATTCATTTCATGGAATCTTAAGTACCGGCAGGTGTTTGACGCCGGAAAAAGTCTGACGCAGAAAAACTCTTCATGGAATGCAAGCGGCGTTAAATCGCTGTTCTCGGGCACCATGACCGTTGACGGCACGGATTACATCGTCACACCGCAGGCATCATCGGGCTATATTGACCGGGGATGGGGACACACCTATCCTGACCCGTGGCTGCACCTGTCGTCGAATACGCTTACGAGCATCATCAACGGAAAAAAGCTCTTAAAATCAAGCTTTGCCGTGCAGGGCGTCTATAATGACAAGCTCTGCGCCTATATAAATTTTGAGGGACGCACGCTGTTCTTTAATCCTAAAAGCATCCTGCGCCGGTACAAGTCCACATGGGAATGTACGGAAACGCCGGAGGACAACGAAGGTAAAAAGATCCACTGGTCGGCGAGCATCCATGACCGGGACTACGTCATAGACATAGACCTGTTCTGCAGCATCAGCGAGCTGTTCGTCCGCAGCTATGAAATGCCCGACGGCCAGAGCAGACTGCTGAAAGTCCTGAGCGGCAGCACCGCCACCGGCGAAATCCGCCTGTATAAAACAGTCAGACGCACCGTGGAGCTGCTTGAGCACGCTACCGTCTCAAATGCGGTATGCGAATACGGCGTGCCCGAAACGTTCAGCGACGAGACCGTAGAAGACGCAGTGTCCGGCGCACAGGACGAGCGCGGCGGTCAGAGCTCATCAGACAGATAAGATTCCGCTGCACTCCGTTTTTTTTCAAAACAAATTGCCGATTTTCGAATTCATGCGTATTTTAAAGGTATGGATTACGAACACTTTACATTAAAAACCCAGGACGCATTGCAATCGGCAAGCGCTCTGGCTCAACAAAACGATCACAGTGAAATAGGATGCGAGCATCTGCTCCTTGCGCTGCTGCAGCAGAAGGACGGCGTAGTGCCGCCGCTGGCAGAGCGGATCGGCGTTTCTGTACAGAGTTTGATCCAGGATACCAACGAACTGCTGGAATCCTACCCCACAGTCAGCGGCAACACACAGATGACGCTTTCAAACGAAGCGCAGAAAATACTCGCAAAAGCAGAAAAAGAGATGGCAGACCTGCACGATCAGTACCTGTCTACGGAGCATATCCTGCTGGCCATGTCAAAATCAGACGGCAGAACAGGCAGTCTGCTGCAGAAGCACGGCATCACGCATGACGCCATTCTGAAGGCGCTCAAGGAGATCCGGGGTAACCAGCGCGTTAATTCCCAGGACCCCGAGGCAACTATGCAGTCGCTGCAGAAGTTCACGCGCGACCTTACGGCGCTGGCCCGCCAGGACAAGATCGATCCTGTTATCGGACGTGACGAAGAAATCCGGCGCGTCATGCAGGTGCTGTGCCGCCGTACAAAGAATAACCCGGTGCTTATCGGTGAGCCGGGCGTCGGCAAGACAGCCATCGTAGAAGGACTTGCAAGACGTATCGCATCCGGCGACGTACCGGAAAGCCTGCGCAGCAAGCGGCTGCTGGCGCTTGACCTCGGCGCGCTCGTAGCCGGCGCTAAATTCCGCGGCGAATTTGAAGAGCGGCTGAAGGCCGTCATCACTGAAGTCCAGAAATCCGAAGGACAGATCATTCTGTTCATCGATGAGCTGCACACCATCGTGGGCGCGGGCGCAAGCGAAGGCTCCATGGACGCCTCCAACCTGCTCAAGCCGGCGCTGGCCCGCGGTGAGCTCCGCGCCATTGGTGCCACCACGCTTGATGAATACCGCAAGTACATTGAAAAGGACGCGGCGCTTGAGCGCCGGTTCCAGCAGGTACTGTGCCAGGAGCCGACCGTAGAAGACACCATCGCCATTCTGCGCGGCCTGCGCGACAAGTATGAAATCCACCACGGCGTGCGCATCAACGACGACGCGCTGGTGGCCGCAGCCATGCTTTCAGACCGCTATATCACCAACCGCTTTATGCCGGACAAGGCCATCGACCTGGTGGACGAGGCCATGAGCCGTCTGAAGATGGAGATCGAAAGTCAGCCGACCGAGCTTGATCAGGCTGAGCGCAAGATCATGCAGCTGTCCATAGAAAAGCAGTCGCTTGCAAAGGAAACCGATCAGGCCTCCAAGGAGCGGCTCGAAAAGCTGCAGAAAGAGCTTGCAGACCTGACGGCAAAGCGCGATGCCATGAAGCTGCAGTGGCAGAATGAAAAGGCTGACATTGACAAG
>Ga0256405_10006426_pt1 | contig 18806 bp, 17 predicted proteins | sample RumenRJG_02DNA_FD_189096 | JGI IMG/M metagenome (GOLD analysis project Ga0256405, IMG submission 189096) | Bovine rumen microbial communities from Lethbridge, Alberta, Canada - RJG_02 | ecosystem: Host-associated > Mammals > Digestive system > Stomach > Rumen | place: Canada: Alberta... | reverse complement strand
ACCCATTAGCAAAATCTGATGGTACTTACTACTACCAAAAGAAGGTACGTTGTCATAATAGGCAGATTCATAAATTTAATATCATTAAAGGTGGTATTAGAAAACTAAACCAAGCCCCTTATGAGGTTAAAGGTTTTAGATTATTTGATAAGGTCTTATATCAAGGCAAAGTTTACTTTGTCTTTGGTAGAAGACAATCAGGTTACTTTGATATCAGAGATTTATCTGGTAACAAGGTCAACAAAGGGAGCATTAGCTTTAAGAAACTACAACTCTTAGAGCGTGCTAAACATTATTTAACAGAAAAAAGGACGGCAATTCCTCCACGACCTACAGAGGTCGTGGTCTCCTTGCCTTAATAAGATGAATCAAAACAATAGGCCTTATTTTTCTAAGACCTATTCAAACTAGTTCGCCTATTTAGTCCAGTCGACAATTTCAAGCTCTTTGATTAGAGGATCTTGAAGTAACTTTTTATTTGGATCAACAGCATATTTATGCTCACAGATCATAAGCATTGGTAAATCATTGATGGTATCACCATAGCCGTAGGAGTCTTCTAATGATAAGTTATGCTCTTTGATAAACTCTTTAATCTTGGTGACCTTGCCTTCTTTATAAGCAGGCATTCCTGCTTGTCGTCCTGTTAGTGCGCCATTTACTTTTTCCATAGGGGAGGCGATAAAGTACTTAATGTTAAGCTGTCTTGCAATGTGCTCGACTAGGTAATCCATAGTTGAGGTTACAATCACTACAACGTCACCACGCTTGTTATGAAAATCGATAGCTCTTTTAGCACCAGGCTTTACTACAGGAATAATGTACTTAGCTACAACTTCATCTAAAAGCTTATAAAGCTCATCTTTATTAAAACGAGTTAATTGACTTGCTGCAAATTGCACAAACTCATCAACGTTAAGCTCGCCTTTATAGAATTGATCTTCATAGGCATTAAGCTTTTTAATTACAGTATCATCAATAATGCCAAGTTTTAAAAAGGCGTCAAAGCTAATGTCATTAGTATCACCACCGATGATGGTGCCATCCATATCAAAAAAGGCTAAGCTCATAGTAATTCCTAGAAAAGTGTTAGCAAAAGCTATATAAAAATCTTTGTATAAGCTTATTCTACTGTGTTTGTAAAGTACTTTCTACAAACAAAAGAGTTAAAACTTAAATAAAGTCACTTGTGTAAAGTTTAAGATACAAAAATGAGCAAAAAGACTTAATTGGGAATTGAAAGTAATTACAACTTAATCGTTGTCTTTTAAAGGCTCTTCTATGTCTTCTTTGGTTTCTTTGAAGATATCTAGTGGTAGTACCTTAGTTAAATCACTTGAAGGGCATTGCTCAGTGATTAAATCAAAGGTCTTTTTCATATCAAGATTTGGAAATGAGAAACGATAACGCCAGGTAGTATAACCTTCATCGGTGTTAGCTAAAACATTAGTACGAGTAGCAAAACCTAGCTGAATTAAAAGCGAGCCTAATTGCTTACCTTTTAACTTTCTATCAATTGATTCAGAGAAGAGTGGATCTTGACCGTCTTTATCGTAAAGCCAGTTTAAATCGTCTTTGTGCTGTTTTAGGTATTTACTTAAGAAGGTGTATTTACCAGCACCTGAATATGGCAGCAACAGTCCGTTATTTGCCATTAAGTGTGAAATACAAGCAGGGCACATTACAGGCTGCAAGTTATCTGAAAAGTGAAAACCACCGTAGCACTGTTCAAGTAAGTCTATGTACTCATCAGGGGTGATATTGAGGTTATCAGCAAACTTTGCAATCTTATCAGCAAAAAGTGAGCTTACTTCCTTTCTTGTAAAACCAAACATGGTCTCGTATCTTTCATCATTTGATAGATCATAGATTAAAGGAAGACCTTCAGAGTATTCAGAGGCTAAGGTAAACTTAACGTGACCTGATAATAAAGCCCAACGGACCTTATTTTTTGAATATTTAATCACATTGAGCATATCAAGATAAGCGCATGTAGACTCAATTCTGTTGTCCTCATGCTCCATCATGGCAGCAACTTCTAAAGGAATATCGTAGTTATCAATGAGAATAACCATCGATTCATTATGCCTTTTGTAAAGCTCTTCAATTAAGCGGGCAAAATAAACCTTAGGAGTTAAATATGGATTGATATGACTTTCAATGTGGTGAAACCAAAAGCGCTCTTGTAGGGTATCAATTAGACTATCTTTAAACTCTTTAGGAGTTCTGCCATTTACCTTTTTAAAGTCAATGATAAGAGTATGGCGTTGCTGAATATTATCTAAGATGCCACGATCTTCAATTTTATTGGTAACTTCAGCATCTTTTTTTAAGATCTTATCTAAAGAGGTGGTAAGTAGAGATAAGCCAAAGCCTCTAGGTCTAGTCATTAAAAATGTACTTGGAGTACCGTAAGATTGCATACTCTCTAAGTGCATAATAAAAGACATAATCGTTAAAGATTTATCTTTGTAGATTTGGTCTGTGACGATTAACTCTTGAAGACTAGAATAGGATGGAGACGTTGATTGCATAATCGATTCTATTTTTAGGTGGGGGCTTCAACCACATCGCGGTACCTTGAATAAGAACCCTGGCTGCTTCCTTCCGGACCTGACCTGTTGAACCCTCATCAAGTACGCGAGGACCGAAAACCCCCATAGAGCGAGAGCTATTGTATGTGAAAACTAAAATTAGATCAAGACCTTAACGAAATTTCATCAAAGTGTTTAGAAAAATCTACCCAAAAAGCCTGTATTTAACTTAAAAAAGCGATTTTCTAGAGAATTTGTTAGCTCAAAAATGACTTAATTGATAGAATACTTAAAGTTTTAGCAAGAATATTTTTCTATGAGCACATTACTTCACTTAACTACAAGTCACAATCTAAGTTTAATCTTTGCAATTAAACGCGTGATCTCTAAAGAAGCCTTACTCAAAATTGAGGATGATGGCACTATTGAGTATATGCAAGGTCTTTTAGAAATTCAAAAAGATCATGGCCATGAGAATACTGTAAATTTATACAAAGACAATGTAAGTTTAGAGCATTTAAATAAGCTAGAAAGCCTATTAAATGACAACTATGAGCTTAAGACTATTTGTCCTTGTATCTTAGAGATTGCCAATGTTAATGAAGATGAGCATCAAAGCACTGATACCTCATTACATGTAAAAGGGGAGATCAGCTTTTTTGATATCAAGGCATTTATCTTTAAAGATGAAATCTCCATGCGCCGTACTAAGCACATTTTGAAGATGGAATTACTAGATGGCTTTGAGCTTGTAGATAACTGCAATTTTGTAGTTGATCCAAAGTATTTTGTCCAAGCTGTTTAGAAATTTAAAACTTCTTACATAAAGCAAAACACGAAACCAAAGCAATACCAAACTAGACAATACTAAATATCACCATGACTGATACTATTTTAAATACCGACAATCAAGTAAATCCTCAAGCTAATGGTCATACATTACCTCGTGGCAAGAAGACTAAGGTTAAAAAGGAAATTCCTGATAAATCTCGCCGTGCTCCTAAAAGAGAAATTGACGGTATCTTTTTATTAGATAAGCCATCAGGGATCAGCTCTGCTTTAGCTTTAACTAGAGTGCGTGGTATTTACCGTGCCATTAAAGGCGGTCATACTGGTACTTTAGATCCACTAGCTAGTGGCTTATTACCAATTTGCTTAGGTCAGGCTGCTAAATTTAGCTCTTACTTTTTTGAAGGTAGTAAAAAGTACATTGCAACTGGTAAATTAGGTATTGCCACATCAACAGGTGATGCTGAAGGTGAGGTGATTGCAACTTCCCCTGTAACTAATGAAATTGAGCGCATTGACGAGGCAATCAACTCTTTTATTGGAGAGATAACTCAAGTACCTCCAATGTATTCTGCTATCAAGGTCAATGGTCGCCCTTTATACAAATACGCAAGAGCAGGTCATGATGTTGAAGTGCCAAGCCGAGTCGTGCAAATTATCTACATTAAGCTTTTAGATAAGACTCAAGACACTTTTACCATTGAAGTATATTGCTCAAAGGGTACTTACATTAGAACTTTAGTTGAGGATATTGGTAACTATCTTGGTTGTGGAGCCCACGTAACTGCACTACGTCGCATTGAAGTAGACGGCCTTCCGAAAGGTACCATGCACACCTTAGAGTCTATCCAAGTGCTAGCTGATAAACGTGAAGATTTTACAGATTTTACAGAGCTTGATGCTTTGTTGATCCCAATTGATAAAGTCATGGCCTATTTACCATGCATTGAAATTCCAGAAGAGAAGGCTAAACTTCTGACTATGGGACAAAGACAAAAAGTTGATGAAGCTTGCACTTTTACAAATTGCAACGTAAATTATGAGAGCACAGTCCAAATTCGCACTAATGGCATGTTCATCGGGGTTGGCCATTTGCAAAAAGGTGTGCTAATATCAGATAGAATGATGTCAGACCCTTTACACGCTAATAAAGGCCTGTACAAATAATAAAAAATTTAAGATCTGAAAATTGTTTTGTAAAATACAGGCAAATTTTCAGAAATATACTAAATTAAAAATATAAACCATTTATAAAAAGCTTTTTAAAAATCAAACTATGGATAGGGATGTCGATGCTTTAGTGTCACATCCTTTTGCCGTTTGTGTTTTGAGAATAAAAAATTTTTGTAAATTGTTGTGTAAAACGCACTATATCCTACATATATGACAAATAGAAATAATGCTAAGGAGCAATAAATGGGTAGTTTTAGCAAATATGCAAAAGCGCGTAAGTTAACCACGCTTTTATCAGCATTTGCTTTAATGTTTTCTCTAAATGCTTGCTCTGATAAATCAATTCCAAGCTCAGAAAACTTAACTGAGGCTATCAATGATGAAATCGTTGATGCTGGCCTTTGGATCCCGGTTGCTGGCTCTTCAGTTATCGAAGGTAGCACCAACGAGCCTTTTGTAATTGTTGATCCTGATAAAAATGAGTTAAGTCAAGCAGGAAAGTCTAATGCTCAATACTTACGTGGCTTGATTGCTTATGCTAAGGTTTTAGAGCAATCAGGTGCGATTTCTTTAAAAGGTGGGCAGTTCCAAACCTATCTTCCATTTGAAGGTTTAGTTGAGCGCAAAGGATATTTTGTAAGCTATAACGACGATTTATCACGTACTCTAAAAGCAACTCCATATTTAGGCATTATGGCTGCAAAAGTAGCTAATCTTGAGGTCAATAACTTTGTAAAGACCACAGCTCCTTATGAGTTAGATGGTCAAGAGTGGGTGGATATCACGGTTACCTTAAAGTACAGCCAAGTTCTAGATTGCATCAACACCGACGTACTACGTGCAAGCTATGCTATGGATGAGGTTAACAACACCGAGATTAAGTTCCACCTTTATTTAGATGACAATGCTAAGCGTTGGAAAGTTGATAACAAGATTGATTTACCATTAGATCCAGTTAAAAAGTTCTACACTAGCTTAGTTTCAAAGCAAAATCGAAATTAAGTTTTGTAAAGATTTCGAAAAAAGCCTCAAAAACTGCTCAAATTACGGAGCAATCAAGTTTTTGAGGTTTTTTGTATGTGATAATAACAAGTGTTTTTAAAGAAAAGAATCTAAAGTAACAAGATCCAAAAAGAAATTCAAAAGTAATAAGATATGTCATTGATTGATAAGATTTGGTACGAGAAGGTAAATTGCAAGAATATTGCTGCAATTGTGCCTTTAATGCCTTTTAACCTCCTGTTTAAAGCCATTTCTCATACTCGTCGTGAGCTCTATAAAAAGGGAATTTCTAAAAGCGTAAAGCTTAATATCCCTGTAATTGTCGTAGGTGGCATTGCTGTTGGTGGCACTGGTAAAACTCCATTGTGCATTGCACTAGTTAATTATTTAGCACACGTTGGTTACAAAGTAGGTTTAATCTCAAGAGGATATAAAGGTACTGCTAAAAGCTATCCTTTAACCGTACTTGAGACTACCGATCCAAAAGAATGTGGTGATGAGCCTTATTTAATTAAAGCTTGCGTTGGAGATAATGCAGTAGTCGCTGTTGATCCAGTGCGTGAGCGTGGTGCTAAGTATCTAGAAGATTTAGGCTGCGAGGTGATTGTAACTGATGATGGTTTGCAACACTATTCACTGCAGCGCGACATTGAAATTATTGTTATCGATGGCAAACGCGGATTAGGTAATGGTCTTTTAATGCCAGCAGGACCTCTTCGTGAAGGTAAATGGCATCTAGATAAAGCGGACTGCGTGGTCGTAAATGGAGTAAGTTCTGATACTCGCTACAAGAGCATGACCTTAAGCCCACAAAAGGTTGTCTCTATTGCTTCATTTTGTAAAAAAGATAGCACCATTGATTACTTGCAAGCACCTTGCAAGGTGGCAGCTCTAGCTGGTATTGGCAATCCTAAACGCTTTTATGACACCTTAAAAGACAGTGGTTTTGAGATTGTTAAAACTATTGATGTAGGCGATCATAAAAGAGTGGATGTAGAGGTTCTAAAATCAGTATCAAAAACAACTCCAATAGTGATGACCTCAAAGGATGCTGTAAAGTACGCTAATTTAGCAATGGATAACTTATACGTCTTAAATGTTGAAGCGATACTTCCACAAAGCTTCTATCATTTAATCTTAGATAAGCTTAACAAGCTTATTCATGACAAGCAAGGTATCAAGACTGATGATGACACTGAACAAGAGAGTACACAGCTGTAGTACAATTGCTAAGATTATATTAACGGTCTAAATTAACAGTCTTAAATTAGCAGTCATAAGTTAAGAATTAGAATTCAAGAAAGGTTTTATATGTCAGATTATATTGTTGCAATTCCAGCACGTTTTGCTTCTACTCGTTTTCCTGGTAAGCCACTTGTTTTAGTAGGTGGCATTCCTATGATTAAACGTGTGTGCATGCAAGCTTTAAAATCAGATGCAACTAAAGTTGTAGCATGTATTGATGATGAGCGTGTTGAGTCAGTATTAGATGGTCTTGATAAAGTTGAAGTTTGTATGACCTCTCAAGATTGTGCTTGCGGTACTGACAGACTTGCTCAAATGATTGAAAAGCTAAATATTGCACCTGAGACTGTCATTGTAAACGTGCAAGGTGATGAGCCTTTAATTAACCCAGAGCACATCAAGCAAGTAGCTAATCTTCTACAAACTAGTGGCTGTGACATGGCAACACTTTGCTTTAGGATTGATAACATCAAAGATGTCTTTGATCCTAACTGTGTCAAAGTAGTCTTTGATAAAGATCATAAAGCTTTATACTTTAGCCGTGCGCCAATTCCATATGAGCGTGATAACTTCAAAAAAGAGTGTATTGATGATTTAGAGTTTGATCACTACCACCACATCGGTATCTATGCTTACAAAGCAGGTACTATCTTAAAATACTCAAAGATGGCTCAAACTACACTTGAAAAGGCTGAGTCATTAGAGCAGTTAAGACTTATGGAAAATGGTATGTCAATTGCTGTTGATGTAACTTTAAATCCTCCTGAGACTGGTGTGGATACCCAAGAGGACTTAGATAGGATCAATAAGATCTTAGAAGGCAAATAATCTAAGCATTCAAAGCACTACTTAACTTTGGTTTTATTACTTTGGTATTTCTGTCGTTTGGTAGTGCTTTTAATTAAGTTTCTTAATCTCCACTTGATGCTCTTTAGTCTTGCTGTCATAGTTAATGCCAACTAAGAGCACCTTCCTTTTCTCATTTAAAAACTTCTCAGCATAGCCTTTGTCAATGATTTGTTGCATTGCATCACTTGCAGACTTATCCCATTTAAGTTCAATAATGATGTAAGGTTTGTTATGGCCAAATTGAGGCTTTGGAATGTACACAACATCTGCGATTCCTTTGCCACTTGGTAATTCATCAAATGGTGGTAAATAGTATTTTTGAAGGCCAAACAAGGTGTCTTTTACTACATATCTTAAGGCAACTTCGTTGTTGTAGTCCTTGTAGGAAATCTTTTGATTGTGCACAGCATCAATAGCATTAGATAGCTCATTAGCATCTTCATTTAAAAGGGCATTAGAGGCTTTGTAAGTGAGATCAAAGTAATCTTCAAGACCAGTAAAAATACTGTCATCATATTAAGGCAAGGAGACCACGACCTCTGTAGGTCGTGGAGGAATTGCCGTCCTTTTTTCTGTTAAATAATGTTTAGCACGCTCTAAGAGTTGTAGTTTCTTACAGCTAATACTACCTTTGTTGACTTTGTTACCAGATAAATCTCTGATATCAAAGGTAAGAGCCCCAAAACCCCAGTTTTTATAAAAATTGCTGATCAGTAAAATAGATCCTGCATTCAGACAGAAGTGTTTAAGTCTGCTTTTGAGCTAAAGCTGCAGATTTAGTGATAACAACTACCATCGAGTTGGGAGCTGGTTTAAACACTAATGAATGGATCGCAAAGGTCTCTGATAATGAGGTGTGATTTATTTTGCATGATGGCTCACCAGGCTGACGGTGGCAGCACTGGTGATAAAGTTGAGGTTAATTAAATGGTAAGAACTTCTTAAAGTCGAAATCTTTAGATAAAGCTTCAAAGTCCCAATGGCGAATTTGCTTATTGATATCTTTGCAACCTCTTAATTCGATTTCATAGCCTTTTTCGAGGCAGTGATAGTAGAGGGCGTTGCTGTAGTTTATTAAGAACTTTTCAGCATCAATATCATTTCTCTTTAAGGTCTGCATAACAGTGTAGATTGCACATAGGTCATGCATACCCCAATCAGCATTCTTTTGGTAGATATTCTTTCTTAAAATAGTAAGCGGTCTAATCTGTCCTTCAATTACATTAGTATCAGGCGGAATAATAGTGCTATTTAAGAACTCTTTTAAAGTCTGCTCATGGTTTAAGAAGTAAACACAAGCGCCAGCTAATTTATCATTTGCATCAAGTCTAGAATACTTACCACTCTTATCTTGTTTTACTTTACCTTGGGATAAGCTTCTAACTAATGAGCTTACAAGGTCCATGAGTTCACGCTGCTTATTACGGCATTGCATAATGAAAGCACGGTTGCGTTCACTTTGGTCTTGGTAATCAACTTGCTCTTCAATTTGATAAATCTTAGAGATGGCACTAAATAGACCTAATAAGTTAGATGGTATGACTAAACAACCATCTAAATTCATATTTACTACGTTATAAGGTTGAGTTACAGTTGCATTATTAGTACAATTCATTTTGAGCCTTTTGTTAGATTGTTTCTTGATAACTCAATTATAACATGAGGCTCTTTTTGTATGATCTCAGGCTCCTAGATCACACAAAATTCTACGTTGAACCAAAAACAATCACATATACTTCTGACTTTGCTCTTTAGCAATTTCATACCACACATTTTGCTCATCTGTTAATTGCTTTATCTTGCCAGTTTTTAACGCATTTTCAAGATTGTGCATGGTATTAACATATTCAATAGCGTGCTTGTCTACAGTTGGCATTAGACTTTTAATAAAACTCTCACGACCGCCTTGTTTTAACATCTCTTCATCTGAGACATTAGTAATTTTTTGTGTAACTGGTAAAAATCTTGTGGCACAAAGATGGCGGTATTTATCATTTAACTTCTTGCCTTTTAAAAGCTGCGCTGCGCATGGGGCAAAGGCTTTTAAAGTTGCAATGACAATGAGGTTTTGTTGTTCACTTTGTGACATTCCAAAGTAATCTTCATCAAGACCTAATTCAATGCGTAAGTTATTAAGCTCAAGCTTGGTTTTATCTTGTGTTAAAAGATCATTTTCACGGTGCACTGTAGCATCGTTTTGTGCTATTTCAGTTGCTAAAACACGTGACTTTTCCTCACTAATAAGAGGGGATAGAACATCATAATCATCTTTTAAAATTTCTTTTATCTCAGCAGTTGAGGGAATTTTAAGGCAAGTTTTGACAATAGAGTTATCAATCTTACTTAAAAGGCTATCAAAAGACTTTTGATGCTTTTCTAAATTGTTATCGGATTGGCTTTTGATAAAGAGCTCATGGCGTAGAGCTTGAAGATTGATGAGGTGATCTTTAGCAGTTAGTAGATCAAGTGTTTGAGTGTGGTTTAAGCCTTGTAGCTTGTCACTTAGAATTTGTAGATAGTCGTGAGTTTTACTAACAGGATTTTTAGAGATCTTTAAATCTTGCTTTTTGTCTTGTAATACCTTTAAGGGAGTTTTGCCATCCTCATGCCGGGGATAGCTCCTATCAAGTGTGTGACTTGAAGCAACACTGTAATATTGAGCGCTATTATGGGTATCAAGTGTCTGTGCCTTTGCATACATAAAGTTAGTTGCAAAGTACATTACTATCAAGGTGAAAAGCACATACCATAAAAGTGCTGTAATCGTTCTGATAATAGCCATAATGGCCTCTTGTATTACTAAGCTGTAGTTCTTAATTATTTTTGTTCTTTGATATTAGACGACTTAACTTTTCTCCCGCAAAAAGTTAAGTCCTTGTCTAATTTATTTTATTATCGACAGTCTTTTGAAAACTTTAAGTCTTGATTTAGTTAAAAGTTTAAAAATTTAAAAAATTTATCCCTTGTAATTGCAAAGACAAAGTTTGATAATACCTAAAACTGCTTGTCGGAGTGCCATTTGGCTGAGATTGCAATTGCAAAATCCGCAAACCTGATCTAGTTAGTACTAGCGTAGGGAACAAGGTTCATTTCGGCACGCATATAAGAATTCATCCACAACTTATAAGAAGACGTGCCTATGCCACACACCAAAGACAATTACATCTTCAAACCAGATATTGAGCGTATTAGTGTTCAAGGTTCAAAAGACACTATTAAAGTTCCTTTTAATAAGATTAACTTATCAAATGGCGACAGTGTTTTAGTATCAACTGTTGAAGGTCCTGATGTTAATGCTAAAACCTTACCTAAGGTAAATGAAGGTTACACTCCATACATTATTGATGGTGATAAAAAGAAGGTTAAAAAGACTCAATTAGACTTTGCTAAAGAGGGCAAGGTAACTGACTACATGGAATATGTAGCTATCCGTGAGTCTTTTAAATCAGGTGAGAACATGCCTTTTACCCCAGAGGATGTATGCTCGCAAATGGCAAAAGGTGTTGCTGTAATTCCATCTAATATTAACCACGAAGAGTGTGAGCCTATGATCATAGGTAAACATTTCTCTGTTAAGGTAAATGCTAATATTGGTGCCTCATCACTTTCATCTAACTTTGATGAAGAGATTAAAAAGCTAAGACTATCTCTACGCTTTGGCGCTGATACTGTGATGGATTTATCAACAGGTATTAAAGATTTAGGTGGCCTTCGTAATGCTATCTTACGCGCATCTCCTGTACCTATTGGCACAGTACCAGTTTATGAAGCCCTAGACAGAGCTCATGGTGATGTAAATTTACTTACTTGGGAACTCTTCCGTGACACCGTAATTGATCAAGCAAGACAAGGTGTTGATTACTTTACAATTCACGCAGGTTTAACTAAAGACTTACTTCCACATGCTGCTAAGCGTATCCTAGGCATTGTCTCACGTGGTGGCTCGATTATGGCTTCACAAATGCTCCGTCATGAGTGTGAGAACATGGCCTATGAGCACTTTGATGAGTTAATTGAAATTTGCCATGATTATGATGTAGCACTATCACTAGGTGATGGTTTACGTCCTGGCTGTATTTCTGATGCTTGCGACAAGGCTCAGTATGGCGAGCTTGAGAACATCGGCAAACTTGCTAAACGCTGCTTTGAGGCAGGTGTCCAATGCTTTATTGAAGGCCCAGGCCACGTACCTATGGATAAAGTCAAGGAAAACCAAGAGCTACAAGAGAAGTTCTGTAACTACGCTCCTTTCTACACCTTAGGACCATTAGTAACTGATATTGCTCCAGGTTATGATCACATTACATCTGCAATCGGTGGCTCAATGATCGCATCCTACGGTACTGCTATGCTTTGCTATGTAACCCCTGCTGAGCACTTAGCACTTCCTACAGAAAATGATGTAAAAGTAGGTTTAATTACCTATAAACTAGCAGCGCATTCAGCTGACCTTGCTAAAGGCCTACCAGGTGCAAAACTTCGAGATGATGCTATGGCTTTAGCCCGTGCTGATTTTAGATGGTATGACCAGTTTGCACTATCTTTAGATCCACAAAACGCTTACGACGTATGGCGTGCCCAAATGCCAGAAGAGTGTGCTAAATCTCATGAGCCAGCATTCTGCTCAATGTGTGGCCCACGTTTCTGCCCAATTCGTCTAAACCGCAAACTTCAAGAAAAGTTTAATAAGTAAGGCTTACTATGCTTAAAAAAGAAAGACCTTTAGTATTACTTGTAGCAGGACTTGATAGTGGCGGTGGCGCTGGTGTAACCGCTGACTGCATGACTGTCTATGACAATGAAGCTTTCCCACTGCCATGTGTGACAGCACTTACTTGTCAGTCTTTAAAGAATATTACTAAGGTAACAAATACTGATGATGAGACTTTTAAAGAGACTTTAGAAATTGCTCATCGTGACTGGGAGGGTATTGATGCAATTAAGGTTGGCTTAGTATCTAAACAGTCTCATTTAGAGATTTTACTTGATAAGCTAAACACAGACTTTAAAGGCGTACCTGTAGTTTGGGATCCTGTTTTATGTGGCACGGCAGGAGATTTATACTCTGTTGATCTAAAGCAAAGTTTAGACAAGATTTTACCTACTGTTACCATCTTTACTCCAAATCTTCCAGAGGCTTTAACCTTAGCTGCTTGGTCTAAAGATGATCTTGAGAAAAATGGTGTAGAAGCACTAGCAGATGTCTTTTTACAAAAAGGATGTCAGTCAGTCATTATTAAAGGCGGGCACAATCAAGGTAATGATAGTGTCGACTTTTTCAAATCTGACTATGTAAGCTTTACCATGGAAAATCCTCGTGTAGAAGGTGAGGGGGCTCATGGTGGTGGCTGTGCTTTATCATCATGTTTGGCAGCGCTTTTAGCAAGTCGCTTTGCACTGCATGATGCAGCAGTAGTTGCTAAAGCTTATGTTTATCAAGGTATTGTAAATCCTGCCTTAAAGGCATTAAGCAGCTTTGATAACACTAAAACTTACCGTCCACCTGTAGGTCATTTAGGACTTGTCAAAGACTTAAAGTACATGCCAAGCGTGCATCAAAAAGGATTTCCAATTGAAAATAAAGCCTTTCCACAATGCCCACTGCATATGGGATTATACCCAGTTGTAGATTCTGTTGAGTGGATCAAGCGCCTTGTCAACTTAGGTGTGCGCACCATTCAGCTACGTATCAAAGATAAATCTGATCCAAAGCTTTATGACAAGATTGTAGAGTCTGTAAAGTTTTGTAAAGAGCACAAGGCAAGATTATTTATCGATGATTACTATGAGCTAGCAATTAAAGCAGGTGCCTATGGCGTGCATTTAGGTATGGAAGATTTACTTGAGGCTGATGTAGAGAAAATCAAACAAAGTGGTCTTCATTTAGGTGTATCTACCCATGGTGCGTATGAGACCTTAAAAGCTTTGCAGTTAAATCCAAGCTATATAGCCCTAGGTCATATCTTTGAGACGCAATCTAAAGTTATGCCATCAAAACCACAAGGTTGCTTTAAGCTCTCTGTCTTACAAGATTTAATTAAAGATAAAGTGCCTACTGTCGCAATTGGCGGTATCAAGCTTTATAACGTTGAAGAAGTACTCTCAACAGGGGTAGGCTCTGTTGCCTTAATTACTGGTATTACCAAGGCAGAGAACCCTGATGAGACTTGCAAAAAGTGGCTTAACTTATGTGGCACTGGAGGCGATGAGATATGGTAATTCATTACAATCAAGAAAAGGATATTGAATTAAAAGAGAACACCACTTTAAAAGAGTTTTTAGAGTCTAAAGGCTTAAATAAAGACGGTGTAGCCGTAGCTGTTGATGAGAAGATCATCAAAAAAGTTGATTTTGACAGCTTTGTACTTAAAGACGGTATGGCAGTTGATGTTTATAACATGGTATCAGGAGGTTAGGATGACTGAAATTATTGATGGAAAAGTGAAGTTTGAAGATAAGTTAGTGTTAGCAGGTAAAGAGTTTACTAACCGCTTAATTATTGGTACTGGTAAGTACGCCTCAGGTGAAGTGTTAACAAAGTCAGCACAAGCTTCTGGTGCGCAAATTGCAACTATGGCTGTAAAGCGTGTCGATACTAAAAATCACACCGATGAGATTGTAAAGCCTTTAACTGATTTAGGTGTTACCTTAATGCCTAACACCTCTGGCGCTAAGAACGCAAAAGAGGCTATCTTTGCAGCTCAGCTTGCAAGGGAAGCATTAGGTACTAACTGGGTTAAAGTTGAAATCCACCCAGATGTTCGCTACTTACTACCTGATCCTGTAGAGACCCTTAAAGCTTGTGAAGAGTTAGTAAAAGATGGCTTTGCAGTATTTCCATATATCCAGGCAGATCCTGTTTTAGCTCGCCGTTTAGAGGATGTTGGTTGCTCTGCTGTTATGCCTTTAGGATCACCTATTGGTTCTGCTAACGGCCTACAAACAAGAGCTATGCTTGAGATCATCATCGCGCAGTCACACGTACCTGTAATCGTAGATGCAGGTATCGGTGCTCCATCAGATGCAGCTTTAGCTTTTGAGCTAGGTGCAGACTCGGTAATGGCAAATACTGCAATTGCAGCTTCTGCTGATCCAATCTTAATGTCACATGCTTTCAAACTTGCTCAAGAAGCAGGTCGTGCTGCCTACATCGCAGGTTTAGCTCGTAAGGCAACCACTGCGGTTGCTACCTCTCCTATGGAAGAGTTTTTAAAGGAGGCTATGAAGTAAATGAGCTTTTTTGATGAGATTTCTAAGGTTGATGTAGATAAATTTACAGCTTTAGTTGACTCTCGCACCGATGCTGATGTTGAAAGAGCCATTTATAAAAAAGGTCCAAAAACTGTTGAGGACTTTGCTGCCTTAATTAGTGAAAATGCGCGTAAGCACTATTTAAATGTAATGGTACAAGAGGCCATGCAGTTAACTCGTAAGAGATTTGGTCGCTGCGTTAACATGTATTTACCATTGTATTTAACTAACCTTTGCAATAACAAGTGTGCTTATTGTGGATTCTCTGTAATGAATAAGTTCAAGCGTGTAGTTTTAACTTTAGAAGAGATTGAAGAAGAACTACAAGCTATGAATGATATGGGATATTCAAATATCCTGTTAGTCTCTGGTGAGAATGCCCACAAAGCTGGTATGCCTTATTTTAGACAAGTACTACCAATTGCTAAAAAGCATGCTGAATACTTACAGATGGAAGTACAGCCACTTGATACTGAGGAGTATGCTGAGCTTAAAACCTTAGGTTTAGATGCTGTATCTGTTTATCAAGAAACCTACCACCCAGGTTGCTATAAAAAGGTTCACCTAGGCGGTAAGAAAGCTGACATGCGCTATCGTATGGAAACACCTGATAGACTAGGACAGGCTGGTATTGATAAAGTAGGTATGGGCGCATTACTAGGCCTTTATGATTGGAAGGTAGATTTATGTGCTTTAGCAATGCATGTTCTTTACATGAGAGATCATTATTGGAAGACTAATCTATCTATCTCTTTCCCTCGTTTACGCCCAGCAACCGGTGGCTATGAGCCTCATTTACCTGTAAATGACGCGAAGATGGTACAGATCATCTGTGCATGGCGTATCTTTGATAATGAGCTAGATTTAACTATCTCAACCCGTGAGTCAGCTCAGTTTAGAGATTTAGTCCTACCAATTGGTATTACTGCTGTATCTGCCGGTTCTTCAACTGAACCTGGTGGTTATGCTCACAAGGGTAAGAATCTAGAGCAGTGGACTATCAATGATGATAGAACTGTAGAGCAGGTAGTAAATGCTATGGAGAGCTTAGGCTTTGATGCTGTGTTCCATAACGCATCAACAACTTACTTTAGAAATGTAGGTGCGGTTTAGTACTTAAATTTTGCAGTGTGATTTAAAGGCATGGTTTTTAAAGACCGTGCCTTTTTGCTTTGAAATAAATTAAATTTGAAAGATTAGAAATTCCAGCTACTCTCTGAGGCGATAGTAACTTGCACTGCACCATGTTTTAAACCAACCATTAACTCCTCATCATAAGGTGGATTGTCAATAATAAGTCTATCTACCTCAGTCCATGGTAAGAATAAAGATAGGGCATTGCGTGAGATCTTTGAGCAATCTGCAACCACAATCTTCTGCGTTGATTGCTTTGCCATTACTTTATAAGTCTCAGCCACATCTATGTCAGCATTAGATATTCCATCTTGATTTAGTCCTGTTGCTCCTAAAATCACTTTATTTGCAAAAATGTTATTAAAGTAGTTAATGGTTTCTGCCCCGTACACGCAATTTTCATCACCATTATATAGACCTGGAGCTAAATGCACTTTAATGGTCGGATTGGATGATAGTGCAGAGGCAATTATTGAAGAATCAGTAAATACGGTTAAGTCTTTTTTATCAGCAGCAAGTCTAATGGCAACTTGTAGAGTGGTTACAGAACTTGCGATAATTAAAACTTCACCATTTTGAATGTAGTGAGCTGCAGCTTTGGCAATAATTTCGTATTGAGGTGCATTGATAAGCTCACGCTGTTTAAAGGTTGGCTCTTTGTTTAAAGCAGGAGCTGCACCGCCATGGATGATAAAGCCTAAATTTGGTGCAGAATTGAACAATGATTTAGCACAATTAGAAATGATTAAGTTCAGCGAGTAAAATTTAGAAAAGAACTTTCTAACTTAAAGTTAAGTAAGGATTATTTAAAAAGTTAAATATTTAGTCTTTGAACCTACATCAAAGAAAAAATTAGCCTTAAGATCTATAAGATAGGAATAAACAAATACATAGTAATTTATAGGATCATCCATGTCTAAACTCTCTAAAACTTTGGTAACTCTAGCTTTATGCTCTGCTCTATCTATATCTTCAGTACAAGCTGACAACTACTTCCACGTCAAAGCAAGTCAGCCTCTAATTGTCTCAATGATGGCGCCATACGTTGATAAGGTTGAGATGACATCAACACAAAAGGATATCCTTCGCAGTTTCTTTAATGAAGTAGTCTCTCAAGATGTAGTTGATTACTTAATTGACAGCAATCTAAATTATTTTAAAGGTGTTGAGAATGGCAGTGCCGATATGGATGTAGGTAAGCATCTAGGCATGGATAAGTTTGTATTATTTGTAAATAAAGGTCTAAAGCTTATTGATATTCAGACACTTAATGAGTACTTAGTTTTAGAACAAGAGATCTTAGATGCCATGGATAAAGATACCTGTGGCGGACTTTTAAAGATGAATAGTGGGATTGCGCAGATAGATTCAAACTACCTTTTAAAGTCAATGCGTGCACGTATGCAAACTTTATCTGATGATAAGTTAAAGCTCTACTTTGACATTCAAGCAAAAGCTTTAAAGTTAGGCTTTGCCAATAAAGATAAACAAGATCCTGTAATGCCAAGTGAGCTAAAGACAAAGGCAAGCGAGATCTTGCAGCAGGAAATGGTCTCATATTTCCAAAACTTCAATGATGATGAAAGTCAGTATATAAATAAGCTTTGGGAGAATTATCTATCTAATCCTCGTGATATGGATAACGATGATTACTGTGTCCTTGGTACCTTAATGCTTGATGCAATGCTTAACATTGAAAATAAAGAAGATAGATATTTAGTTTTAGATCTCACCCGCTTAAAGTAATTACAACTCCTACTAAACAACAGCAAGTCCTAGATTGGGCTTGCTATCTTCCAAAATTTTCTTTAATTATCTTGTACAAAATTATCTATTATTGTATTTTTGAAAATTTTGAGGTGAATTTCTGTATTTTAATAAAAAAGTCATTGTGATGCACTTCTTATAATAATTACTAGCAGTAATTGTTATTAATATATATAAGACAAGATTCAGATAAATACTGTCACATAAAATCTGTGAGCTATATCAACCCACCAATATCTTGAGCTCTGCATAATATATTTAATCTTAACACTATTAAGTTTAGGCAAACATTGTGAATTATAAAACCGTTATGCTCTGGTTTTTAGTAAGTGTTGTAAAGGAAAAAGGCAGAATCGCTGTAACCTTTGACAATATCGATCTGCCAAAGAAGATTAACTAACAAATTTAAACTCATTATTTTGTAGTATTTCAAGAAGCTAGAGGAGGGATTTAGCTTCTTGATTTGATTTTGAGTACTTAAAATTTGAAGTAAAAGTTCAAATTTAAAGTGGTGTATTTTAAATTTAAAGTGAAATTTGAAGTAAATTTAAAAAGAGCATTTTTGTGCAGTAAATTTTAATTTCGATAATTCAAATGGTTAGTAAAATTGCATAAAACGCTACTTTAAAGTAAAAGTTAAAGTGAAATTTTAAGTTTTTAGCTGACAGTGAGCAGTAAACTTAAGTAATTATTTTCCTGCTCACAGATCTCCAATTTTTTTTAAGATCCAAACAAAGGGACTTGATAAGGTCGATACGTTTTAGATAAAAAGTACCGGCACCACTTTAATCCCAGTTCATTTAATAAATCTTTAAGAGGCTGTTCTAAGCCATCTACAATCAATTTATCCGAGTACTTCACTAAGCTCAATCTCATGTTAGAGATATACTCAAGTAAGGCCAACATTGATGGCTGATTTTGCTTAGGTTTAGTACCTTTGCCAGGAATGGTTAAGTTATGCTCAGCCATTACCTGTCTAATCTTATATTCACAAGCACTGTAGATAAGTAGAGCTACCATCATTAACCACATTAAAGCCTCAATACGAGAGGACTTTTGTAG
>Ga0256405_10006425_pt1 | contig 18807 bp, 18 predicted proteins | sample RumenRJG_02DNA_FD_189096 | JGI IMG/M metagenome (GOLD analysis project Ga0256405, IMG submission 189096) | Bovine rumen microbial communities from Lethbridge, Alberta, Canada - RJG_02 | ecosystem: Host-associated > Mammals > Digestive system > Stomach > Rumen | place: Canada: Alberta... | reverse complement strand
GTCATCCTGAACTTGATTCAGAATCTTTGCCCAACCATCCCGTCATCCGGAGCCCTTTCTGTTCCTACGTTTGCAATTGGCGGACGGAATAATGGTTGCTGAATTCAGGCTGCATTCAACGATTCTACTCCTACGTTTGCAATTGGCGGACGGAATAATGGTTGTTGAATTCAGGCTGCATTCAACGATTCTACTCCTACGTTTGCAATTGGCGGGCTGGCATGCTTGCATCAGAAAGCGCCACGCAACATAACGGCATTCCCAGCCCCGCTTCTAAAAGCACCCCTGGGCGGGCATACAGCTTTGTGACTGTTGTCTCAGAGAGAAAGGGATGCTCCCAGCCCCGCTTCTAAAAGCACCCCTGGCGGGCATAGCCTCATTACGCAGCGCTGCAATGAATAGTGCCGCGCCCGCTATTTGCACGGACAAATCCTCCCAACTCATAATCGTATGTTTGAGCTGCAAAAACATCCGGACTGTGCCACATGCATTTGTCCCAGGATGAACGAGCGGTGCCTAACTGTGCGAGGGGGCGTTTGAATAGGATGGCGATTAATAAGCGATCTCTCAAAAAATTCATTTCGCGCATGTATAGGAATGGACGATGCGCATGCAATCTCTTCCGTTATCTGTGTCATGCTCGGATCAGATTGCATATTTCCATTGACAGAATCCATGTATAATGTCTTGCGATATGTGAATGTGTTTGTCGTGCCAATCTTGATCCACTTTTTGATTTTGTAATCGGCATTCAGCTGAATGCTGAGACGTTTGAACGTATCTTTATTTCCGTAAAGCATGCCATCGTGGCTGGTAGTCGAAAGTGCGGCATAATAACTGCTTTTGTCATTCGCTCCCTGTGCTCCGATAGTATGGCGCATGGCAGAACCACCAGGAAATACCTCTTTGAACCAGTTCGTGTCGGTATTGCCGTCCCAATATTCGTCAACGAGAGATTGCGTGAATGCACCTGCGGTGGTCATGTAATCAATGTATTGTCGTGCATTCATCATCTTAGGATGATAACCTAGTTCCTCGAATGTGTAACTTCCGTTATAAAATATATTTCCTTCTCCATTGATGCCGGTCTTGGTTGTGATGAGAACAACGCCATTGCCGGCTTGGGCGCCATAGATTGCGGCTGATGCCGCATCTTTCAGGATTTCTATGCTCTTTATGTTCTGAGGATCGACGTTGTTCAGGCTTGATACTTGAAGGCCGTCCACGATGTAAAGCGGGTTGGTCGCAGATGAACTGTTGGATGACACGCCGCGGATACGAATCGTGCCGATGGAGCCTGGCTGGCCGGATGTCGAAATGACTTGAACGCCGGATGTCTTTCCTGCGAGTGCTGAAGCCACGTCATTGACGGAACGATTCTGGAGAGCATCGCTGTTTATTGATGCAATAGAACCAGTGATGTCGCTCTTCTTCTGAACGCCATATACTACGACTACCGTCTCTTCGAGAAGCGTAGTGTCATCAGCTAGTACAACAATGATTTCGCCTGCTTCCGTTACTTTCTGCTGACTTTCAGCGTAGCCGATGCAAGAGTAAACCAAAGTTGCTCCTGTGTTTACAGCGATGGTATATTTACCATCAGAATCGGTTGAGACACCGTTAGATGTTCCTTTCGAAGACACCGGCACCGATTACTGGCTGGCCAGTCCGGTCAGTAACAGTTCCAGTTACGGTAACTTTTGTCTGAGAAAATACTGGAAAGCTCAAGAAGAGAGAAATAGCAGCGAGTGCCAATCTAGAAATAATAGAATGTTTCATCGTGCTTTGATTTGGAATTAGTGATTGGTTATATAATTTTGTCAAGTTAGGTTTCCCGTCACAAAGGAAGTAAGCGAAACCTTACGAATTTTTCGACTAAGATGCATGGATTATGCTTGCCCTCACTGAAAACGTAAAATTTTATTATACTCTTTGTGATTCCGTTTGGGGAAATCAAAGTATGAATTTAGATTTTTCCATTATCATTTCATAATATTTCACTCTTGACTCTACCGTGCTCTCATTAATTCTCCGCTATGACTTATTTTGAGGATTTCCGATCTTTTTTTGATAGATTTGCGCTATTATGAGAAAGACGTTGATATTTTTGCTCGCTGCCATGCTGCCATTGCTGGCTTCGGCCCAGACCATCAAAGAGAAACATCTACCGTTCTACGCCACTGAGGAGGCTCCGCATTTGGAGAACATCCTTCCGGCTCCTCCCAGCCTTCAGGATCCGCTATTTTTCAATGACTGGTGCCAGTACCAGTGGGGAAAGTCAGTGCGCGACACTGAGCGTGGGAAGCAGGCTGTAAGTGATGCCAGGATTGGCGCGACCTATTTCTTCAAGCGTTTTTCTCCTGCGATGCATCGTGAGCTGACAGAGGAGAAATATCCTATTCTGCACGAACTTCTTTACAAGGCTCACATGACTGAGATGCAGGCTGGTTCGAGTGCCAAAAAACATTTCGCCAGGGTTCGTCCTTACCAGCAGTTCAAGGAAGAGAGTGGCGTCCCGTCAGCTGAGAGCCCTACGGATTTCACGAGTTATCCTTCCGGGCACACTCACGCTTCGTGGCTTGCTGGGATGATTCTGACGGCTATCGATCCTGTTCACACTGAGGAGATAATGAAAGTGGCTTATGAGCTTGGCCAGAGCCGCGTCATTGTGGGATTCCATTATCAGAGTGATGTAGATGCGGGACGCATTGCCGCAAGCGTGACCTTCGCCCGCCTCTGCGCCATGCCAGAGTTCCTCGACATGCTTACTGCCGCCAAAGCCGAGTACGATGCCAACGCAAAGTGATACATCCTATGTGGTTTAGGGACTAAGACTTTCATCGTTTCGCCCTTACCTCCTAGCCGCTGCCGATCGCAATTCACGGAAAGGTAAAGCCGGCTAAAAAGTAATTTTTGGCCGGCTCAATATTTAGGTCACGCTCCAATGAATATTTTATCCGAGCGTGTGAATGGCGAGGCCGGAGCGGAGCTTCGGTTCGAACCATGTTGTCTTAGGCGGCATTATGTTGCCTGTATCTGCGATGTTGATGAGCTGCTGCATGGAGACAGGGTAGAGGGCGAAGGCTACCATCATTTCTCCGCTGTCCACGCGGCGCTTCAATTCGCCCAGCCCTCTGATTCCGCCAACGAAATCGATTCTGTCATCCGTGCGCAAATCTTTGATGCCCAGAACTTTGTCCAGGACGAGGTGAGACAGTATCGTCACATCCAGCACTCCGATAGGATCTGCGTCATCGTATCTGCCAGGCAAAGCCTCCAGCGAGTACCATTTGCCATCGAGGTACATCGAAAAATTGTGCAGGTGGGCGGGATGATAAATCTCTGCACCCATTTCTTTTACATCGAAGTCCAGTTCGAGGGCTCTCAGGAACTGTTCTTTGGTTCGTCCGTTGAGATCTTTGACGACTCTGTTGTAGTCCAGGATCTTCAGCTGGCTTTCAGGGAAGCACACGGCCATGAAGAAATTATATTCCTCATTTCCGGTATGGTGAGGGTTCTGAGCCTTTTTCTCGGCCCCCACGCGTGCGGCAGCGGCAGTGCGGTGGTGACCGTCAGCCACATAGAAAGCATCCACGTTACTGCTGAACTCGGAGGTGATGCGAGCTATAGTGGCATCGTCATCTATGACCCAGAACTTGTGCCCGAAGCCGTTTTCGTCGACGAAATCGTATTCTGGCTCCTTCTTTACGGTCTCTGCAATAATGTCCTCAAGCACTTTGTCGTCCTTATAGGCAAAGAACACGGGTTCGATGTTGGCGTTCTGGATGCGGACGTGAATCATGCGGTCATCTTCCTTGTCCTTGCGAGTGAGCTCGTGCTTCTTGATCTTGCCCGTGGCATAGTCATCTGTGTGAGCGCAAAGAACCAGACCATACTGCGTCCTGTCACCCATCGTCTGGGCATAGACGTAGTAGCATTCTTTCGGATCCTGCCGCAGCCAGCCCTTCGTCTGCCATTCCTTGAAATTCTTCACTGCCTCATCGTAGACTCTAGGGTCGTGGTCTTCAAGAATAGGGTCGAAGTCAATCTCTGGCTTGGTAATATGCAGAAGAGACTTCTCGCCTGCCATCTTTTTAGCCTCCTCGGAGTTCAGCACGTCGTACGGCGGAGCCGCAACCTCTGTCACGATATTCTTGGGCGGCCTTATCGCCGCAAACGGTTTTACTCGTACCATTTCTATTTATTTACTTGGAATCTAGCATTTCCTGTCTTGAAAAAATCGACGATCTGGCGGGCAGCAGCGAGACCGGCATTCATGTTGGCCTCGGCGGTCTGAGCCCCCATCTTCTTCGGAGTGGCGAATATGCGAAGCCCGAACTTTTCTTTCAGGGCGGCGTAATTGTCCGGAGCCACGTCCGTGATGTATTTCAGATCTTCTCTCTCTGCGAGAGCCTTCTCCAGGCCTGCCTCATCGATGACCTCCTTGCGTGCCGTGTTCACCAGGCAAGCGCCTTTCGGCATCTTGGAGATGAGGTCGTAGCCGATTGAGCCTATGGTCTGCGGGGTGGCAGGAATGTGGATAGAGATGAAATTGCAAGAAGAATACATGTGTTCCAGAGAATCGGCAGGTTCGGCCCCCGCCTCGCGAATCTTCTCCGCAGGAATGAAAGGATCGATTGCCATCACCTGCATCCCAAGAGCCTCAGCCTTCTTGCCGACCAGCCTTCCGACGTTGCCGAAAGCCTGGATGCCAAGCTTCTTGCCCTGAACTTCCGAGCCAGTGGCAGGAGTGAACTGATTGCGGCTCATGAATATCATGAAGGCTATGGCAAGTTCAGCGACAGCGTTGGAGTTCTGTCCTGGAGTATTCATCACGACCACATTGTGAGCCGTGGCTGCGGCGAGGTCGATGTTGTCATAGCCTGCGCCTGCGCGAACCACGATCTTAAGGTTCTTGGCAGCGTCTAGCACTTCAGGCGTCACTTTGTCGGAGCGGACGATGAGGGCGTCGGCATCAGCGACGGCAGCGACCAGCTCCGATGCGTCAGCATATTTCTCAAGCTTTGCGAACTCGTAGCCTGCGCTTTTCACTATTTCTTCGATTCCAGCCACCGCTGCGGCTGAAAAAGGTTTCTGTGTGGCGACTAGTACTTTCATGGCGTTTATTTCTTAAGGTCTTCGAATTCTTTCATGCAGTCCACCAGAGCCTGAACGTCAGAAAGCTCGCAGGCATTGTACAGAGATGCCCTGAAGCCTCCCACGCTGCGGTGCCCCTTGATGCCAATCATGCCATGGCCTTTGGCAAAAGCCATGAATTCATCTTGCAGAGCCTCGTGGCCAGGAGCCATCACGAAGCATACGTTCATTATGGATCGGTTTTCCTTTGCTGCCGTTCCTACAAATAACGAGTTGCGGTCAATCTCGCTGTAAAGCAGGGCCGCCTTCTCCTCGTCACGTTTGCGCATGGCCTCAACTCCGCCCATGCTCTTTATCCACTTAAGAGTCTCGTTCATGACGTAGATGGCGAACACAGGAGGCGTGTTGAACATAGAACCTTTATCTATATGGGTACGGTAGTCAAGCATCGTAGGAATATGCCTGGTCACCTTTCCGAGGGAGTCTTTGCGGATGATGGCGAATATCACGCCGGCAGGGCCCACATTTTTCTGTGCGCCACCGTAGATTAGCTGATACTTGCTTACGTCAACCGGGCGGCTCATGATGTCCGATGACATGTCTGCGATGAGCGGCACCGGGCAGTCGTAATCTTCCTTGATTTCTGTTCCGTAGATGGTGTTGTTGGTCGTTATGTGCAGGTAATCCAAGTCGTGAGGAATCTCGTATCCCTTAGGAATATAGGTGTAATTCTTGTCTGCTGAGCTGGCGATGGCGTAGGCATTGCCGATGCCTGCGGCCTCTTTAAGAGCCTTCTTCGCCCATACGCCAGTTTCCAGATATGCAGCCTTATGCTCCAGATAGTTCATGGCAACATAAAGGAACTGCAGGGAAGCGCCACCGCCGAGGAATACAACCTCGTGAGTGTCAGGAATATGCAGAAGCTCCTTCCAGAGAGCCCTGGTCTCTTCCATGGTTTCTTCCCATTCTTTAGTCCTATGAGATATGCTTAGTACAGAAACACCCGTACCTTTGAAGTCCCTGATGGCCTCAATTGATTTTTCAAGAGCGATCTCAGGAAGCAGGCAAGGACCTGCATTGAAAACGTGTACTTTTGCCATATTGTCGAAAAAAAATTAAGTATTATCAAATAATGTAGTTTTAATTCAAAACTGAAATCGTTGTAAATATAAATAAATTAAAAGTGATTTCCAACCAAATTCGATAATATATTAATTTATCTGTATCCTAGGAGGTATGAAATGATAGCCATTCGCACATACATGCCGTTCCCGGCCTGCTGGAAATAGTAGGCGTATGGGGTCGAGTCCACGTCGGTCGCAATCTCATTCACCCTAGGAAGCGGATGCAGGATCCTCATATTCTTTTTTACTCCGCCGAGCATCGAGGCGCTCAGCCTGTAAACGTCCTTTACTTTGTTATATTCATCCATGTCAGAGAATCTTTCCTGCTGCACCCTTGTCATATATAGGATGTCGCAGTCATTCAAGGCGTATTCTATATCGTCGGTCTGGACATAAGGAATATGCCTGGAGTCGAGCAAGTCGAGATATTTCTGGGGCATTCTCAGCTCTTCCGGCGCAGTGTAGACGAACTTCGTGTCGAAAAGGCTAAGAGCTTCTGTCAGGGAATGCACCGTGCGTCCGTATTTCAGGTCCCCTACCATGTCTATGACCAGGCCGTCCAGGCGTCCCTGGGTCTTCTGAATGGAATATAAATCAAGAAGAGTCTGGGTTGGATGCTGGTTTGCCCCGTCGCCTGCGTTGATCACTGGCACAGATGCCACGCTGGCAGCCACGTCGGCGGCTCCTGCTTGAGGGTGGCGCATCACAATCATGTCCACGTAGTTGGAGACTATCTTGATGGTGTCTTCAAGCGTCTCGCCCTTGGTCTGGGACGTATTCCTGTTATCCGGGAAACCGATCACCCTTGCCCCAAGACGGTTTACGGCGGCTTCGAACGAGAGCCTAGTCCTGGTTGAAGGTTCGAAAAACAGGCAGGCTATCACCTTGCCGGCCAAGAAGTTCTGTTCTCTGTCGGCCTCGAATTCGCTAGCAATGTCCAGAACATGGAGCATCTCATCCTTGGAGAAGTCCCTGATTGAAATAAGATTCTTTGGCATATTCATTAATATATTAAAGTTCAAAGTCCGTTAGTCCAGCCCGCAGCTTTCCACTCTGTCATGTTGCCTCAACGGTGCAGCCCTCTATCTTGGACAAGCGCATGATAAAATCATTTTCAATGGAGAGCCTCACCCTTGCCTCCAGAGAGCATGCGTTCCCAAAATCCTGCCTACGCTGAGCCAGCCCCATATTCTTAATCACTTCCATCACGGCATTCATCTGGGCATATCCGAAAGACAGCCTGAACCATTTCCCGGCGACTTTCTCCACGACGCCGGCGTTGTCCAGAGCCTCTGCGGAAGCTGTCTTGTAAGCCCTTATGAGTCCTGGAATGCCCAACTTTATGCCCCCGAAATACCTTACTACGACGACCAGCACGTCACTCAGCCCTCTGGAATCAATCTGTCCTAGAATCGGCCTGCCAGCCGACGAAGATGGCTCCCCATCATCGTTAGCGCGGAACTTATCGCCCTTGTAGCCCAGCCTGTAAGCATAGCAATAATGCCTGGCGTCGTGATATTCCTTTTTCAGGCTGCTCACGATGTCCTTGACCTCTGCCTCGCTTTCGACTGGATAAGCAAATGAAATAAACCGGCTGCCATTGTCTTTGAACAGCCCCTCGCCACAAGCCGGAATGCTCATGTACGCATCATGGATGATATTATCGGAAGTGCTCATTCCAAGAATACGAATATACCGAATCCAAATGGAAATTGCAACATTCAATGCCTTAAGGTTCTCTCGAAAGTATTTTTTCATATCTTTGGGAAAATTTACGAATATGAAAAAAGACATTGCCGAGATATTGAAAGAGACAGTCGCTGTGCTGAAAGACGGCGGCACCATTCTTTACCCTACGGACACAGTCTGGGGGCTTGGCTGTGATGCGACTAATCCTGAGGCTGTGGCGAAAATTTACGACATCAAGCATCGCTCTGACAGCAAGGCCCTAGTCCTGCTGGCCTGCGACTTGGATATGGTTGCTAAATACATCAAGGTGGTTCCTCAGATGGCTATTCAGCTCGTGGAAGTGAACGATAAGCCCATGACTATCATCTACCCTGGCGCTATCACCTATCCAAGGTCTGCCGAGGGGGAGGCTCAGAAGGCGGACAGATTCCACTTGGCCTGCAATGCGGTGGCGGAAGACGGAACGGTTGGTATTCGCATCCCGATGATGGATTTTTGCAGGCAGGTCACTTTCAAGCTTGGTAGACCGATCGTCTCCACCTCTGCCAACATCTCTGGCGAACCCACGCCGAAGACATATTCAGATATTCCCCAGTCCATAAGAAATGCTGTTGACTACATAGTCCAGCCTTCATTGGAGGCAGGGGCCACAGGGCTTTCCTCACAAATCATTAAGGTGGAACTTGATGGTGAAATCCAAATAATACGAAAATAAAACCGGGGTCTGCGCACGCAGATCCCGATTTCTTGACAGGCAAGGTCCTCTTTATCGGATTTCCATGACGTAAGGCAGCCTTGCGAACATGATTGGCTGCTCGGCAGAGCCTTTCATCCAAGAGCGACCCCAATGCCATATATTCCTGGCTTCGTTCTCGAACATCGTGCCTTTGAACATGGCTATCGCAGCTTCTTCTCCGCTGTCCTGACCCAGCCCAAGCTGATCCATGATTTGCTCTATTTTAGATTTAGGTGAAGGATAGGTCACGATGCTCCAAGAATCCAGATCATCATCCCCAGCAGCCGATGCAGCATATTCAAGAGCATCATAAAGCCCGCCTATTTCATCAACCAGTCCGATTTCTATGGCATCTGCTCCGGTCCATACGCGGCCTTGAGCTATGCTGTCCACTGCGGCAGGCTCCATCCCTCTGCCTTCTGCCACGGTGTTCACGAACAGTTCGTAAATGTCTTCGATGCTTCTCTGCATGTAGGCTTGCTCGGCCTCGTCGAGCGGACGGGTGAATGAAAGTGCGTCGGAATGCTCGTGAGATTTCACGCTCACTACATTCACGTGAGCTATGTCTTTCAAGGCTTTGCTCAAGTCAGGCAGGGCAGCGAAGACCCCGATGGAACCGGTCAGGGTTGTCGCATCAGAGAATATCCTGTCGCAGCTGTTGGAAATCCAGTAGCCGCCGGATGCCGCATAAGACCCGTATGATGCGATGACAGGCTTGTCGTCCCTCAGGGCATCCACCTCCTCTTTGATTTTGTCGGCGGAGAGCACTGTCCCTCCCGGAGAATTCACTCTGAAGACCACTGCCTTTATCGTAGAGTCAGCCCTGACTTTGGCCAGTATGGAGGCAAACCTGTCTCCTGAGATATTGTTCGGGTCGTTGCCTTCCACGATATTGCCTTGGGCATAGACGATCGCTATTTTACGTTTCGCGCTGGAATTGTCGGTGACCTTGGCTGCAGCGTAATCCTCGAAAGGAATCAGGCTGACGTCCTTGTAGGAATCTTTCTCTGCGAGGTCGGCAATCTTGTCTTTGTAGTCCTCGATGGACAGGGTGCCGTCGACGAGATTATGTTCCACCATGTCTTCCGGAGTCACCAGCGAAAGATTGTCGATGAATGAATTGAGAGAATCGAGCGAGATGCCTCTGGCCTCCGCTGTCTCGGTGCCGATGGTCTCCCAGATTGAAGAAATCATTTCTTGGTTCTGGTACTCGTTCTCAGGGCTTGGGGCATTCTTGACGTACATTTCGCCGGCACTCTTATATTTGCCATGGCGAATCAGCTGCACGTTGATTCCCAGTTTGTCCAGAAGGTCTTTCAGGAAAATCATCTGGCTGCTCACGCCCAGCATGAACACGTTCCCGCCATGATGGCTCGTGGTGTAGATTTTATCGGCTACCGATGCCAAATAATATGATCCGGACGTGAAATTCACTCCGTAAGCCATCACAGCCTTCCCTCCTGAGCGGAAGTCCGTGAGTGCTTTCCTGAGTTCTTCTATGTTGGCTATGCTGGAAGATATTCCGTCAACTTTCATCAGAAGATATTTTATGCCGGGATCCTCAGATGCAATATTCAATGCCTTTATGGCTTTTCGCAGGCTTACGTTCGGCACCTCCTGGCTCTGTAGAGGCAGGCTGAAGCTCTCATTTTCACTGTCCGTAAGCTGGAATTTGGACATATCCATAAGCAGCACCCCTTCCTTCGGCAGCGCCGGGGCTTGCTGCGCAGACATAGTCTGGAAAGAAGCCGCCATGGATCCGAAAACCATGAAGAAGAGGAAAACCTTTATTATGCCCCACACGAAGAGACCCAGCAAGACTGCGAGCACCCATTTGATAAAATCTTTCATATTCATAACTCTGGTAGTCTGATTGATGCAAATGTAAGCAATTTTGCTAACTTTGCATCCAAAGAAATGAAAATGTCACAAAAACCTTCAATACCAAAGGGGACGCGCGATTTCGGCCAGGCAGAGATGGCCCGCCGCAACTATATCTTCGATACGATCAAAAGCGTCTTCAAGACTTTCGGATATTCCCAGATAGAGACCCCTGCGATGGAGAATCTTACCACTTTGCTGGGGAAGTACGGGGACGAGGGCGACAAACTGCTTTTCAGGGTGCTGAATAGCGGGGATGCCTTCGGCGGAATCAATTTCAATGAATATATCGACGAGGTTTCGGGCTCTGTGAACAGTGCTGCGCTTTCCAAGGCAGTGTGCGAAAAAGGGCTGCGATATGACCTCACGGTGCCTTTCGCTCGTTATGTGGTGCAGCACCAGAGCGAGATTTCTTTTCCATTCAAAAGGTTCCAGTTGCAACCGGTGTGGAGGGCGGACAGGCCTCAGAAAGGGCGCTATCGTGAGTTCTGCCAGTGTGACGTGGACGTGATTGGCTCCAAGTCGCAAGTGAATGAGCTTGAATTGGTTCAGATAGTCGATAAGGTTTTCAGCCTGCTGGACGTAAATGTTCTCATCAAGATTAACAATCGGAAAGTGCTGACGGGCTTCGCTGAAATCTGCGGTTTTCCGGATAAGGTCGTAGACATCACCGTCGCAATTGACAAGCTGGACAAGATTGGTTTGGAAAGCGTGGAGACAGAAATGCGCGAGAAAGGACTCACCGATGGGGCAGTAGCAGTGATAGAGCAGATTCTGAAGCTGTCCGGAACCACTTCTGAGAAACTCTCTTCCATGCGAGTCCTCATGAACGGAGGTTCGGCTTCGGGCATTGTGTCTGAGACTGGGCTCCGAGGCTTGGCTGAGCTTGAGGAACTCTTCGGGCTCATCGGTGCGGCTGGGGTTCAGAGTCATGTCGAGATGGATCTCTCGCTGGCCCGCGGCCTGAACTATTACACTGGCGCAATTTTCGAGGTAAAGGCACTTGACTTCCAGATAGGGAGCATCTGCGGCGGAGGTCGCTACGATAATCTTACAGGAATATTCGGCCTTCCGGACATGTCCGGAGTTGGGATTTCTTTCGGGGCCGACAGAATCTATGACGTGCTGACCGGACTGGGCAAATTCCCGAAGGGGCTTGAATCTTCCACGACCCTGTTGTTCGCGAATATGGATGCGGCCTCGCTGAAGTACATATTCCCGATTGCCAAGGCTCTTAGAGACAGATCCATCTCGGTCGAGGTCTATCCGGATGCCGCCAAGCTGAAGAAGCAGTTCGAATATGCCGAGCGCAAGTCGATGCCATTCATCTCTATAAATGGAGAGAACGAGGCTTCCGCAGGTCAAGTGAACATCAAGAATATGTCTACTGGCATCCAGCGAACCTTTTCAAAAGACGACATAGAAGGAATCACGGCGTTTCTGGACGCTCGGTGAAAATAAAATTTGGATATTTAAAAAAAATCCGTACCTTTGTATTCCAAAAACAATATCGCGGGGTAGAGCAGTTGGTAGCTCGTCGGGCCCATAACCCGGAGGTCAGAGGTTCGAGTCCTTTCCCCGCTACTTGAAAGAGGCAATCCATCAGGGTTGCCTCTTTTTGAATATGAGAGCCCGGAGGCGCTTTCTTAAGACCGTCAGGTACCGAATCAGCTGGACAATTAGGAGACCGAAGGTCAGAGGCCGATGTTTCAGGGGGTGTGGGTGATGGTGCTGGCAGCGATGGCGAGGATTTGGATGAGTCCGAATGCGATGACTAACTGGGCAGTCATTGAATCTAGGGATTTGATGGCTTCGGGGTGGTCGGTCGAGTGAGCCGAAAACATGCACTTTGTGTTCCGGACGGCGATCGGAGCGGTGAGAACCACGGCGACGCAGGTCCAAGGCAGTATTCCAAGGATGCAGCATGCCAGAATTCCAGCATATGCCAAGATCGTGTAAACGACATATTTATATTTGCTGCATTTAAGCCCTAGCAGCATCGCCTGAGTCGTGATGGAGGCCTTTCCGTCGTCGCGTATGTCTCTGGTGTTGTTCGCATGCAGGATATTCACGATTAGCAACCCTATCGGCGCAGTGACAGCAACAATATGCCAGTCCAGAGTCGACGTCATGCTGTAAGTCACGCCGAGGGGAACCAAAATGCCGAATATTATGAATATGCATAAGTCCCCTAAGGCATGATATTTAAGAATATAATAGAAGTAGGTGCCGGTCACTCCGAGCGAACCTATCCAAAGAATATGTGGCCCTGCGAAGAGGAATGTCAGCATGCCTATGAATATGCCGATTGCGAGTGCCGTTAGCCCGAAATTCAGTATCTGGCGAGGCGTGAAAACCCCATTCACGAGCATGCGGCTGGAGCCGAAAGTGCCAGCGCGATCGACCCCATGATTGAAATCGTAGTAATCGCTGATCAGATTCCCCGCAATCTGGAATATTACGGCCCCACAGACGGCGAATATTCCCAAAAGCCAGGAGGGAACGCTCCAGGAAGACAATGGCTCGTGCCAACCCATTCCGCCAGGGTAGGTGATGCCGGACTTGACAGACCAGAAGGCGTAGGCGAAGGCTATCAGAGCCGGAACAAAAGAGGCCGGCAATGACCAAGGACGAGTAGCAAGAATCCAATTATTCATGAAGGCATATTCTCATTTTGATTGCTTGCAAAGATAATATCTTTCCTTGCGAAACTAAAAAATGTGATATTTTGGATGATTTCTTTTTATTACTAATTTTACAATTAGTTATTTCAAAACAAGTAATTCTAAAAAACAAGAATAGATGGAATTTATCGACAGGGAAAGGGAACAACGCAGGCTGGAAGAAGCATTATCGTCCGACGCTCCTGCATTCATCGTGCTTTACGGCCGTCGGCGATTAGGCAAGTCAACGCTTGTCCGTAAGGTGCTGAACACAAAAGACGTGTATTTTGAGGCCAGTCAGAGCGAGGCGGCAACACAAATAAGCATGTTGTCAAAGGCAGTTGCGATGGTCTATGAAGGTTTCGACGGGCCAATTTACCCAAGTTGGGAAGAAATCATCCTGGCTTTCAACCACAGATGCGAAAATAATGCTACCCTTGTACTTGATGAATTTCCATACATGGTGTCTGAGGATTCCTCACTGCCATCAACCTTACAAAGGATTGTCGACAGACGTGTGATTGGTGGCGATGGCCTTCGTTGCAATATTGTTATTTGTGGTTCATCACAACGTATGATGCAGAGTCTCATTCAAGGCTCAGAGCCTTTATATGGCAGGGCGGATGAGGAATTCTGCCTAAAGCCTATCAGACTGCCACATTGGAGCAAGGCAATGGCAATGGACGCAAAGAACATTATTGAGGAATATAGCGTATGGGGCGGTGTACCGCAATATTGGACGCAGAGGGAGAAGTACGGCTCTTTTGAGGAAGCCTTGAATGGCCTTGTCTTGAATGAGCATGGGCTTTTGTACAATGAGCCTTCGAGGCTCTTTATGGACGATGCCTCCGACATCGCTCCCTATTCATCAATCATGACGACCATAGGCAGTGGACGTCACAGGTATTCTGACATTGCCAGCACTGTTGGTAAGAGTACAGCTGACCTGTCCAAACCCATCAAGAACTTGACAGAAATGGCATTTATCCGCAAAGAAGTGCCGTTTGGCGAGAGCGAGAAGAAGACAAAGAAGACTCTCTATTATATAGACGACCCATTTATGGCATTCTATTATAAGTTTGTAGAGCCCTACAAGTCGACCATTGCCATGGGACGTACCAACATCGTAAAAAGGATGCTTGAACAGTCGTTTTACGACCATGTTGGCGGCATTTGGGAGCGCATTTGTCAGATAGCCGTTTCCGGCAATGACATTTCCGGTCATACTTGGAAAGTGGCAGGCCGTTGGTGGGGCAAGGTTCCTGTTTATGAGGAAGGCAAAAAGACTCCGGTTGGGTATGAGGACTTGGAGTTTGACGTGGTTGCGGAGGATCAGAATGACAGCGATACAATTCTTGTAGGCGAATGTAAATGGACGGGGGCTGACTATGCTGACAGGCTTCTTGATAAGTTGAAGAAGAAAGTAAGCATGGCACCATTTGTAAAGGGCAAGAAAGTGGTTTATGCATTGTTCCTTCGTGAGCAACCATTGTCTGCTGCAGATTGTGTCATACTGTTTCCAGAGGATGTCATACAGCAACTTCCAGAATGATTAGAAGAAGAAATACGTGATCATGAAGAAAGTCTTAGTCGCCATATTCATAGCATTCTTGCTTTGGTGCCTGATGTTCTCTCCTTGGACTGCGCCTCACCTCAGTTTCTGGGCGTGCATGACAACTGCGGCAGTCATCCTCATAGGCATCAGTCTTTGCCTCCTGCCGGATTTCAAGGCGCAATGGCATTTTTCACCAAAGGAAATCGCCATCGGAATAGCCTCCGCCGCCATTCTGTGGGGAATATTCTGGATTGGTGACAAATTGTCATCCATGATGTTCGCATTCGCAAAACCGGAAGTGAATGCGATATATGGCCTGAAAGGCAATGGTAATCCCTGGCTCATTGGCGCCGCGCTGCTTCTAGTCATCGGTCCGGCTGAGGAAATATTCTGGAGGGGCACGGTTCTTCGCGCATTTCTAGGCCGATTCAGATGGCCGCTGGCAGTGATGCTGGCAGCGGCGATATATTCATTAGTCCATATTCTTTCCTTGAATTTCATGCTTGTCATGGCCGCCTTAGCATGCGGCATATTCTGGTCTGTCCTCTATGCATGGCGGCGCGACCTGGTGGCGGTGACGATCTCGCACTGCCTCTGGGATGTGGCAGTCTTCCTCATATTCCCTATCTGATTCATGCATAGAGCCTTAATGGCAAATCCCCTCTAGTCCGAATACGCCATGCCTGTAATTTTGGCGTGTTTGGAATTTTACAGTTTCCTAAAAAAATTGGATAACTTAAGAAAAATCGTTAATTTAAAGCGTTGTTTCGTCTCCGTTGTGCCTTTAAAATATATACGGGGGGGGTAAAGGAATAATGTTTTAATCAATAATATCGACACTCCCGATAATTAAACTTTTAACCAACATGGAAATTGATGGTAAAATCGAATCCTTTAATCGTATTGCAGCGGTTGCGTTGCTTTCCGGCTATACGATAGGACTGGAGACGGTATGGGGCAGGATATTCGCTGTCGTCGCAATTTGCAGCATTGCCGTCTCATTGTCTTTCATTGTTTATCTCATCGCTAAAAAGAAATTATCCGGCACTATCCTAAGAGGACGGCAAGATCCGGTTTTCTGGCCTGGGATTGTTCTGCTATGGACAGTCATCGCTTATTCGAAAGGTTCCGCCATCAAGCTGAACATAATTTTATTGTGCGTAGTAGTCGTGCTTCAATTGGGCGTGCTGCTTACGAACGTGAAAAAGAGGTAGCTTTCCTAGAAAACGAGAGGGCGGCTGGAGAAATCCCGTCGCTCTTTTGCTATTTAAAATTCCTGATGTCAGGGGGCTGTCGGTGCCTGATTTTTGTTATATGTGGGGAGAGTTAGTATATTCATGAAAAATTAAGAGCATGAGTGAAGGTGACAAGCCATTATATCCTTTCCACCTCATAGATGAGGGTGAGGACTTGCCTTGGGGGCACGTGAGCTACAAACTTGCCGACCTGGGCTTCAAAGATTCCATGATAGAAAGCGGCTGGCTAGGCGGAAACACGCTTAGCGAACTCATCGGGACGTATTTCGAGAGAGTGGTCGGGGACAATTCCTTTGAGTTCTATGGCACGCAGTTTCCTGTGATGCTGAAGGTAATAGAGGCAAAGGCATTCCAGCCGCTGCAGGTGAATGTTGCCGATGATGTGGCGCAGCAACGTTACGATTCTTTCGGGAAGACAGCGCTTTGGTATGTCGAGGAAACCAGGCAGGATGCCCGAATTGCGCTTGGGTTCAACAAAGACGTGCCTGCTGAAGAATTCTATCGCCGTTGCAAGGATGGAACGGTTCAGGAAGTCTTGAATATTTTCACGCCAAGGAAGGGGGATGCCTTCCTCATCAAGCCTGGAACCGTGTTTGCAGCTGGCCCCGGGCTGAAAATCCTGGAGATAGCTGAGTCCTCCGAAATGACGTTCCAGCTGGCTGAGCTTTTCCATCAGCATCAGGTGGATGCGTCGGAGCTGATGCTTGACGAGGCTTTCGATTTGATAGATTTCAAGAAATATTGCCCTGCGGCTTTGCGGAACCCTCTGCATGAGGTTCCTAAGCAGTCGCCCTATACGAAGGCAATTTCTTCTTGCGATGAATTCTCTGTTTCGAGGATTGGCTTGCAGAACCTTCTGCATGTGTCGGTAGAAGACGCAGTCGGCTTCACGGTGTATTATTGTCTTTCGGGGAAGGCCTCCGTTCAAGTGCCGAAGGCAGGGTCGGAGCCTGTCCGTGCAGGAACAATGCCTCTTCCGGAAAACTTGGATCGTTACGAGCTTAGGGAGGGGCAGATCCTCCTGATGCCTGCCGAGGTCACGGATTTTTACCTTGTTCCGGCAGAAGATGGCACAGACCTTCTGGAGATTGTTGTGGACAATCGGAAGGTCAGGGATTCGTATACGAACGAAAACGTGGAGCCATCCAGCTTCGGAGATGTCCGGCGAGATGATTCTACCGACGATAATGCTCCTGACCCGCATGTCGGATATTGGAATTAAATACCAATGAATATGAGTGATGCTGAAAGAATAGACAAGGTTCTTTGGGCTTTAAGAATATTCAAGACCAGAACCGATGCCACAGATGCCTGCAAGGGAGGGAAAGTTAAGATCGGTGGTTCTAACGCAAAGCCGTCCCATCTGGTGAAAGTAGGAGATGTCATCAATGTACGCAAGGGTTCGGTAACATACACTTATCGGATCAAGAGAGCTTTGTCGCAGAGGGTCGGCGCCAGGCTGGTGCCGGATTTCGCAGAGAATCTCACTCCGCAGTCCGAACTGGATAAGCTCAAGGCACCTGTGGAGACGTTCTTCGTGCATCGTGACCGTGGTCTTGGGCGTCCCACGAAAAAAGACCGCAGAGTCATGGATGAGGCCTGGGAGGCGCTGGACCGCAACGAGTCTGCGGCTCCAGGCAATCTGACTGTCATCGAGGACATTCCGGACGACATCGCCGAGAAGTTCGGCCTCACCGACGACGACCTGGAAAGTCTCTAGGCGCAAATGCTCTGGCCCGGATAATTTAATGCTTGCCGGAGAAAAAATAAGCCATCGGGCATTACTCCCGGTGGCTTTCGAATTCTGTCTTCCTTGATTCTGAACGACAAAAAGAGTCGTCAGGATGATACTGGGAGGCGTCAGATTATTTGCCGAAGTAGCGTGTCAGAAGGCCGTAGAAGCCGGCGCCGTGGCGAGCTTCGTCCTTAGCCATCTCGTGAACTGTGTCATGAACGGCATCGTAACCGAGTTCCTTGGCTCTCTTAGCAATTGCCAGCTTGCCTTCGCAAGCCCCTGCCTCTGCCTGATAACGTTTCTCCAGATTAGTCTTTGTGTCCCAGACGATGTCCCCGAGAAGCTCGGCGAATTTAGAAGCGTGCTCTGCCTCCTCGAAAGCGTATCTCTTGAATGCCTCGGCAATCTCCGGATAGCCTTCCCGCTCTGCCTGACGGCTCATGGCAAGGTACATCCCGACCTCGCAGCACTCGCCGTTGAAATGATCATGCAGTCCTTGGAGAACCTCAGGGTCGTCAACTTTCCCATCTCCGAGATGGTGCTCGCAAGCCCACTGAGGTTTGCCTTCATCTTCTTTGATCTCTACGAATTTGCTAGCAGGCGCATGGCACTGAGGGCATTCTGCTGGCGGGTTCTCGCCTTCATAGACGTAACCGCACACTAAACATCTGAATTTTTTTTTCATGGTAGAATATAATTTAACCGTTAACGTAATTTTCAAACTATCAAAATAGCTGCCACAGTCGTTTCTGACTGCCTGACAGAGTCTCTTTCTGTTTTGACGCTGCAAATATAGCCATAGTTTTTAAATATTCAAATTTAAATTATTTTTGTGCAGAAAGTTCCTGCGTGCCGTATTTTGGCACAATTATCTATTATATTCGTAACAGATTTGGCGCAAAAGAAATTAATGAATATATTCAAACGGATTTGATTACTATATATGCAGTTCCTAAGACAAGTAGTTGAGCATTATTTCGGCACGGACGGCTTCTCGTCTCTGTGCTTCGTGTTTCCGAACAGGCGTAGCCAGGTCTTTTTTAAGAAGTATCTCGGAGAGGCAGTGAAGGC
>Ga0256405_10006424_pt1 | contig 18812 bp, 12 predicted proteins | sample RumenRJG_02DNA_FD_189096 | JGI IMG/M metagenome (GOLD analysis project Ga0256405, IMG submission 189096) | Bovine rumen microbial communities from Lethbridge, Alberta, Canada - RJG_02 | ecosystem: Host-associated > Mammals > Digestive system > Stomach > Rumen | place: Canada: Alberta... | reverse complement strand
CGAAGGAAGAACTCCTTGATTGCTACCTTCTCGTCGAAAGCGATGTTGGAAGCAAGATAGGTGTTTCCGAAGCCGCCAGATGCAAGGTAGCTGTCAATGCGGTAGGCATTGTCGTGCAGCATGGTGCCTGTAGGCAGCATCTGACTGGTGTCGATATTTGAAGGCATAGAGAATATAGTTAGGTGTTTGGGATGCAAATATAATGATAATTGTGAAAGAAAGAAAAAAAGAACGAAAAAAAATGGGATGGGAAAGTGAAAAGTGAGGGAGTCTTGGGAGCCTTGCCCCAAGCGCTTCGCGATTACGAACCCGGGTTCTTCATCCCTCACTTTCCGCAAAGCAGGGAACCCTTTCGGATTCCCTGCTTTGCGGAAAGTGAGGGATTCGAACCCCCGGACCAGTTACCCGGTCACCGCATTTCGAGTGCGGCCCGTTCGACCACTCCGGCAACTTTCCTTTGGTCGATATAAAGTAGTAATGTCTTTTCACTGAATGGTTGCACCTGAGACAGGTGCAACCATTTATAAAGAAGCCGGGAGGAGATGTGATGAAACTCCGAGTGAAATAAGATTTGAGTGCCCACGTACCTTTGTAATCCACCGACTTTCGTTACCCTTTCGGGCGTGGCCCGCCATTAATACGCGAAACATCCTCGGTTTTCTGATGTAATTTGATGAGTATCCCGATCGATCCTTAACCCCGGCTATGGAAAGTCGTTATCATCATTTTCATGTTGCAAAGATATAATTTTAATTTTACTTCATGCATCTTTTTGCATTTTTTTTTCGTTTTTTTCAAAAAAAACGTGTCCACAGCATTTGTGAACACGTTTTTTGCTTTGTTATCTTATCACGAATTTAATCCTGCAGATATCGTCTTCGGCATTCTTCACACGAGCTACATAGATGCCGGCTGGGAGCATTGCGACTCCTACGCTGGACTGGTCTGCAACATCAGTCTTCGTTGACATCACCTTCTGTCCGGAAGCAGAGAATACTTCTACTGAGCAGAGTGTAGGATCGTCGCTACGAATGACGAGTGCATCACCTGTAAATGCCAGGCTCATGCCGCCATTGAGGTTAATCTCGGTTTCTGCAATAGCATTTGGATCGTCATCCGGCATAACAGGTTCTTCGAATTCCACTGTATAGCTATTCATTCTGTTGCTTTCTCCGATGGTAGGAGTTGTCATGACGTACATCTTGCTTCCTCCGTCAGGATAAACACCTACAGACTGGTCACCGTTGTGAGCGACGTAGTTCAGAGTGTCTCTCCATGACTTGTCTGGAGCCATGAGCATCACGCTTCCGCCTTCCGCATCGAGTTTGAATGTGGTATGGAGCTGTGACTGTGAATCGAGTTTGTCGGCCCAGATTACGAGGAATCCGTGAGCAGGTATCACAGTGCTGTAGGTTTGATCTACAGAAGAAGCTGCTTCAATCTGGAACTTAGTCGGTTTTTCCAGGTTATCTGTGAGGTAGTAGCCAGCCACGTCGATGTCGTGATTGGTTGTATTGTAAAGCTCTATCCAGTCATTGCGCTTGAAGTACTCATTGACATAAATGCTGTTGGAAGCACTGATTTCGTTGATTCTTACATCATGTACATCGTTTCCAACCACTTCTTCAGGGTCTGCCTTGACGTACATCGCAGTAAGGTTGAGTGTGCCGGTAGCAGGCATCTCAAACTCTTCTTCCGCAGAAATGATGTTCTGTCCGGTTGATACTACCTGGTAAACCACTTCTGCATCCCAGTAGATGTCGGTAGAGTGGTTATCGCAGTTGTGTACCTCAACAGAGAAGGAGTTGTATCCTTTCTTGAACAAATCAGGAGAGAGGAGGATTGAGCCGCTGTCAGGATTGCCAGGTGCATACTGTGTAGAGTAGGTATTGTAACTTACTGTTCCTGAAGGCATGTTGTAGCGACCTGCCTCTTGTCCGTTGACATAGATGATAAACCCATCGTCGCAGCGGAAATTCAGAGTGAAGACATAGCTGCCGTCTGGTTCCACATTGAGGTATTGGGTACGATAGAAATAGTATGTAGGACGCTTGTTGTTGGCATCTGTTCCCCATTCGAGATAGGTTTTGTAGCCACGGGAGTTGTTTGAGTCGCTGGTATAATAGCCCATAGGAGCATAGCCTTTATTCCAGTTTGCCACACTTACTGAAGGCCAGCCTTGATTGTCGAGCGAACCTTGGTCGTAGTATGACCACTGACTTCCCCAAGAGAAGAATGTCTTAGTCTCGCCTACTGAGCCTGTATCGCTTTGCCATCCCAGGAACTGATAACCTGCAGGTGCAGATGCACGGAGTGTGATAGGTGCAAACAGGTATCCGTTGAACTTATTGGTTGGCACTGGTATATCATTTACGAAGAGTCGTGCTTCGTCGATATTGGAAGTAAGGCTCACCTTCTGTCTCTCTACTGAACCCAGATGGAAGTATGAATCGTAGTTACTCTTCATGGTGTTGACCATGGAGAGCTGACGAGCTGCAGTGAATCCGTTTTTCACCTTGTTAGAAGAGTTGTACAGATTCCACTGTCTTCCTTCCATTGCCATTGCATTATCAACTCGGGCAACGAGTTCGTCCACGATTTCTGTGCAGCGCTCTGGAGTGAAGATACTTCCTCCTACCAAGCAGTACGAATCGATGAACTGCTTGCGGAAGCTGTCGTTATTCAGCAAGTTCTTGAAGATGGTAACGACTTTGATTTCCTCAACCACACGGTTGTTCTGAATAGTCTTGCCTGCTGCCAAGGCATCGGTGGTGTCGTAGAGATTATCGAATGTGTGGTATTGCTTGTTGAAGAAATTGGAGAAGGGATCGCTGGTATTGAAAGCGAAGTCAAGGTCAAACAGGACAAAGCGGAATTTGCCATTCTCTACTCTTGGACGGTAAGCCTTCACATTGTTCTGTGGAAAGCCTCTACCACCGAGATACAACTGTATTGCGCAATAGTTGATAAACTCATCTATATCGAGCAAATTGCGGATTTCGTCATAAGAAGCCTCTTCACTTGCATGATAAGAGAGGGTGTACAAACGGTTGAACGCCTCTGCATCGCCTGCTTTCTGCACATAGCCTGAGTCTGGACTCATCTCAAACTGGTCAACTTCATCGGTGTCGTAGTTCCAGTTTGCCACAGCAAAGTGCTTGTTGTTTGGCTCACGCATGTTAATCACACCGATATATGAACCATTGATGAAATGCTGTGTAGGCTGATAGCACTGGTTGTCAACATTGACTCCCGAACGGCGGATGATTTCCTGAACTGACGGGTCGATGATTCGGGCATCATTGTCGTTACCGCCATTACGTATCTGAAGCACCTTGTGGCGAAGATATGGCTTATCTACAAAGAACGGATAGTCGAGATACTTTCTGCCTTCGTACACTTTTCCTGCCTTTATCTTGAATGAATGAGGATTCCATGCACGGCTCCATCCACCTGCACTCTTGATGCTGGCTTCCTGAGAGAACACTGTGCTTCCATCCAACAGGTATTCAAAGTTCACAGGATGTTCCCAGTCTGTGTTCCAGTTGCAAGCCGAAGACTGACCGTTACCTACAAGTCCGTTGCCGTTACCGCGGACAAAGATACCGTAGTCATCGCCATAGAGGTCTGCATAGTTACCTGCAACAGAGATGATAGGCAGTGTGTAGCCATTGTCAAGAATATATGTATAGGTAACAACCTCGCTTGGCATCATTCCGTCCTTGAACAGTCGGAAACGGTAAGTGCGGGTTTCGTCTATACGGAAGATTCCTGTACGTGAAACGGTTCCGTTTTCGAGTGTAGGAGTAGATCCGTCGTCTGTGTAGCGCAGTGTAGCACCTTGTGGGATGTTCACTGTAACCAAGATCATTCCAGAGAAAATCTGTCCTGGCTTGTCCACTACGGGAGCGTCCAGACGTCCTATCTCAGCAACTGTTCCGTTGTTCGATGCCCCTGGAGTTGGTTTGGATGTCATACCCCATTCATTGCCATTGTCAGTCAGTCGGCTGTATGAGCAGCGAGCTACTGCTTCTGGATAATCCTGCTGCAGAATCAGGTTGCCTTCAGAGTCAGACAGATAGATAGTGCCACCGTCTGTGTCGAGAGAGAAATCCACCTGGTTTGGTGCATAGCGGGAATGGTTGTCGAACCATATTGTCAAGTAACTGTGTCCTGCCACAGCACCGTATCGGGCTGGGAAACGGAATTTTTTCAGATTGTCGGGATCGTCACTGATATAGTATTTAGAGATGGTAACTGACTTGTCTGTATTGTTGTAAAGTTCTACGAAACCGCCGTAGTTGAACGAAGGATCGATAAACATGTCCACATTGGCAACCATGATTTCGTTGATGCAGATATCGTCTCCAGTAGCACCATTGCTTTCTACCACTACTCGGCAAATAGCACTGCGGTTGCTTCCGTCTGTAGTCTTGGCTGTGATAATGGCAGTACCGCCATCTATGGTCTCAATAAGTCCGTTCTGGTCAACAATCGCGACTTTTTCATTCGATGAAGTCCATGCCAGTTTCTTGATTGTTGTGCTGACAGGAATTACGGTTGCGGTGATTTGCACTTTATCACCGATTGCCAGATTCAGGGTTGTCTTGTCAAACTTCACTTGCTGAGCCTTGACCGGAGTGCCCCAGTACTCCAGTGTCCATGTGTCGATACAAGTCCAGTCTTCACCAATCCAGTCAAACTTGCGAATACCAATCTGCAATTCACCGTTGTCGCCAACCGTACATTCCACATAGTTCTGGTAATAGCCTGCTTCAAACCAATAGTATGCAGCTTCCATATTGTTTGGAACCTTATACGTAGGGTTGCCTGACCACCAGGAGCCACCGACATCAGCGGTGCCTCCGCCAAGCGACTCATCCCTTGCTCCACTGGCTAGCTGAGCTATAGGTGAAGTAAAGTCACCTTCCGACGATTTTGCATAGAGCATAGAAACCGGATTCGCACTATAGCTGCCGTCATTATAGGCATCATAGTCTTTAGAAGCACTGCCATAGCGATAGAACGCCTTCAGACCTACCCTGTATTTTCCAGGAGTCAAGCCTGTAATGACCTGATATGTATCGTAGGTTCTCTCGTAATGCTCGGCATTGTCTTTAGGATTATAGCCATTCAGCTCTGTACCAATCCAGTAGCTATAATCGTTGCCGTCATAATTCGGATTCTTTACGAATTGCTCTGTTAAATCAATCCATTCATCAGCCTGCACCTTGATTGCGGACATCATTCCACAAACCAGTGCAAGTACCAGCATTGTACTGCGTTTCATTCTTTCGTAGTTTTTTATTAGGAGTTATTAACGTGTATTTTGTGTTTTATTTATTTTATGACAAATTTCTTATTATTAACGACATAGATTCCCTTTACCTGTTTAAGTGCAGCGGGCATATTGCCATTTGCATCAGTAGTTCCAACCCTCTGTCCGTTGATGGAGAAGATTGGTTGGAAGCCTGGCATCTCGTCTGCATTCACTATCTCAATAGCATCTGGCATTTCGCCGTTTGGACAGAAGTCCAGTTCCACTGTACCGTCTTCGTTTTCCACAATGTTCAACAGTTTGCAGTTGAACGGAATGTAATATACAGGCTTGAATACATAAGTTTTATAATCAGGATCATCTTCCAGTGCATTGGAATAAATGATATCTGATTTCCAGTCCAGCGAGGTAACGCCCAAAGGTCCTGGGAATAAATTACCTGTTGTTACCGTCATGAACTTATTATACTCTTCTTGGTTATTCATATTTATAGACGAGTACAACTCGTTGTTGGCAGGAATAAGCGATATGCGTTGGTGTAAGATTGTACCATTTACGTAGTTCCCATTCCATGCAGACGCATTATAGTCCACATGTGTCACCAGCAGTCCATGGTTTTTAGTCTTTGAAGTACCTCTACCTATAAACAAGTCCCATCTTCTCGCCTGACGGTTCTCAAGGATATAGTATTCACTGGAGTTGTTGGGGTTCACAATCTTATAGCCGACACCACCACTTTGCATAGGTTGAAGCACCAGGTGCTGAGGAGTGTTGAAATCCAGTTCTACCAGCGGTTGCCATCCCATGAAATCCTTTTCGTATGCACTATAGCCACAAGGGCAATATCCGTTTGAGCAATAATTACCCCCGTCCATCAAGTCCCAGCAGTCCATTCCATAGGCTATATAGCTATAATCATAGAAGTCTGGCAAACCGAGGGCGTGACTGACTTCGTGTACAAATACACCAATGCCATCTGTCCTACCCTGGAATATTTCGTTACAACAACCATAGCTTCCATAAGAAATACCGTTAATAGTACCTCCCGAAGCAAGCTCTTTTGGCCAAATGGTATTTGTATCAGAACTACCGTTCTGTCCTTCTCCCGCATAAAGGAAGAACGCCTGGTCAACAATGTTGTCACCGTTGTTGTCAAAATCACTCCATGAGCTGAAGTACTCCTGTGCCTTGGCGATAGTATCCTTGAAGAACTGCATTACATTTACATCTTTCGATGAGCCATTGTCCTTACCATAGTAAGCATAGCCATTATCCAATGTAATAGGGCCGATTATTTCAAACGAAGGTGTAAATAACCCATTAGACTGGTCGCGGAAATACTCAGCAATAGCGCCATAGCTTCCAGCACCTCGCCAGTAGTCTGTTCCTTCTTCACCATTGCAGAACTTATCATAGAACTCGTTCACCAGTTTCGCATCCTCTTCAGTCTGGCATGAACTACCTTCGGGAAGACCGCTGATAAAACGAAGATCACTGAATTGCACGAGAATTACTGGAATACGAGGACTACCTGTTTGTTGCAAAGGAGCAGTCTCCGCATTACCTACACGACGTGACGTCAATGGCTGTTCAAAAGCAAAATTACCTCCTCTATAGACAGCAACGCTGTTATCAGGATTCTCTGGATCGAAACCATTACGCGGTTTTATCTGTGCAGAGGCAAGACTTGCGCACGCGCATATAAACAATAATGTGTAAAATCTTTTCATCGATAATTTATTCTACTAGGTGTTGTTTACAATTATGTAATTGCGCCCCGTTCGGTGGTCAGGTGAGGTGTTGCCGTCATAAAAGGGCGCATATTCGGTGCAAAATTACTTCACTTTTTCCATTTTTGCAATTTTAAAGGGTTAAAACTACAATTATTGGAGAAAACTCCCTAACTTTGACGTCGTTTTTAATTCATTCTTCATAATTACCCCTACTCCGCGGTAGGTAACTACTCCTCCCCTTTACGGGGGAGGTCTGGGAGGGGGTCTTTTAATCATGCACACCAGACAAGAAAAACTCGAAGCTTTCGGACGTCTGCTCGATGTACTCGACACACTCCGTGAGAAATGCCCTTGGGACAAGAAGCAGACCAACGAGAGTCTGCGCCCCAACACCATTGAGGAAACATACGAACTGTGCGACGCACTCATCAAGAACGATGCCGATAACATCTGCGAGGAGATTGGCGACGTACTCATGCACATGATATTCTATTCACGCATCGGCCAGGAGAAAGGCGATTTCGACATGGCAGACGTGTGCAACCGCGAGAGCGACAAACTCATCTTCCGCCACCCCCATGTCTATGGCGACGCCGTTGCCGAGACTGCAGGAGAAGTGCTCAAGAACTGGGAGCAGCTCAAGCTCCAGGAGAAAGGCAAGAAAAAGAAGACCGTCCTCGGAGGAGTACCCGATTCCCTACCCTCGCTCATCAAGGCCTACCGCATTCAGGACAAAGCCCGCAACGTAGGCTTCGACTGGGAGGAGCGTGAGCAGGTTTGGCAGAAGGTAAAGGAGGAAATAGCCGAGTTCGAGGCTGAAGTAGCCAATATGGACAAGGAGAAGGCCACCGACGAGTTCGGAGACGTCCTCTTCTCCCTCATCAACGCTGCCCGCCTCTACCACATCAATCCCGACAACGCACTCGAACGCACCAACAACAAATTCATCCAGCGCTTCAACTATCTCGAGCAGAAAACCATAGCACAGGGACGCAACCTCGCCGACCTCACCCTCGCCGAAATGGACGAAATATGGGAAGAAGCCAAAGGGAAGACCCTCCCCCTTACCCCTCCCAAGGGAGGGGAGTAGTTACCAGTCCCTGCTCTGTGATTTTGCCAGGTTCGGTGCTCAGCGGTTTTGCGCAGAGATTTTTAATTTTTAATTTATAATTTATATTTTTATCCCTTTTTTTCCGTAACTTTGCCGCACACAAATAATCAAGCATCAATATGAAGAAAGTTATATTCGCTCTCACAGTGCTTTTCTGCACTATGTGCACATTCGAAGCACAGGCTCAAGGCCTCTTCACAAAGAAAGAATATCAGGGACGCAAACCACGTACCGAATACATGCAAGGCGCCATCAAGGAAGAAGCCGGAAAGGTAGTATTCAATCACACTATCGACGCTGCCGCCGTTGCAGGTTACACACCAGAGAAGGCTAAGGAAGCCATCGCCCGTTGGGCAAGCCTCCGCTACACCCCCAACACCCAGCGTGGAGAATGGCGCGACGTTGACTACTTCAAGAACTTCGAATTCCCTACAGTCAACATCAACGACAACGGACAGGTTGAATGTCAGGGCGATGAGGAACTCGTATTCAACAGCAAGGCACTCGTCCGCGATGCCACCCGTTTCCAGTACCTCCTCACCATCACCATCGGCAAGGACAAGGTCGACATCACAGCCACCAATATCTACTACACCTACAACCTCAGCGAAACAACTGAGCGCATAGCTGCAGAAGACTGGATAACCGACTCTCAGGCATTCTCCAATAAAGGCAAACTCCTCCACGGCGTAGCCAAGTTCCGCATCAAGACCATCGACACCTTCGATGAAATCTTCAAGGAAATATCTGAGAGCTTGAGTTTTTAAGTTCTTAATGCCTAACCCCAGCATTTTTCAAAATGAAGGGAGTTCCCATCCATATGGTAATTCTCCCCCTTGGGGGAGTTAGAGAGGGTCTTTTTTTATGAAAACATCCGACATAGACCAAATCATAGCTGAGGCGCTTGAGCAAAACAAGCCTCGCAAGCACCGCCGCCCACAACGCAGCGGCAAGATCAGCGACGAGAAGAAGTCACAGCTCCGACTCCTTCTCAACACCCTTTTCATGCTCGGATTCATCGTAGCCATTGCGCTCTATTTCCTCTACCCCAACGACCGCACGGCTTTCTTCATCGTCGGGTTCGGAGCAATGGTAATCAAAATCGTGGAATTCATCCTGCGATTCCTCTTCTGAAGTAGGAAACATACATTCTATGCGCATCACTCGTCTCTCATCACTACTCACAATCATCCTGCTCCTTACCTGTGTCACCACGACACGGGCACAGCGCATCATCAGCGAACTCGAGAGCAACACAGGCGTAGACCTCGGTGTTGAGGGCGATTCCATAGACGAGAAAGAAGGCCACAGAAGCAGCAAGGTCGTTCCTGTCGACATCACTGCCCACACCATCCATCCCATCTATGCCGAGACCATCGACGTGGATGTCGATACACTCACCTACCTCTATCAGAATTCCGACCGTTCCGAGGGACTCTTCGGGCAGTACAACACCCTCTCCAACCTCGGTTCGCCACGCATCAACCGCATCTACATGCAGCGGGAGGTGAACAACGAATTCATCTTCACACAGCCCTTCGACCAGTTCCTCGTGCCTCTGAAGAACTTCCGGCACTACAACACCAAGTCGCCCTATATGAACCTCACCTACAACTGGTGCGGTTCCAAGCAGACCGGTTCCGACCACTTCCGTGCCATCTACACCAACAACGTGGGCAAGCACTTCAATTTCGGTGCCATCTACGACTATATGTACGGACAAGGATACTACGACAATCAGTCCACGTCATTCATGGGACCGACCGCATTCTTCTCCTACATCAACGACCGCTACGACCTCCACTTCCGCTACACCCACAACTACATGAAGATGGGTGAGAACGGAGGTATCACCGATGACGGCTACATCACCAACCCCGAGAACATGACACAGAAGTACGACTCCAAGGACATACCCACCAACCTCCAGCAGACATGGGTGCGTCAGGAACACGACATCGTCAATCTCAACCACCGCTACCACATAGGATTCCACCGCACCGAAGGCGACTCCACCAGCCGCCACGAGGTATTCGTGCCAGTTACCAGCCTCTTCCACGCCTTCACCCTCGAAAGCGACCGCCGCAACTACAAATCCTATGTGCAGCCTACCAATTACTACACACATCAGTACCTGCCTGGCGACTCCGTCAACGACCGCCACAGCATGTTCGAGATAGTCAACAACGTCGGAGTCACACTCCATGAAGGCTTCAACCGTTATGCCGTGGCTGGACTCAGCGCCTATGTAGGATTCCGCCACCGCCACCACGTCATGCCCGACACCATTGCCGGTGCTGCCACCACCACCCTGCGCAACACCACCTACAACGAAAACGACGTACTCATTGGCGGACAGCTCCGCCGCACCCAGGGCACCTACATCCACTACGATGCCGAAGCCAACGTGGTAGTTGCGGGAACCAATGCCGGCGACATGAACATCAGCGGAACAGGAGAGCTTAACCTCCCACTCCTCGGCGACACGGCACAAGTGCAGCTCCAGGGACTCATCAGCCGTGAGAATCCCAACTTCTACTACGACCACTACCACTCCACCTATGCATGGTGGGACCGCACCTGCGACCGCGTCACCCAGACACGCCTCGGAGCCACCATCACCGTGCCCCACACCAAGACACAGCTCACCGTTCAGCTTGAGAATATAAAGAACTACACCTACTTCGCCAATGTAGGCACAGCCGTCACCACATCCGACGGCACCACCGTCTATACCAACGAAGCCGTCGTTCGCCAGTGCAGCGACAACATCCAGATCATCAGCGCCCAGCTGCTGCAGCGACTCAAGTTCGGCCCCCTCCATTTCAACAACGACATCACCTATCAGACCACCAGCCACAAGGATGTGCTCCCGCTGCCGGTCATCACACTCCACAGCAACCTCTTCCTTGACTTCAAGATAGCCAAGGTGCTCAATTGTCAGGTCGGAGCCGACCTCACCTACTTCACCGAGTATTTCGCCCCCGATTACTCACCCGCTATCGGGCAGTTCGTCACACAGCAGACCGCCAAGCGCATTCCCATAGGCAATTATCCGCTTATCAATGTCTATGCCAACCTTGCGCTCAAGCGCTGCCGATTCTATATCCAGTACTATCACGTAAACCAGAGCGATGGCCGTTACTTCTGGGCACCTCACTACCCCATGAACCCCTCAGGTCTCCACATGGGCATCAGCTGGAACTTCTACGATTAAAAGTTCCTCCCCTTTACGAGGGAGATGCCTGCAAGGCGGAGGGGGTCTTTCCCCTATTTTTAGGTATTGTGTATATGCTCCGTTCTTCCGACCTTTGCATCGTGAAAGTTAGCCATACACTCACATAGAAACTTTTAGAATTACGTGAATAAAAAAAAGTGGCAACATCTTTGTGAAAAGGTGTTGCCATTTACTTTATGTTCAGTGGTCTGCGGTTTGCTGCAGACATTCTTCATTTCAAAAGGAACTCCACTCCTTCATCCACCGCTTTCTTTCTTGCTTTCCCGAATCCGTGGTTTTCGCCCTCGTAGAGGTGGATTTCAGAGTTCGGGAACTGCTTTTTCAGTTCCTCTCCGAAGCGGTGAGGCACAGCCGTGTCACCCGTTCCGTGGAGGATGCAAACCGGTCCGCGGTATGAGGCAGCGGTAGCGTTCAGAGGCAGATTCTGGGCAATCAGAATATAATCCCTGCCAACTTTGCGTCCCCATACATTCACATATTCAGGCACCTTCTTAGCGTCGAACTTGGCGCCCAGCATCATACCCTCTTTCGATTCGTAAGGGATATTCGCAGCCGGAGCGTATAGCAGCGCACTCGCAATCGTGTCGGTGCCCATCTCTCCAGCAACCATCGTTGCTATCACTCCACCCTGGGAATGACCGACCACGGAGATGGGACCCACCCATGGACGCTTGCGCAGCTGACGTATGACAATCTTTGCATCCTCAATCTCGTTGCGGATAGTCATGTTGCTGAAGTCCCCTTCACTCTCGCCGTGGCCGTTGAAGTCAAAACGGACAGTAGCCACGTTCTGCTTCTCCAGTTCGTCAGCCAGGTTCGTGAGGAGCGTTTCCTTGCGGTTGCCTGTGAATCCGTGCATAATCACCACTACAGGCACCTTCCTGTTCATGCTGTCGATGGGCACACCCTGCACGTCACCACGCAGTTTGCCCACACTTCCGCGGACAGTCAGCGGCTGACGCATCGTCGACTCCTTCTCCAGCGCTTCGAAGTCCTTCAGTTTCTTCACATAGTATTCACGCAGGTCATCCCAGCGGTAGTAAGGATGCTGGTCAGTAGCCACAGGCAAGGACATCTCCTTCTCGTTGAGCAGAGCCTTCACGAGGATGTCACCCTGCTTGCCCTTCTTCGGGCGGTAGAATATCAGCTGCACGTTGCAGCCCATCGGGAAGATATCGTAGTTGCGCCAGTAGGCATCCAGCGAGTCCAGGTTCTCCACCGCCGCTCCGCAGTTGCCCAGTTCCAGCAGACACGCCAGCGGCATCACACACACCTCGTGACCGAAGCGCAGGGTAGCCTGAGGCTGGGTAACTGTGTCAGCCGTCTCAATTATATTCTTGAGCAGGTTAAACTGGCTGAACTGCATCACGCTGCCAGTCACAGGAGCAGCACCGTAGCCCGTGTACCAGTCCACATTGCGGATGCGCCACTGGTCATACAGCTCCTCGTCGGTGAAGAGGTTGATGAGGTCAGCACCTGATCCCGTGTCGTTCGACACATGCAGGCGGCGGTCCAGTTCCCCGTCATGGCTCTGCATATTCATAGCCACGTCGAAGAGGTGACGCATAAACTGCCCTGCATTGATATTCTTGCGCACCCATTCCTGGTCGGTGAACATCACCTCGCAGATACGTTCCGGATGCGTCAGTTTCTGGCGGAAAGGATCAACCGCTGCACCTCTCGTTCTGCTGCTGTAGCGCACCAGTCCGCGCCAGTTCTGGTTCAGGTAGTATTGCAGCGACTCGCTCACGTCGTTATGGATACGAGCCGTAGGGTTGGCAGCCATCAGTTCCTCGCACTCCGCAATCATCGAGAGGATGCAACGCTGCACCACCGTGCTGCGGGCATCAATCTTCACCCCCTTCGTCTTGAAGATCTCGGGGAAATGCTCAGCCATTCGCTTTCCGATGCCGTGGTGCTGGCGCTCGCCCACAGTCGTAAGGTCACCCATACGTCCCTTCGACGTAGGAAAGAAACGCTCCAGCTTATCCAGAGTCTCCAGACCGATGGCAGTAATCTTGCCGTCCGCCTTAGCCTTGCGCAGCGGATCGATTGCCGGCATATAGTCCCTGTCGCCCAGCAGCCACCGTGCACCGTGGCGTCCGTAGTGCGTGAGGTAATAAGGCTCATACCCCTTCGGAGCAGGAGTCAGGCGGTCGTTACCCTCCCCGTAAGCACGGTCATAGTCCAGGTAGTTGCTGCCAGCGAGCCACCTGTTCTCCTTGATTTCCTCACTTGCACTGCGTCGGTGCTCAGCCTCCGCCAGTGTCCTCTGTGCCGTGGCTCCCATTGCCGTCACCATCGCCACCAATAATAATAGAATTCTTTTCATATATTAACTTAAACAATACGTTTAACGATTAACCTTTAATATTTTATATTCTAAGAACTTAAGAACTCAAGAACTCAAGAAACTCAAGAACGAATGTTTTTTAGCGTAAGCGATGTTTTTCTTTTGAAATGTTCTTTAGCCGATTGGCGTGTTGGATGAATTTTCAGAAATAGCGGGAAGCTTGCTTACCAGATAGTTCTGAAAATACAGACAACATAGGTGCGAAGCACAAGAACATTATAAAAGGGTTTTCTCGGTTTTTGTTTCAAATATATAATTTCTGCGGTTGTGTTTCAAATATATAATTTCTGCGGTTGTGTCTCAAATATATAATTTCTGCGGTTGTGTCTCAAATAACAAATTTACTGAAAAAAATCAGCAAACAAGTCCAGCATTTGCGGAAGTTCAGGCTTTGGTTGTTCCACTGGAGCAGGTTCAGGCAGCACTATGCCCTCCTCTTCCCAGTCGTCGAAACACAGTTCCAGTTGCTGGGCAAACGAACGTCGCAGTCCGTAGTATCCCCATCGGTTGCGGGAGAACGGAGAGCGTTTCAGTCTGCTCTGATACCACAGGAAACGCTTCACGCTGCGGTATATACGCATGAATTTCCCTTCGGCATCGGAGTCGAAGAGGTCGCAGTCCTTGTTGTAGATATTACGGGCGATAGCTCCCAGCCGCATACCGTCCGATTCGGACTTCAGCAGCATCTCTACAATGTCGTTATAATACTGATTCTTCATGCAGAAATTACAAATAATCTATACCTATCTGCAAAGATAATAATTGCATTGAAACAAACAAAACACATCGGACTTTTTTTTGTTTTGAAGGCGACTTTGGGACTCAACCTAAGTAGTGAACAAACAGAAATACTGTCAACTGATATCATAAATAAGCAATGAAAGCTGACAACCGAGATTAAAATTAAGTATAAACCTAAGTCAACCCATATTACAATTAAAGCTGAAAGTATTCGACCAAAATCGTTAAAGGTAGGTTCTATAAATTATGTCGAGACGATTTTTGATTTTATGTAAGTGGACTTTTGTCAGCTTTTGAGAGCGCAATGCGAGCATTGTAACCGAAAAAGATGGCAAAAAGACACCACAGAAAACTAAAAGCGGCCGATAAGACTCAAATACATTGGGTAGGGAAACTAAAAACAGAATTTTTAGAACCTACCTAAATTACAAAAAGATTAGTTCCACAGCGCTGTGGGAAAAAAGTTTCAGCCCCAGTGAAACTAATTTTTCACTGGGGCTGAAACTTTTTTTTCACTGCCGCTGAAACTTTTGTTTCTCTTCGTTGAAACTTTTGTTCCAGAAAAGAGAGACAATGTCGTTACCAGAGACCTGTATCCCATTCACAACCATCGGAACTGAAATCCTCATTCCTCTCTTTGGTAAATTGGACACCATTTTGTCCAAGTTCATTGCCTCCTGATAGACCAATAGTTGAGGCAGCTGTCATATAATTGTTTATTTCAATTGTTGAAATAAGAATTGTTGGCTTTATATATTTGGTTTTCATATTGACAAATTCTTAGATGTTCAAAATGTAAATAATACTTATCTCAAAAACAATTTTTTACCATTCACAATGAACAGACCATGAATTGGTTTAGACACTTTTCGTCCTTGTAAATCGAAAATGTCTGTACTATGTTCTTTGTGATTTGTACATTCTAAGATGTCATCAACAGCAGAGCTTTCACCAAGAATGTCATGAAGAGAAATACCACGTTCTTTTGTCGCAATTCCATTAAAGGTTAATTCTGCATCAACGGCAACGTATGCTTTATGAGCCGCACTTGTAAAAGCCGCACCGCTTGCAGCCCCCCAATAGAAACCAATTGAGTTTTCATCGCCTGCAGCATTGAGGGATAGTTTGTAATATATGGTTCCACCAGTCGTTGTTCCTGCTGCGTCCAAACCGCGAAGGACGTTATCATCATCTTCCGTTCCTGATGCATCTGATACTACAAATGTGTAATTGCCTTCAGCACCATTTACAACAACAGCTTCACCTGCAGGAATCGTCTCACCTGAGTTATAAACTTTGCTTACGACTAATTGGTTAGCATTATCGACCTTGAAAGTATAGGCTTTCACACTTGCAGGAACCACAAATGAACGGTCTCCGTAATACAAGGTTGAGAATTCGTACTTGCTGATTGATAAGTCAATGTCACCCGAAACCGTTGTGCAATAGTCGGAATAAGTGTCTGGCGTACCATTTCCCCAATCAATACTTATACTTGCGATATACATGGCATTGTCGTTAGAACGTAAACCTATATAAGAATAATTGCCTGTAATAGTAAACTCTGTACTGGTACCTTTTACAATACTACCAAGCTTTGTTCCTTTTGTGGAAGATGTACTACTATACAAATCAGCTGCAGAAGAATATGCAGTATTTTTTCCATAAATATCCAACGTTCTTCCAGCCTTCGTAGAACTATCCCAACTAATTGTTACTTTCTTTGCTCTGCCACCAGAAGTAGTTGATACTATACCGCTATTCTCAGAAGAACGTAATTGTATATTTCCACCTGAGTCTTTTGTGCAATTTCCTGCATATACAGCTTCAGAGCCTCCTGTTGCACTTTTCCCTGTCCAATTTGAATAAGAACTAGCCTTTAGATTTCCAAAAGTGCTGGCAGTCAATACGTCTGTCTGACTAGTACTATTACCAGGTATTACATTTGCAAACACTGCATAATAAATAACATCCTCAGTTCCCATATTTGCAGAGGTAACGAATTTGGGTGCAGTGTTTGTTGTGCCGATAATATCGTCTGTTGCCCATCCTCTAAATACCTTACCGTATATGTTTGCAGGATTACCAGGGAAGGTAATTGCTTGGTCTTCCTCTACCGATGATGTGTTTTCAGTATTGCCATTAATTGAGAAAGTAACCGTATGGTTTGGTTTATGAACAGTTACAGTAAATGTTGTGGATGCAGACGAAAAGTCCTCTTCATCTGCTGCCGCAGGAGTAGCTGTCACAGTAAAAGTCTGAGAGCCTAAAGCTGTAGCGTATATCTTACCGTCAGAGTAATAAATGTCGCCAGAAGCAGGTGTAACCGATAAAGATGTAGTACCTGAAACACCATTAGCATCTTCATAATAGTCAGCAGGATTGAAATCTATACTATTATTTATCACCAGCGATTGTGCAGGAATAGTTGAGAAAGTACCAATACTTGGCTTTGTTTCTTTCTTGTATATGTATGGCTTTATCATATCAGACTTATACTGTGAAAAGTAATTCGTCGAATTAAAAGCTATATAATAAGATGTATTAGTTACATTGGTTATTGTGAACACATCGTTACTTACAGATAAATTCCAAGCACTTGTTCCACTTGGAGCAGTAGAAGCGGATGTTGTGTTCGTGTTTAGATAGTTATTTGAAGAACTGGCGGAATAGATGTAGCCGCTTCCAGTATGAAATCCAAATTGGCCAGAACTGTTTTTCTTAACAACAAACACCTGAACATTTTCGCTTGAAGCGTATGTATATGAGTTGTTGCTTGTTGTTATACTAACCGGAGTGCGGTTGTTTGTGTTTTGCGTGGTACCACAAGCATAGGTTTCTGCTTGATTTACAAAAATAATCTCATCACCATCAGCCAAGTCGCCTACAGCTGATATCCGAGTAAACACATCTCCTGGATTTACCCCCACCATGGTGTTTCCAACACATATTAATATTAATGTGAGGAGGAACTTAAATTTGGTTGTTAAGTGTAACATGATATAAAAAATTTGATTTTCACTCGCAAAGATATACATTTTCCACATAACTAAACAAAAAAAAATACTTTTTTGTAAATATGCAATTATATCTCCCCATCAGCCAAAAACGAAAAAGAGTACTCTCACGAGTACTCTCTTCTATTTAAGTTAAGTATTAGTTTTTAAGGTAAAAAGATTGTTTTTTTAGGATGCTGCAAAGTTATAGGTTTTTAACACTGGGTGCAAATAATTAATTATGTTACAAAACATGTGTTATCGCACACAGACACAAAAAAGCACAGATTATCGTTGCGATACCGATAAAAAAAGCACTCAAAAGAGCACGCTTGGGGTTTCTGTCCCCCGATGACGGGGGAACCGAAGGGGGTGTAAAGACCATTGAACGCTCTCAAGAAAAAACACAAAAAAGCACAGAACACACAAAGAAAGCACACAAAAAAGCACAGATTCCATCAAAAATCCGTGCTATAAATGAAATCATCGCGCTGAAGCGCTGGATGTAAAAGGGTGTTAGAGGGGGGATTGGATTAATGCGGTGAGGTATTCGTGGGTGATGTGGAAGGAGCGGTTGGCCATTTCTTCCCAGAAGTTGTCGTACTGCTGCTGATGGGCATCGGCTCCGGGGGTGTCGCTGATGATGCGGAAGGAGACGAAGGGGACGGAGTAGATGTAGCAGGTCTGGGCAATGGCGGCTGATTCCATGTCGCAGGCGAGGGCATCGGGAAATTCTTGCTTAATGGCTTGCTGCTCGGCACGGGAGGTGATGAACTGGTCGCCTGTGGCGATGAGTCCGGTGTGGATGATGGGGCTGTTGAGGGCACGGGCGGCTGCGACGAGTTGCTCGCCTGCGTAGAAGAAGCGGGGCATGTCCTGAATCTCGCCTTTGCCGAGTCCCCAGGAGGTGAGGTCGAAGTCGTGGTGGACGAGGGCGGTGCTGACAACTACGTCCATGACATTGAGGCAGGTGTCGATGCCTCCTGCCACTCCTGTGGAGATGACGCAGTCGGGGCGGTAGGTGCGGATGAGTTCGGCTGTGCCTACTGCCGCATTGACCTTACCGATGCCGCACTGACGCAGCACGATGGTTGCGGAACCTATGGTTCCAACTGTGTATGTGAACTTGTCGCCTTCTGTGTGGCGATCCTGGAGGAGCGATGCTATCTGATCGTGCTCCTTCTGCATTGCTGTGAGGATTCCAAGAGTCATAAAAGTGAAGAATAAATGTGAAGAGTGAAGTCATTGCTGTCCACTAAAAATCGCCAGAAGTTCTTTGAAATGATTGAAATATAGTTTGTTGCAGAGATTTTGAAGTGAAACGGATTTGAAATTGTATTTTTGCCGTTATTATAAGAAAAA
>Ga0256405_10006423_pt1 | contig 18812 bp, 12 predicted proteins | sample RumenRJG_02DNA_FD_189096 | JGI IMG/M metagenome (GOLD analysis project Ga0256405, IMG submission 189096) | Bovine rumen microbial communities from Lethbridge, Alberta, Canada - RJG_02 | ecosystem: Host-associated > Mammals > Digestive system > Stomach > Rumen | place: Canada: Alberta... | reverse complement strand
AGATAATTCTGTCCCTTTTTCTTCTCTTTTCTTTCCAGGAAATCGGTAAGTGAAGTTCCTTCTGCAACATCAAGATTAAAGATCTTGGCCTGTGATGGTCTTCTGAGGTCGCAGTCAACCAATAATACTTTCTTTCCCTGGCTTTGTATGGACAAAGCTAAATTTGCGGCAACCGTTGACTTTCCCTCGTGTTCGGCAACACTGGAGATCATAATGACTTTTGCGTTATGTCTCTGCGCCGATTGCAACAGAGCAGCTGCGATCTTCTTATAACGTTCGACAAAAGAAAAACTTGCGGTCGCATCGCTTACCAGAACACTGTTTTTACGAAGATCTCCTTTCGCCTTGCGAAGACGTTCATATTCGATTGCTCCCAGTGAAATTGCGTCAAGTTTCTCTCTGAGATCTTTTTCGCTCTTGATCGTATCGTGACGATACGACAGATAGGCAAAGGCTGCCGTTAATGCGACAAAACTTAAAACAAAAGCTCTTTTTGCCATTCCGGTCGCTGAGGAACCGCTGACTCTTCTTGTCGGGATCTGCGGCTGTGCCAGTACTTCCATGACCATGGTGGTACTTGCGTATTGTAAAAGATCAGGATAAAGCTTCATGATCGAATTGATGATTTTAAATGTCTTCTGAGGAGAGTTTGAAGTTACCGTTAATGTCAAAAGGTTGGTCTCATCGATCACTCTGGCAGTTGCCGTTGCATCAAAGGATTCCAGTCCTACATCGTCACATACCTTCTTTTTCATGACTTCACTGTTCAGAATGCTGGTAAAGCTGGTCGCCACAGTACGGGCTGCACTCAGATTGTTGTATGCATATCCGGTCGTCCGCTTGGACATGACAGCGAAGGTTGCCTGTGAGCTGTAGCTGATCATCGTTCTTGAATTCATGACCATGATCACGATCATTGCCACAGCCAAAGACCCTAAGAGCACCGCCCAAAGATTCTGCATGACATCCATTAGCATACTGAATGGCTCGATATTAGATAATTGGATCTTTGTATTATCACTCTTCTGAGCCATCAGAAATCCTCCGTAACGATTATGACCATTTTAGTCACTGTATATGTGGAATATGCGATACGCAACGAAAATTCAGCTGTATAAACACCTGGTCTTTCATAATCGGTATAGTCATCAATAATTACATTCTCTTTATAATAGTCCGATTCTTCAAAATCGATGACATGATCACCCTGTCTGATACCGATCAGATAAGAACTCAGGTCTACTTCTCCGCCAACAGGAACATATATTATATAATCCGATAAAGCCGGACAATCTCTGTTATATTCTCTATTGCTTACAATATCTAATGTGAGATCCAGCTTTTCTATATCTCCATAGCCATTCGTCACTTCCATAGTAAATGGATACTCATTTGAAGTATCGCTCACGCCGACACCATATGTAACTTTGATCTTGTTTGATATATCTCCTTCGAGAACATCTGTTGCTTCAAAAAAAGAAAAGTCGGCCGATGTTTCCGAGCGTGTCATTAATGGACTTTTCGAAGAAAAACGTGGTGAATGATAGTCATCATAGATTACTCTTCGATTATATGTGCCTACATTATTATGAGAGTCAAAAGCAACATAATCTACCCTTATCACGCCTTCTTCAATAAAATTTGATTTTCCTGCTATCAACAATGTAGATGTCACATCGCCATCCTTATCATCTTCTGCTGTCATCCCTTTTAACAATTCTTTATCATCCGCCTTAACACTCAGATGCAATACATCTTCACTGCAGTTTATAACCGGCGCAATTATGTCTTTATCTCTATATGAAAGAAACTGATCAATTCCGAATGCGATTGATGTAACTATGAATATGAACAGTATACAAATTCGTAAAATGTGCATTAAAACTCCTTTTTTAACATGTTAATTATATAATATACTTTTCATTTCGTCGCTTTTTATTTTCAATACATCTCTGATTAAAAATCATTATTCTGTGACCAAAACGAACATCCTTCAATTGCGATGAAGGAAGATCGCATGTTTTTCGAATAAACCTTTTTTTATATCTTCTTAACATCTTCATCAAAGAATCACAGAAGTTCTATGTATGTAATAAAAGAATTTATTCTTCTAGAGAATTTATTCATACTGACCGAAATCAATTCAAAGAATATTCCAAGGCAATTCTGGAAAAACCATTTTCCCTTCAAAAATATCCACTAATTGCCTTTTTCAGAAACATCATGAATAATTGCCATACCAAACTATCTATTGTTCAGAAGAAGAAAATCATTTCAATAATACCAAGAATAAAGAGTTCAGAGTTTTTTCTGATGACATTGGTTTCTCTTATATCCTCAGATAAAAAGAGAAATCTGAACCAGATCTTTCTGTTGATCTATTCCGTTCTTATGAAACTATTGCTATGGAATATTCTCAGAAAGCAACTCATATCATGAAAACAATGACGCATTCGATCTATTGGTCAAGATTTGCAGTCCATCTCATATATCTTTTTTATTGTTTTGATACAAACGTTTTTTCTCTAGACCAGTCCGTACTTCTTCAGCAGATCGATCCTTTTTTTCCCGATCTCTATTATCTTCTCAGAATTATTCCTGCCTCCTGGCTTTTTCAGGTAGCCGATTATTCTTTCTGCCCAAGCCCAGGGCAGAAGAATAGGATATGTCTTCAGATATGGATAGTTTTCTGACATATACGAGAAAGAAGGAAACAGAGATTTTCTGATTCCTCTTCTCCTTTTTCCTTTTTTTTGTGAATATACTGCGTCAAGTGTCATATTGGCACTGTGAAGACGGTTTTCGTCTTTTGCGCCGTAGATTCCCCCAGTAATAATATCTTCCAGCAGAGGCATCTCATCCACGTCTTCATTTATCAGGCCAGTTGTAATACAGGTCTTTTCTCTTCGCATTCCCAGATGCACGTGACATATTTTTAAGACGGCTTTAAGAAATATTTCCAGATGTAGTTTTCTGCAGGAATCGGCGATCGTTTTCCAATCAATCAACGCCCCATATTTTTCGGAAAAAAGTGTGATGTCACAGATCTGACGTATCCCTATTCCACTGTATATGAGATGTTTATAAGCATGAGCTAACATATATAAGAGATGATCTGTCGGATCCAGCGCTTCCATTTCTACTCCATAGGCATTGATTTTCATTGATACGTTTTGTTTTTCAAATAATTCATTTAAATCAGAAAATATTTCATCTTGGGGAAACAGATATCGATGTATCTCCAGATACAATCCGTTTTCTTTGTTTTTGTATGATAATTCACTATCCTTCTCAAGGTTTTCTTCTTCATTGATGAGAATAAACCCATGTTCTGTAAAGAATTGGTGATATTTTCGTATTTCGCCAGGTTTTATAAGAAGATCCTCATCCACGGAAGGACGTAATTCAGGTTCTGCATAAAGATTGCGGCAGACCATACCTTTTAAAATAAGAGGTTTTAATCCTTTCTCTGACATCTTCTTATAAAGCATGACAAAAGAGGCAGTCTTAGCTGCCTGTCTTATAGTCTGATCGATCGCTCTTTTTTCAAATATCTTTATCCCTTCATAACACGACGAATAAAGGGCATTCACAATCAGAGGATATACAAAATGATCGCTCGAAATGTACAGGATTTCCTTTACATGTGCATCGATTTCTTCATTAAATGACACTTGTTCGTTATGTATCACTCTATTCAGAATATTCAGAAACAATTCCTGATCTTCCGATAGCGATTTTTTATCAGAATCCTCCGGATTCCTGATCTTCAGGGATTTCAATCTCAATCTCTCCTTCATCTTCAAGGATCTGTACTTCGTTTTTTCCGGATGAGTTCTGCTGATTTCTTGTATTTCTGCAGCCTGAAAGAATGCACAACAACATTAGAACCGTAATCATCGATATCATTACTTTTTTGAACAATTCTTTTTTCATAAAGTTTCATCCTCCTCATTAAGCAAATAGCCCTTATCACGAAGCTGTTTGATATATTCTCTTACCAGAGCATCAACATCTGTATCCGAAGGAATATCAAACTCTTCTTTCAGTTTCATAACGATTTCATTCTTTTCTTTTCCTTCAGAAAGACATCTCCAGATTATTTCACCGGTATCATTCAATATGGTGGTATATGGACAATGGGAACGTTCTTCATAAGCCGCCACGAGAATGCATCGGCCACAGATGTGCGTCATAATAATACCTGGTCGTACTCTTATCATGGTTCCTCCGTTTCAAGATAATCAAGAATCGCACTTCTAAGTACTTTGAGCGATTCTTGTGTGCCATCATTGACAAATGTCCATAATGGCACCTCTTTTTCAATGCGTTCAACCATCAATGCAAGGATCCTTATTTCTTCTTTGTTTTCTGGAATAGGACAGAACTGATGAAAGAGAGTCAATATACTCTCGCATTGATCAGCCTCATTGAAAACATTTTCTTTTCCTTGTTTCAGAAACACGATTCCTCCAAGTTCACAGGGAGAAGCACCTTTGAAGTTTTCTTTTCCGTTCCAGGGAGAAGGACACACCATAATTCTGCCTTTTCTGAAATCGAGTATCGGCATGTCTCCGGAGATCATCCTGATCTCTTTGGGAAATAGTTTCTTCCAATTCAGATACTGTGTTGTCTTTCCAACACCGCTTTTGCCTGCCAGAAGCCACGCCTTTTCTTTCCATACAAAAGATACGGAATGAAAGATCGTACACCCATAGGATAGAAGATAAGCAGCTGTCAGATAAAGTAAGCCCTTATATTCAACATAATCATCTGGAACATCATCGGGATGTACTTTTCGAAAGCGGTCAAACCAGGCATCATTCATCAATATGTCATCATCTTCTGATTCCGACAAATGAATACATCTCCCAAAGTAGCGGGCAGTGGAATTATTTCGAAACCGATACCTTACAGCAATACCTGCATATATGAATTCAAATATTCTTTTCATTGGTATAAAGAGAATTGCGTGAGAGTTGATCCCACGCAATTCTATAATTAGTGATTCTTATGGTTCTGGATTCTCATCCGGATCGATAAAATCTGCAAAACCGTTATCTGTCATCCATTTGACATAGTCTGCCCAGGTTCCCCCGTCTCCATTTCCATCGGAATCATATATTTCTGGGAAATCCATAAAAATGACACCCCACATTTCATAAGAATAAGGGATTATATCAGGCGAACTCTGACCAGAACCTCCACCGATAACTTCGTCATCGCCCGGTATCAGACCTCCTTCAAGCATTACCGGATTTTTCCAAGTTTTTTTCATTTGAAATTTTCCTCCTATTCTAATCTTTGCAAGGCGAATCGGTCTTCTTCAGGCCGGTAATAGTCCCATCTCCGAACGTCAGAGTTCTCTGGGTTGTTCCTTTGATGGTTATGCCATCCGGGGTTGTCCAGTACTGTTTGATAATGATAGTTCCTTCACTCATGAATTCAGTAATATCATTGTATCCGAGATAACCGGCAAGGATTCCTTTTGCCTTATAGAGTTTTTCAGGTGTCAATGTCGTCGTAGTTGAGCTGTTTGCGGCTTTGATCTTCAAGGATTCAACTATCGTTGCTTCACGATCTTCTGTTTCAACAACAAAACCTGCACCGGTGTAGTTCAAATCATCAACGGCCGTAATCGTCCAAATGTTGGCGAGCTTGTATCCGGTCTTATAGTATGTATAATGCGTATACGGCAGCATGTAGCTGTTCGGAACTTCTTTCAGGTAGTAAGTTGTATCTTTTACAGGTACAGCTTCAGTGCCATCTTGATCGTATGCATTATTGATCGACCATGCGTTTCTATTGCTGTCTTTGATGTACTGATATGAATATGCTTTCGCATCTTCTCCCGAGTCTTTTGACTTGTTGTTTTCATCATAAGTCAGATCCGCAGAATCATAGCCTGTACTCTTACCGGCATAATCCGTATAGTAACCACCATAGAGTGCATTCTCAGCCGTCATTCCAAAGATATTGAATGAAGTCACCTTTACACCATCAATAGCCATCGGGAAGCGTTCTACTGTATTGTCGCTTGAATGGTAGACATAGTAAACACCTTCGTAATTGTTATTATAAGTGACTTTAAAGTCTGTATTCGGAATATCAATTGTACCCGTCGCTGTATATTCATCTATTTCCGCTGGAGTTGCAGCATCACCGGTAATATTTGAATAATCAGAAGTTGCTTTATCAAATGTATAAGCATCCGGCATTTTTTCGGTTGGCTCAACAATCGTATATTCTGTGCCTCTGCCCATATTGTTTACATTTACATACCAGCCATCTCTGATATAGACCGTTGCTGTTTCAGCATTATCGAACCAATAGAATCCAGTATAGTAAGAGTAATACGTATATTCTGTGGTTACATCTCCTATGGTTTCTGTTCCTCTGTGAATTTCCAAATCGACTGCTTTTACTGTATTAAGAGTACCATCGTAATAATAAGTAATGTAGTCATATGGATAATCATCGTCTGCTTCATGAGGTTGAATATTTGTAATATGACTATTGCCCAATCTCAATTCACTGATCTCCGGAGTTGCTCCTTCAACAGTAACACCATCTAATACGATAGTATCTCTATTATTTTCTTCAGTTGATACATAGAACCAGGAAGCATCATACCAGAAATTATAACCTGTATCTCCAGGATGATTTGCATTTGGATTGTTGATCGTCATCTGAATCGGGAAAACATCTTCTTCCGGCGCTGTTTCGTCTTTAACAACTTTGTTAATTATCAGATTGCTTCGACGGTCATTTGTTGCTTCCAAAAGTGTTTTCTCAGAAACGACATACAATACATCGTTAAATCGATAGTATGTTTTCTCGCCTGCTGAAGCGGTCTTGTTTTCTTCAAGATTTTGAATTGCTTCAGGTACTGTTGATTCATCTTGTACTTCTATCAAAATAGTTGTTTTTCCATTAATCACCATTGGGTGATAAATATCAGCAGACAGATCCCAACGATATGAGAAGTTTGCAGGTTCTATTACTGTATAATCATAACCTTTTTCTCTTACTGTAATATCGCTGCCGTTTACTGAGAGAACACCCAAAGAAATATAAAGTTCATGATCTGGTTTCTGGATCCAATGCTTGCCTTGATCAGTCGATTCTTCTACAGGATCTCCCATTGCAACATTCATATAATCTTCACCGTTTCTTGTGATTGTTAATGTCACATCCGAAGCATCTCTTGCATCAAGATAGTTATTCCATGTCTTCTTGATCATGATAGCTGTATCATCAAGAGACATATTGCCATTAGTGTAATTTGTATAAGAAGCTGTTTTTTCAGCACCACCATACTTATATGACGCACTTAATCCAGTGTTGGTTTTCATACTGAAAACTGGATCATTGTTTTCATCATCAATAAGCGCTTGAAGTTGTGCGTCGCTCAATCCGCCAGTCCATGTTCCGGTTGCTGTATCGTATTCATACGTCGTACCGTTAACAAGTACACGAAGTTGAGCCTTTGTACCCGCTTCCAAATCAGTGTCTGTAACTTTACGGATTCCATTATCTAAATCTGCAATCAGGTCATACGCTTCCTGCTTTGGCCATACAGTAAATTTTACAGAGTAATAAACCCCATGTTCTAATTCGCTATTCACTGCGGAAGTATCCCAAACAACAGCGTTGTTTGAATTAACTTCTGCTTTTGCATCTTCTGGAATTGACCAAGGATATTCGATATAGATAACATTTGTTCCACTTGAAGACGTTCTTGTATAGATTCTATGAGTTCCGTCTGATCCGGCATCAACTTGAGCTTGTGAAACGTTATATGTTGTTTCTCCAATCTTATAAGAATATCCGCTTTCTTCTTGTGTCAGAGGATATGATTTGAAATATTCAAAATCTCCAGCAGTACCTATCAAGGCTTCGGTTTCGACTTGAGTCATATCAGTAACACCATCAGTGATGGTCATATCGGTAAGCCCAACTTCATCTGCAATCTTTCCTGCTATAGTGGCCATATTGTCAGCGAAAGTTGTAGCATTACTTCCATCATAGTAGGTTCCACCTGTATCCGTTGCTAAATCAGACATCCTTGCAACATCGCTAGACAAGCCGACAACAAAGAATGCCTTATGAGCTTTAACAATAGAAGTCCCAACTAATTCTGCAGCGTCATAGCATCGATTATTGGTGTCTCTATCGTTAGTTCCGTACCCAAATACACCATCAGAATAGAAGTAATCATCATTGTTTCCACGGGTCTCTTCTGCAATACCATAAACTATATTACTTCCTGATCCGGTGTTATAGTCCAAATAGTTTCCTCTGGAAATACGGAATGTAGGATCACCATCTGAGATGAAAACAATATAAGTCTTGGCGTCTGTTGCAGCAGCCATGCTATTTGCTAAATCAAGAGCTTTTTCCCAGTTGGTACCACCCATAAGGTTGCTAGTAGTAAAACTGTCAACCTTTGCCTTAAAACGATCTGCTCCATTTCCAGTATCGTAATTAGATGTGAACTGTACATTATTTCCAAATGTCTCAATCTGAGCGTTGGTTCCAAAAGAAACAAGACCCATTTCAACAAGCTTATTTCCTTCAGTATCGGTAAGACCCAAGAGTGTTTTTGCCATAGCGTTAACGGCATTTTTCGCGGCTGTAAGACGTACAGTAGTATCTGAACTGGAAACAGGATCATCCATACTTCCGGAACGGTCAAATACTACAATTACACGCGCCTTTGCATAGGAAGCAGGTTGTTTGTCGCCAACGAAACCAAGAGTAATGTCATAGGTACCGTCTTCTTTTTGATCAGAGACATTCTTCCCAACATCTGGCGTAAACTGATCCTGACCATCACCTCCACCAGAACCAGATCCATCTGCTCCTTGGCTTATAGTCTTAGGCGTATAGATTACATAGATGTGGCTACCATTTGCAACATCGCGATTCCATGAATCGGTGCGACGATAATTCCAAGTGGTATTATCCTCTTTTCTAAGAACTGGCCGAATGCTTGTTCCTCCAGTCGCGGGAGTTGAGCTCTCATTTGTTCTGTAATAAGTTGCACTGTAGCTATAGCCAGGGAAATCATATATCAAATACGCATAACGGTTGTCATTACTCGTTCCATAGTTATTTATATTTAAACTAGAAGGATAGACGGAATTAGAGGATGACGGCAAACCGTTTGTTCCAAATTCTACGAACGATCCATTCTGCATGATTCCGTGATGTACTGTAGTTGAATAAGTTGAATAATACCAATACCAAGTAACGGTAAATGTAGAGAATTCATCTGACTCAAAAGATGCTGTCTGTCCGACAACAATCGTTTCTGTTCTTGTCTTGGTTTCAGTATGGACGATCTCTTCAGTGCCGTCTTCAACTGTTTCAGTACCGACAACACCTCTTTCGGTTCTGGTCTTCTTGACTTTTTCTGTTCCTACCTGCACCTGTTCTGTACCGACGACAACAGTGACGGTAACAGGCTCCTGATATTCTTCGGTAACAGTATATTTTTCTTCAACGATCTTATAGCCAAGCCATGTCGTAGGATCGTACCACTTGACAGCGACCTTGACTCTTACATATCTGGTCTTTTCTACTTCTCTGGTCTTTGTAACATACTCAGTACGTTCTTCGGTGATCTCTCTTGTCTCATAGACAGGGACTTCTTCTTCATACTCGACTTCGACATCACCATAGACATCAACTTCTTTATACTTTGTTACTGTCTCTGTCCATGTTTCTTCATACTCGACTTCAACTTCTTTTGTGATGTCCGTCATGACTGCTTTGACTTTTTCAGGAGTATAGACTACATTTCCTTCTTCATCCGTTGATTCTTTCAGATGGCTTGTCTCAAAGTCACTGCCAAGCTCTTCTTGACCTTCAAAAGATAAAGTAACACTTACTTTGTTCTCTGAATAATCTTTTGGTTCGATTTCTTCACCGTTATAAACAAAAGAAATATCAGCACCCATTGCTTCATAATCTTCGCCGCGTGCTGCTTTAGCAGCTTCAAGAGCTTCTTCTTTTGCCGGTGTAATAACGACTTCTGTTCCTTCCGGAACCGTTCCCGCTTTAAAAGCAACGGTAACTTTCAAACCGTTATCCAGTTCTTTTTCTAATTCAAAGCTTTCAGCATTCAAAACGACATCTTCTTCAGAATCAGTTTCAGGTGCTGTTTCGTTGAGTTCAACTGTCTCTTCTTCACCAGCATTATCTTCTACAACAGGTGCTTCAGCAGGAACTTCAGCTTCTTCTTCCGTCTGTTCTTCTTCAACAGCCGGCAATTCATCTGTTCCTTCAGTCTGAACGTCAGTTGTATCTTGCTCGTTAGTTCCCTCTGTAGACCCTTGATCTGTTTCTTGTGCTGCTGGTTCAGTTGTTGTTTCTTCAACAGCTTCACCTTCGGCATAGACTCTGTTGACCGGAACCATTTCCAACATCATGGATACAGCCAATACCAAGGTAAGGAAAATTTTTAGGATACGTTTCATAGTCATTCCCCCATTTTCTTTTGGTCGTCCAAAAAAAGCTATTACATTTAGCCAATATTATTGTATATCATTTTATTGACATATGGGGATAAAAAATCCGTTTTTAGGGATTTTTTAGCTATTTTTATTGTTGAATTTTCAACTATTCTTATATTTTAGAAGTCCATCGCCATATGAGAGGATTCTTCTTCGTTTAATTCTCTGATTTCCTGATTCAAAACACCATAAACTTTGTCTGCCAACGATAATACACTTGGTCTGTGTGTCGTTACGATGCATGTTTTATTGATATCTTTTTTCATAATATTGCGTAATACAGCTCTTTCGGTAGCTACATCAAGAGCGGAAGTCGCCTCATCCAGCAGTAAGATCGGAGCATCTCTAAGCAGTGCTCTTGCGATCGCTATACGCTGCGCCTGTCCTTCTGATAAGCCTCTTCCTCTTTCGCCTACGGAAGAGTTGATGCCATCTTTCATGTCTTTAACAAAATCCCAGGCACATGCCTGTTTGAGACATTCAATGATCTCTTCATCCGTTGCATCTTCCTTGACGACCCGCATGTTTTCTGCGATCGTTCCGGACAATATCGTATTTCCTTGCGGCACATAGGCAAAATTGGAACGGATATCGGCATTTCCCTGAATGAAATCGCCGTTTTCCAATACAATACCGGCTTTGCCCTTGTTCGGTTCGACCAGACCTAATATCAGACGGATCGTTGTTGTTTTACCCTGACCGGACGGTCCGATCAGTGCGGTGATCTCCCCATGATTTGCGCTAAAGTCAGCATTCTTAATGACGGCATTTCCTTCCTCATAGCCGAAATCAACATCGTCAAGTATGACTTTTAATCTGCCTTTGATCTCTTCATAGGATAAATGTTTCTCTTTTGGCAGCTGCGCCAGTTCTCTGATGCGATGCGCACCAACTGAAGTATTTAAAAACGAAGGGATGATGGACACGACATTATTGAACGCATTGGACATGCGGCTTCTCTGTGTCAGGAAAAGGATCATCGTGCCATAGGTGATCTCATTTCTCCATAAGAGCCATAAACAGTAACCGAATGCCGCAAACTGTATGGCATTGGAGATTAATGTCATGAATACATTGACTTTGATCGAGAAAAGATTGCTTTCAAGAGCTATGTCTTTGAACTTGTTCTGCCATTCTTTTAATTTCTTTACATAAACATCTGATACGCCAAAGGATTTTATGCTGTCCATGTTATAGAACGTCTCAACTTCAAACACCATGACCTTGGAAGACATCTCTCTTGTCTTTCTGGCATATTCTCTTTGTTTTGCCACAACAAAACGGCTCATGATCAGCATGACAGGGGCGGAAGCTACCGCTAAAACAGCCATGACTTTACTGTAATTCCAGATAACGGCAAAAGTCGCCAGCAAAGAATAGACGGCAATGACAATATTTGGGATCCAGGAGATCGCATTGCCGGAGATCGTTCTGGTATCGTTGGCAAAACGATTTAAAATATCACCGCTGCGATATTTTGAGATCGCCAGCCATTCGGAATCCATGATCTTATCAAAGATATCCGCCTGGATCTCGTGATGGATCTTAAGTTTCAGCTTTGTGCTTACTCTGTTCAATACATTCGTAAAGACCAAAGAAAACAAAGCGCTCAATAACATTGTCGTTACCAATAAAGCCAGTTTCTCTGTCTGATAGCCGGTAATGATATCTACGATGAACTTGCTTACAACACTGGAAACCAAAGCCAGCGAAGAGCTTGCGATACCCAGCAGAGTATAAAAAACGATCGCTCCTTTATATCTTCTGGAATACGAAAAGATCCACTTCCAGTCATCGATGATCTCCCCGAAAGTGCCTTCTTTATATCTTCTGTAAAGAATACTCAATGACCGAAACGGTGATTTTTCTTCCTTGTACTTCTCACTCATCGACTTAATTATATTCCCAAACTGTCTTATCTGCATCCGGCAGCTGTTTCTGTTCGAGTATTTCTCCCGTTAAAACATTCATAATCTCATCATGGACAAATTTGATCTGTGAATCATACGGTCTGACGACATACAAGATCATTCCCGGCATCGAGATCGTTTCCGCTCTTGTACCAAAACCGCCTAAATGATAATAAATAATGTTCCAGCTTCTTCGATTCACCAATTCTTCCGAAGCTAATTCCAGTATGGAAGAAGGTTCGATATTGGTCGCAACGGAACCGCTTAAATTATTCAACAGATCTCCAGCCTTTTCCAGCATTTCCCTGGACATCAGCTTCTGTAAGATCGCCTTCAAAACGATCGCCTGATGTTCATTACGATCGAAGTCACCGCTGGATAATGTATGCCTTTCTCTGACATAGTCCAGAGCATCCTCACCATTCAGATGCAGATCTCCATGATAGAAATACCTGTTGATGCCTTCAAAATCATATGGATTATAAATATCGATGCCGCCTAAAGTGTCAATGATCTTTTTAAACGTCACAAAATTAACTGCCGCATAATGCTTCACATCCAGATCAAACAGATCATTCAATCCCTGTATCGTATTCATGATGCCATCATTCCCCAAATGCGTCAGTTTATCCATCTCATGATTCAATGCAGGATTTGGCAGATAAGTATCACGAGGGATCGATATGATCAATACCTGTGCCGTTTCCGGATTGACACTCAACAAGATATCGACATCCGTTCTTCCATAGATCGATAAAACACCGCTTCTGGTATCATTTCCGGCAACAAAAACCGTGAACGCCTTATCCGAGATCCTGGAAGAGATATCTTCTTCGATTTCCATTTCAACACTCAATGTCTTCAGCATCAGAGTATCATCGCTGAAACTCACATACTCTTCCGTTTCTTCGATCATATCGACAACAGGATCGCTTAAAATGATACACTCTGCTTCTCCTGCATAAAAGACCTGTAATGTTGTCCATAACGTTGATTCCTGACGTAATGAAATATCTTCACCCAGCTCTCTTTTCAACAGCTCTAAAGCCCTTCTTTGGGCATCAGAATTGCTTTGGGGATAAAGGAAGTCGGCATTGATGTAATTCAGAAGGTTGTTGCTTACGTTTTCAGAAAGAGACAGTTCAGGATGTTCTGCTCTATACTGAGCATTTAAAGTATATACATGAAAATCCTGTACATACGTGCGGATACGGGTGCTGAAAAGATTCTCTGCCTTCTTCTCAACAAAAGGCAGCGTCACGCTTCCGATCGCCATAAACACACACAATATGATCTCTATGACCTTTAAAACCTTTCCTTTTTTCTTTCTTAATACTGAAAGAATTAGAAATATCATTGATACAAAAACAACAAAAGCCATGATCATCAATCGCCACAGCCTTGGCAATAAATAGAATGTATATACCCGATACGTCAGATATAAGCCGATCAGCACAAAAACGATCCCTGTGATCAATACTGCAGGAATATCATTTTTCTTTTTCTTATTCCATCTTTTGTAGAATCTGTTTCTTTTATACCTTGAATATCTGGCCATGTCCTTATATTATCATTTTACAAATCACTTAAGAAGCGTCTGCTAAAATAATAATATCTATGAAAAGGAAGATTGTTCTTATTATCTTGATCTTACTTATATCATTATCCTGCTTGAGCCTCTATGCCTCAAAATACTTTTTGCAATGCAGCTATTATACGATCACAAATAATAAGATCGAACATCCGTTCCGCATCGTTTTACTGGCAGACTTACACAACAGTGAATTTGGTAAAAATAATGAGAGATTAGTCAATAAAGTTCTTGAACAGGAGCCGGATATCATTCTGATCGCCGGAGACCTGATCAATCAGAATGAACAGGATCTGTCTGTTGCTTTGACTTTATTATCTTCATTATCTGACTCCAGCATACCTGTCTATGTATCTTATGGAAATCATGAGGATTCCTATGAAAAAATCTTTAGTGTTAATTTGCGAGAAACATATCAGGACACCGGTGCGATTGTTCTGGAGTATAACTATGAGGATATTGAGGCCAATGGGCAGAAAATTCGTTTGGGTGGATTGTACGGCTATTGCCTAGCAGAAAAGTATGTTGGTGAAGCCAGGATAAAAGAAGTGAAATTTCTGAAAGAATTCCAGGATACAGATCTCTATACCATCTTTCTCTGCCACATGCCGGTCACTTGGATTCTGAATAATTCCCTTAATGAATGGAATTGTGATCTTGTGTTATGCGGCCATGCGCACGGCGGACAGATCCGTATTCCATTCATCGGAGGACTTTACGCCCCAGATCAGGGATATTTCGTTGGGAAAGAAGAAGGATTATACTATTCAGAAGATCAGAATAAAATCATGGCTCTTACCAGAGGGCTGGGGAGTACAGAAAGGATTCCTAGAGTAAATAACGTTCCGGAAATAAGCGTAATTGATATAAAAAGCAGCGATAATTAAGCGGGAGTTTTGGTGGATCTTTTCATCATTCGTTTATAAGAAAATTCATGATCAGTGTTACCGAGTTTTCTTTTCTCTTTCGGTCCAGTTTTCGCAATCATCAGCATGATTAAAACAAAAGCACTGTTTGAAATAATCCGTTTTCTTCCTCAAAGCAGGGAGAAGTTCTTATTATGGTTTTTCAGAAAGACGGAAGCTCCTTTCTTCTAACATTTATCAACAAAAGGATGTCTCTTGATCAAAAAACAGAGAAGGCTTGCGCCTTTCTGCTCTATCGAAGAATAATGCTTCTATGCCGATTACATTTGGATACACGGAAGTCCTAGATCCCTTATCCGGCAGAGATGATAAAATCAAGGCTGTAAATTCTTGGTTTTCTCCTCCGAAGCTTCTATAAGAAAAGCCGATAGAAGTTTCATCGAGATCTTCTGACTCCAGATTATTTGCGATGCACTCGCTTAAAGCTGCTTGCTGGCACCAATAAGATTCCACATTTGTTTTTGAGTCAACCGGACCACCTGCTGTTAAAGAGATGCCTGTTCCTTGATACTAATGTTTTCATCAGCAAAAGAGTGATTTCGTTTTTCGTTTGAATACCTCTATGAAAGAAAGTAAGCGTGTATCTATCGCAGCATAACATTCTTTACATGATTCACAGAAAAAAGAAATATTCCTTAACAATGTATTTTTTTTAATGGGATCAGTCTCTATGGCTTGATTAGGGCAGGATGCACAAGCAATTAATCTTATTGTAAGATCTTATGTATTATTTATGTATTTTCCAGACATCGAACTCATCGTTTGTTACTAAAAGAATAATTCGATAGGTCGTGGCGAGTCGATTTTGGTCTATTTATTCTTTTTTGTTATTCATTTCCTTTCGTCCGATCTGTCTAAAATTAATCAAATTTGCAGATTTCTTGTCTATATTGTCATAATTATGTTGCAAAAAAGCTCAAAATTAATATCAAAAGAAAAGCGTTGATGAAAAACAAGGAAGATTCATGAATAAAAAAATAAAATCAAGGTATAGAAATGAAGTCACAACAACATTTAACAAATATAGATTATTTAATGGTAACCATATTGCTTCGTTTGGTGACTCGGAAATAATTAAATTCTTTTTCTGGTTTTTGGTTAATGGCAAAATACAGCCATTTGACCATCCAGACGGATATATTAAAGTCAACAATAAAATTTTGGTAATCGAACATTTTACAATAGATTGTTATGATACGTATCCAAACGGAGGAAGCATGTTCCAAAACCATGAATCAAAAACAGAAAAAGAATTCAGGAATATGCAACGCACAGAAACCGGAAAACATTTAATTAAGCCTATTAGCGTTCCTGCCTCATACAAATCTTTTATAGACAATTGTAGAAGCCGCTTTAATAATCACTATAATCAAATATCTTGTTATAAAAAACACTTATTAGACAAAGGTCTTGCCGATAATAATACTGAGTTTACAACTTGTTTTCTAATGGAAGACGTATCTCCTTTTGGCGCATTATCATGCGACGAAGAAACATTGCAGCCTGTTTGTTTAGCACGTTCGAAAGATTTTTTAGACTTTATCTCATCTAAATCAGAAGTTGATTTAATTTTTTCAGCCTTTTCTTTCAATGGTGTTTATTACCCATATATTTTTACTCAACATGATCTAGCCAGCTGTTACACAAATGTTTTAGACTATGCGAATTTTCATTTTTTATCATCAAACAATACCATGGAGGTGTATTTTGAAAAATCAATTTCGTCGAAAGATTTATCCAATTATAATGATATTTAGATAGCCATGATCAACTACGCATACCTCCGAGCTCATAAAAGCGAAAACCTCAAAAATAGAGAAGAAGCAGAATTCATCAAAAAAGAAGCCTTACTCGCGCAATCTTTTAACAACGCTACTATTTTGCCTTTGAAAAGAACAGATGATTGCAATTTGCTTTTTGGCTTTGGCGGAGTAATTGATGAAAACGGATCATATATTGATATTTCCGGAATACCTGGAAGGGTTGGCGGTTTCTATCCATTCGAATGTACAGAAATACGAAACGAAACAGTTGTGTACTGTGGATATTTTATAAAACATTGGGGTCATTTTTTACTCGAATCAGTATCCAGATTATGGTATTGGTTTGAGAATGATGAAGCGATTGATAAATATATATTTTTCGTTAACGAAGATGACCCACTTCAATTCTCTGGAAATTACCTTCGATTTTTAGAACTCCTTAACATCGCAGATAAAGTTGAAATCATTAATAAACCGATTCAGTATCGTAAAGTAATTGTTCCAGAATTGGGTTACTATCGCATGCATTATTACAGCGATCAATATAAGAAGATATTCGAAAGGGTTGTTTTAAACGCATTAATCCAACGCAAAACTATACCTGAAGAAAAAAGAATCTACTTCAGCAGAAGTCATTTCAAAAAAGCGCTTAAATCTGAAATAGGAATTGAATTTCTTGATCATTACTTTATGAAAAATGGGTTCAAGATTTTGTATCCAGAAGAACTGTCTTTAGAAGAAATGATCACATATATCCATAACGCTGATATATGCGTTACTCCTTCAGGAACATTGCCTCATAATATGCTGTTTGCACAGGATATGAAAAAAACCATTATCATAGAAAGAACAGCATTAATCAATGAGATGCAGATCGATGTAGACAGAATCAAAGACTTAGATACGACATATATCGATGGCCATTGGCTAATTTATCCTGGACTCTCCGGAGGCGGACCTTTCTGTTATGCGTATACAAGACAGTTTGCAAAATTTACTTCCGACTATAAATTTGAAGACCCTGACCGTTTTTATACATCAAATAATTATCACAAGAAGTGCTTACGTAATTTCATAAAAACTCACAAAGCATTCTTTGGTTATGACTGGGGAATGGAAGAGTGGGCTACGATCTATGCAAAAGAAATATGTGAAGCTCATAAGGAAACCGTAGAAGATCTAAATGAATATATAACCAGAAGAAAACCATTCTTATTAAAGCATTATTTGCAATTACATTATATTAAAAGGATTATTAAGCGGCTCATGAGTTTTTGCAACGAGAGTGTGAAAGAATTTCTGTAAAAATGATGTAGATATCATCCATGAATATTCCGACGATTTTGAGCCAGCCATTCCGGATGGAGGAGCCATATCCATTCCGGGAATGAGAGCCACTCATTCCGCAAATAATGCCAGTTCATAAAAACAGGACGATCCAGATAAGATGGAGTGTCCTGTTTTCAGTATGGCTATTTCTTAATCTGCGAATAGTCTTCCCTTAATGAGTCACCATATAGTGGAATGGTGTAGGAAGAATTGGTGATGCGGTCCAATATGGCGTCAGCCACAGCACCGCCGCCGAGTCTTTCGTACCATCCTTCCGGCAGCCATTGGGAAGCGAATATCGTAGACTTCCGGTTGATCCTGGCCTCCATGAGTTCAAGTAAGTCGTTTCTTTCATTGATTGAGGTGCTTACCAGCAAGAACTCATCTAGAATCAGAAGATAATATTTCTTTAACTCTTTGAGATGCTCCCTGTATTTCCCCTGGATCTTTCTGGCTTAAAATTCTGAAAACAGATCAGGAAGCCGGATATACTTCGCTCTGTATCTGGCCTTGCAGGCATTGACACCAAAGGCACAGGACAGCCAGGTCTTCCCCGAACCAGTGGCTCCGACCAGAATGATGTTGAGATGATTTTTGATATAGGAGTTGTCGGACAGGGATTCGATCTGCCCTTTGTCGAGTTTTCTGGAAGGCTTGTAGTTGATGTCTTCCAGGGAAGCGCTGGAATCATAGAATTCCGCTTTCTTTATCAGCTTCTCGATCGTGTTTGAGATCCTGACATCATATTCCAGATCGACCATCTGGCTGAAACG
>Ga0256405_10006421_pt1 | contig 18823 bp, 20 predicted proteins | sample RumenRJG_02DNA_FD_189096 | JGI IMG/M metagenome (GOLD analysis project Ga0256405, IMG submission 189096) | Bovine rumen microbial communities from Lethbridge, Alberta, Canada - RJG_02 | ecosystem: Host-associated > Mammals > Digestive system > Stomach > Rumen | place: Canada: Alberta... | reverse complement strand
GACCGGTACGGGATCTATGTCATGGACGAGAACAACATGGAGACCCACGGCAGCTGGGACGCGTTTCTGCGCGGCAAGGCGGGAAAAGAGTTCATCGTCCCGAAGGATCATCAGGAGTTTGCGCCCCTGCTCCTCGACCGCGTACGCTCGATGTATCAGCGTGACAAGAACCACGCCTGTGTCGTGCTCTGGTCCTGCGGCAACGAATCCTACGGCGGAAGCGTCATCCGCGAGATGAGCAGGCTCTTCCACAGCCTCGACCCGCACCGTCCGGTTCACTATGAGGGCATCACCTGGGATCCCAGCTACCCCGACACCAGCGATCTGGAGAGCCGCATGTACACCCCCGCAGCCGAGATCGAGGCCTTTCTGGCGGAGCACCCGGAGAAGCCGCTGATCTGCTGCGAGTACACCCACGCCATGGGCAACTCCTGCGGTGCCATGCACAAGTACACCGATCTCTCCGAGCGTGAGATGCACTATCAGGGCGGTTTTATCTGGGACTATGTCGACCAGACCATCTGGAAGAAGAACCGCTACGGCGAGTGGTTCCTCGCCTACGGCGGCGACCACGGCGAACGCCCCACCGACTACAGCTTCAGCGGCAACGGCATCGTCTACGGCGGCGACCGCAGTCCTTCGCCCAAGATGCAGGAGGTCAAGTTCAACTATCAGGACATCCGCGTCTGTGTGGATGAATCCGGTGTTCTGGTGAAAAACCGCTTCCTCTTTACGGATACCGCCCGCTTCCGGGCGGAGGCGACTCTGCAGGCAGACGGGAAGGAAGTCGCCCGGACGGATCTGGGGACGCTCTCCGTGGCGCCCCTGTCCGACGCGGCGTTTCCGCTTCCCTCCGCTCTCCTCGAGGCAATGAAGCTTCGCCGCGAGGCGGCCCGGAGCCTCGGAAAGCCGGAACCGGAGTTCGCGCTCACGGTCCGCTTCTCTTTGAAAGAGGACTGCCTCTGGGCCAGGGCCGGGCACGAGATCGCCTTCGGTCAGTTTGTCTTCCCGCATCAGTCTGTCCCCTTTACCTGTGCAGAGCCGCTCACCCTGATCCAGGGCAAGTCCAACGTCGGAGTCCGCGGGAAGAACTTCTCGGCCCAGTTCTCGGCCATACATCCGGGCCTCACCTCCTATGTCTATGCCGGGAAGGAGCTCATCGCCAAGACGCCGATGCCGAACTTCTGGCGCGCCCCCACGGACAACGACAAGGGTAACCTCATGCCGCAGCGCTACGCCCAGTGGAAGATCGCAAGCCTCTATGTCACCGCCAAGCACGAGGGCACCTGGGACCTCTATCCCGAGGTCACGGAGCATCCGCACAGCGTCGAAATCCGCTACCACTACTTCATGCCCACCGAACCTGCCAGCAGCTGCTTTGTGAATTATGAGGTTTTCGGCGACGGCACCATCCGGACCACGCTCTCCTATGACGCGGTCACGGGTCTGCCCGACATGCCCGAATTCGGCATGCTCTTCAAGCTGGACGCGGACTATGACACGGTGCGCTGGTATGGCCTCGGGCCGGAAGAGACCTATGTCGACCGCCTGCGCGGCGCGAAGCTGGGCCTGTATGAGAAATCCGTCCGTGACTGCCTCGCGCGCTACAACGACCCGCAGGAGTCCGGAAACCACTGCGGCGTTCGCAGGCTGCAGGTGCTGGACCGCAAAGGCCGCGGCATGGAGTTCTTCGGCGAGGACCTCTCGATGAACGTCCTGCCCTGGACGCCGCATGAAGTGGAGAACGCCGCCCATGAGCATGAGCTGCCGCCGGTCCACTATACCGTGGTCCGCGCCGCGCTGCAGCAGATGGGCGTCGGCGGCGACGACAGCTGGGGCGCGAAAACGCATCCCGAGTATCTTCTCCCGGCGGAGCAGGATCTGAGCTTCACCTTCTGCTTCCGCGGGGTCTGAACCGCTTATTCGTTCCGTCCTTTGTATCGATATTGCTTCAAGTCTCTCTACCAGCTATGTTGGTGGAGGGGCTTGTTCATATTGCCGGATCAAGAGGTCTTATGCATCCATGAAAAGATGGATGATTGACAGATAACACAAAACGGAGTATACTTCAATTTTGTTAAGAGTTTATTACAGTATTCTCCGGCTTCGGATTTCGGGGTCGCGGAAAATAAGAATGTATGGAGGAAACAACATGAAAAAAGCATTATCCATTCTCCTGGCACTTGCACTGTGCCTAAGTCTGGGCGTGTCGGCTTTTGCGGCGAACGACGCAGACTACTCCGACTACACCATCCGGATCTATTCCAACTCCAACTCTACTGAGCGTACCACCTGGCTCATTCAGGAAGCGAAGGCTGCTGGCTTCACCATCAGCATTGACGACAACAGCGTCATCTCCGGTGACACTGCTGCAGTTCAGGCTGCCAATGAGAAGAAAGATGGTGACCTGATCTTCGGCCTGAACGAGACCCGCTGGGGCCAGCTCATCAACGGCGAATATGAAAACCTCAAGATCGCCGACTGGACTCCGTCCTGGGCCGATCAGGTCGGTGAGTTCAAGTATGACGGCAAGGCCTACGGCATTGTTATTCAGAACGTCCTGATGCTCTATCGTAACGATGAGTTCGGCACCAACGGTGAGGAGCTCCACTTTGATCATTGGGCCGATGTTGTCAACAGTGGCTACAAGTGGTATCGTCAGAACAAGATCGGCGGCACCACCAACGCAAACATCAACTCTGCCATGCTCTATCCCTTCGCGGATCCCGCTTCTCCGGCCGGCGGCATCTCCATCGACGGCTGGAAAGCCTTGTGGAAGTTCTGTGCAGAAGGTGTTTCCGGCGGCGATGACTACAAGTACGGCTTTGACCCGCTAAACAAGGGCGACGTCGCAGTCTCTGAGTTCTACTCTTCTGCTCTTTACGGCAAGATCGACGCAGCGGCAGATGGTTCTGAACATCCTCTGGTCGGCGCACTTGAGCCCGAGAACTGGAACCTCGTCGACATCAAGGACGGCACCTATTACATCGCTGAGTACCTCGGCATCCTCGATAAGGCCGGCCGTACCGAAGAGCAGACCGAGGCTGTCAAGGCCTTCTGCGAATGGTTCGGTTCCGCTGAAGTTCAGGCTGACTGGGCGGAAGAGTTTGATAGCTTCCCCTGCAACCAGGAAGCCGCCGAGCTGGTCTATGGCGATGACATTCCATCCATCTATCTCATCCCGAACTTTGCCCTCAACCCGATCGAAGGCACTGACATGAACTATGCCGAGTATGTTGCCGCTCACAGCGCTGAGTGGACCAACATCATGACCAACCTCGGCTTCTACTGGGCTGACGCCTCCGACGCCAAGCCCGAGCCGGACTGGGATAGCCTTGACTGGGCGACCCTGACCCAGAAGGCGGAGTAATTCCCATCCTTACTTCTCACAATGGCGAGTTGGACCCTCCAACTCGCCATTGTACTACACAACTGTTTTACTCCATACTCACAGGAGGTTATTCCCCTATGATAAAGCTCAATGACATCGTCGTCAAATTCGGCGATTTTACCGCTCTGCACAACATCAATGTCCATGTTAAAGAGGGTGAGTTCTTCACCTTCCTTGGTCCGTCTGGCTGCGGAAAAACTACCACTTTACGTACTATCACCGGCTTCATTGAGCCTGTCTCCGGCACAGTCGTCGTCAAGGACCGAGACATCACCCACGTTCCCATCGAGGATCGCAACATCGGCATTGTTTTCCAAAGCTATGCTCTTTTTCCCACCATGACGGTCTACGACAATATCGCCTTCGGCTTAAAGATCAAGAAATTGAAGAAGAACGAGATCGACCAGAAAGTCCGCGAAATCGCGAAGAAAGTCGACCTCTCAGACGAACAGCTCATGAAGGCCGTTTCCCAGCTCTCCGGCGGACAGCAGCAGCGTGTTGCCATCGCTCGCGCGCTGGTCACCGAGCCTGCCATCATCTGCATGGATGAACCGCTCTCTAACCTCGATGCAAAGCTCCGTGTCCAGCTGCGCAACGAGCTTAAACAGATGCAGAAAGACTTCGGCATCACTACCATCTACGTTACCCACGACCAAGAAGAGGCCCTAACCCTTTCCGACCGGATCGCCGTCTTCAACAAGGGCTATATTGAACAGATCGGCACCCCGAACGAAGTCTACAACTTCTCGAAAACCGAATTCGTCTGCAACTTTATCGGCGACATCAATCGCCTCTCCGAGTCAGTCGTGCAAAAAATGATCGACGCCGGTGCGGCTTTGAAGTCCACAGATCACAACTATATCCGTCTTGAACGGATGCATGTTAATGTTGATCCTCTTCCCGGACAGCTTGCACTTGACGGCACCGTCACCAGCCGCGAATACTACGGTCTCTATATCAAGTATTATATCGACCTTGGCAGCCAGACCGTCAAGGTCATCGAAAAGAACGACGGCGTGCGGATCTATGAGGTGGGGCAACAGGTCAAGGTGATCATTGATCCCAGAGACGTAATGGCTTACCCACCTGAAATAGAAGCGGAGGCAAAGTCATGAACCGAACACTGGATCGGAAGCTTCATCCGGAAACGCTAGTGCGCATTGTCGGGGTAGCGTTCTTCGCTTATCTGTTCTTCGGCTTCATGCTTCTCCCCTGTCTCAATACGCTGACCAGCATCTTCAATACCAAAAATGCCGCCGGAGAGCGGGATCCTTTTGCAGTTATCCGCTTCTTCCTCGCCGGCAGCATGGGAAAGTACGTTTGGAACTCCCTGAAACTCGCAGTACTCCTGGTCATCACAGTCAACGTCGTCGGTATATCCATCGTGCTTTTGACCGAGTACTTTGACATCAAGGGCGCAAAGATCCTGCGCGTGGGCTATATGACGACGATGATCTACTCTGGCGTTGCCCTCGTCACCGGGTACATGTTTCTCTATGCCAGCGACGGCATTCTCACCACAGCTCTGAAAAACGCCTTTCCCGGCGTCAATCCTACCTGGTTTTCCGGCTTCAACGCTGTCCTCTTTACGATGACCTTCGCCTGTACGTCGAACCACATGCTTTTCCTGCGCAATGCCATTCGCGGCATTGATTACAACACTGTGGAGGCTGCCCGCAACATGGGAGCCAAACCTTTCAAAGTTCTCTGGAAGGTGGTCTTTCCCACCCTGATTCCGACGATGTTCTCCCTCACGGTCATGACCTTCATCACCGGGCTTTGCGCCATGTCCGCGCCTACTCTGCTGGGTTATGACTCAATTAACCCTGAGATTGTCCGTTTGGCCGGTTCCTCTTCTGCTGACGAGGCGTTCCCCCAAGCCCGCGCCGCACTGCTCAGCATCATCCTTGCTATGTTCACCATCGTGCTGCTTACTGTACTCTCCTCCTATGAGCGCAAAGGGCATTACCTCTCCGTCTCTAAGACCAAGGCAAAGTTGCAGAAGCAGAAGATCACCAATCCCGTCTGGAATATTCTGGCTCATATCTACGCCTATGTGCTCTTCATCATCTATATGACCCCTGTGGTGATGATCATCATCTTCTCCTTCCAGACCTACAGCGCCATCCGCCTGAAGAAGCTGGATCTGACCCACTGGACGCTGATCAACTACTTTGGTCAAGAGGACTACGAATACCTCACAAGCCGCGGCAAGTACAAAACCCGCGTCGGCTCTATCTCGGGCGTCTTTTCCAATGACGCCACGCTCGGAGGCATCCGACTCAGCTTTATTCTTTCGGCTCTTGCCGCTGCATTAGCCTGTGTAATTGTAGTGGTCGCCTGTAACTACATCTTCAAGAAGCGCAACAAAAAAAGCGGTGTGGTTCTGGAATACGCCCTACTCTTCCCTTGGCTGCTCCCGACCATCCTGATCTGCTATTCTTACCGCACCTACTTTAACAGTGATTCCGTCTGGTACGTCGGTAATCAGAATCTCTACTATGCCCAGAATGTCCGCATCCTCATCGTCATGGCCTATACGGTGACCAAGCTGCCATTTTCGCTACGTATGATCAAAGCCTCCTTCTATTCTATCGATGAAGAACTGGAGGACGCGGCCCGCAACCTCGGTGCCGGCGGCCTTCGCACATTCCTGAAGGTGAAACTGCCGATCATACTGCCGAGCGTGCTTGCGGTGTTCGCGCTGAACTTCAACGCGCTGTTCACCGAGTATGACATGTCCGCGACCTTTGCCAGCACCTACGGCACCAGCTATGCCATGGTTATTCAGGCCATGTGCGCCGAGGAGGGGCTCTACGGTTATAATGTCAATGCCTCCGGACGCCGCTGCGCATCTACGGTATTCATCATGGTCGTCTCCGGCATCATCCTCTACCTGGTCTATGGTGTTGGTGCACGGGATCTGGGTGAACGGCTCGAAGCTCGTGATCGACGCCGCAAACGTCGGGAAAAGATTGCGACCTTCTTCGGCAAGAGTGAGAAGAACGCAGCTTGATTGTTGTTCCTATAAAGAATTGAAGGACAGGATCATTCTAATGTTGATCCTGTCCCTCTTTGTTATTTTTGCATTTTCTCAGTTCCTGGGCGGCACAATCTCCAGCCAGTAGCCGTCCGGGTCCATAATGAAGTAGATGCCCATCTTCGGGTTCTCCATGCAGATGCAGCCCATCTCCTCATGCTTTTTGTGCGCTGCCTCAAAGTCGTCGGTGCGGAAGGCAAGATGAAACTCCTCTTCCCCGATGTCGTACTTCTGCGGGTGATCCTTCAGCCAGGTAAGCTCCAGCTCAAAGTCCGACTCATCATTGCCCATGAAGACGATGATATGCTCGTCGCTGGTTTTCCGTCTGCGTTCTTTGAGTCCAAGCGCCTCCTCATAAAAGCGCATGGACTTGTCCAGATCGGCAACGTTGTAGTTCTCGTGGACCATTTTGAATTTCATGATGCATCTGTCCTTTCGTTTCTGTTATCGTATACCGTAAGCGCAATCACCGTGCCGTGAAGCAGATGGCCTTCGGCAAAGTCCTCCATGCTCATCACGCTGTCCTCCAGGCCGTCGGCCACGTTGAAGAAGCGGAAGCGGCCGTCCGGCTGCCGCACAAAGCTGATGAAGTGCGGCTCATGCCCCTCCTGGTAGCGGAAGATTCCGGCGAAGCTGTCCTTCGCCGCCTGCGCCGCCTCTTCCCTGCCCACGGTCTCCCGGTAGTCGGGGACATATTTCGTGAGATACTCCCTCATGACCCGCATCAGTGTCGGTCCGGGGAAGCGAAGCGTATGCATGGCGTCCATCTCCTGCCGGACCTCGTCCCAGCCGGTCTCCTGGCCGAGGGCGTGGCGCAGGTTGTAAGCCGCGATCCAGCCGCATCCGTTGATGTCGGCCCGCATCGTGCGGTAGCGGACCGAGGAAAAGCAGTCCTGGTCGGTGATGTAGCCATCTGCGGAGATCCCCTCCGCCGGGGTGAGAATACGTTCGTTTGTCATAATTGCTGTGTCGTATGCTCCTCTCCCTCTTTTACGGGGATTCCAGCATCCCTCATCCGGGCACGCAGGCGCAGCATGTCATTCAGGAAGACCGCTCCCGCCATCCCCACGGCATAAGCGCCGTCAATGTTCAGTGGGCTGTCATCAATGAAGAAACATTCCTCTGGCTTCAAACCGAAAGTCTTAAATAGTGTTTCATAAATCTCATGTTGCGGCTTCAGCAGCTTTACATCCGCCGAGACGATCCTGCCCTCAAAGCATTCTGAACCCGGAATCCGGTCAAAATACTCCCTCAATGGGGAGGTCGCATTGGAGCACAGATATACATGATAGCCCAAGGCTCTGACCTCGCGGGCCAGTTCTGCCATGCCGGGTACCGGGTCCAACGGTGCTTTCCACCAGTCGAAGACACAGGCATACGCCGCTTTATGCAGCCGCTCGGGTAGTCTTCGGCAGATGCTCGCATAGCCTTCTTCCTGGCTCATAATGCCGTGATCCATGCTAACCCATTCGTACTCCTGAAAAACCTCTCGCTCCAGCAGTGCGGAATCCACTTCATCCATTCCCAGTCTGGCTACGATTTTCTTCGGGCTCCATGCAATCAGGACGTTTCCCATATCGAAAATAATATTCTTAATCATAAAGCCTCTCTTTTCACCTATTCACTGATATGAAATAATCGCATTTTGGTTTTTTGTCTTCTCCTGTTCCAGAAAGCAACTGTTGAACAAAACCGGCTCCGAATGTTCGCCTCGGGGCCGGTTTTATTCATGGCTGCAGTTTTTCAAGTCTTACTTCTTTGACTTTGAAAATACCGGCGTCTGCCGTCAGCAAAGGAAGATCGTTGACAACCGCCGTAGCGGCTATAATTGCATCCGGCAACTTCAGCCTGTACTGTTTACGAAGGGTGATGGCATTCTCTCTCACATCGTCACTAATTCGTAAGAGATCACAATTACTCAGGTAGTTCCTGATGGTCTTTTCTTCCTCCAGTGTAATTCCCGCAAAAGACAGCAATTCCATCATGCTGATCACCGAAACCGCAAGGCGTTTCCCAAGATACGGTCTCATGCAGTTATTCCCTGACAACAGGTAAATCACCGCATTTGTGTCTGCCAGATACTCAGGCCCATTCATCACGCACAGACCTCTGCAAATCCATCCCATCCGGGAGGCTCTTCAGACTGCCAAAGTAGTTGTCAGCTACTGGAGAAGGATCTGTTTTTTTCCTCTTTTCCTGTCGAAACATCAGATATTCAACATATTGTGAAATCTCTTCATAGTATTCTTCCGGCAAAGAACGAAGCTGCTTTTCAAGCATGGTAAAAGACATTCTATCCCCTCTCCTTTCTTTACTGCTCAGATATTGTCATCATTTTGATTTTATAGCATTATTCCCCGAAAAACAAGTGCTATTTGTTAAGATGACATCTTCATTTTGAGAGCCGATTCCTTTCACATACAAAACTGTTTTTCAGGTTTCCTTTCTCCGGAAAAGATACCAGGTGATCGCCGTCATGCCGAGGAGAGAAACGATTTCTTCCGTCACCCACAGGGTAACGTCGTTGTTGTCCCCAGTCTTCGGGCTCTTGGAGGAATCTGAGAAGGCATACTCAATTTTCGTCGCCTCTCGGATATCCTCGAATGTCATAACACTTTGGACTTTTGACTGGCCGACATAGGTTCCATTGACATCCACCTCGTAAAGCCAATAGCCATTTGCAGGTTCAAATGTAACTGTAATGTTTTCTCCTTTTTCGACCAGATAGATATTATCGGATTCTTTTTCGTAGCCCTTTACCCTGTAGTCTCCCTTACCAGTTCCTTTCTTTACAATCGTAACCGTATAATAATCCAAAACCTGAGTGTATGCTGCGGTGCTGGCATCCTGTCCGACATAGCGATACCAGTATTTTCCGCCGGAAGTCAGATTTGTCAGTTTCGCGTCTTCAAGCCTGATCCACTTTGAACTGTTCGTCGGCATTGCATTTGACTTGATGTATTCAATCTGCCTTCCATCTGTCATGAAATAGATATGGCCTTTCAGGGTCTGGCCGTCATCTACTACAGGCTGTACCTCTATCGGGTCTGGGCTTACCGTATAATCGATTGCCGATATACTGGAAGCGTTTCTGAAATAGACCTTCACTGTTTTGCTTTCCGTTATGTCAGGTACCAGATAATCAGACGTTTTTGCTCTGGAGCTGGTGACTCTGGTTCCCTCTGTAATGTGGTCGACCAAATAACCATCCCCGGCTGTAAACGTAAGTCCCAGTGTATTTCCCTTCTTTACCTCCGGGGCACCGTTAAATGTGCTGACGCTTCCACTGACAGCGAGCCACTCTCCCGTACCACTTTCCACCTGTACCGAAACCGTATAATAATCATCTATTTGGGCCGTCGTTTCCGGGCTTGGCAATTTCTCTTCCGTTCCTTTATAGCGCACATGATATGTGCCTGCGGCAAGACCGGTTGACGTATCTCCAGTCCAGGTTGTTCCGGTTCCGGTAATAGGAAGATAAGTATCACTGTCCCCAACACGGTATTCCATCAGATTTGATACATTCAATAATGCGCCGCTTCTCAGGGTACCATCATTAAGACGATTCCTGACACCAACAGAAGGCGCTTCCTGCGCAGCCTTTGGCACAGCGTAGCTGGCAAATGCGGAGAAGGAAGAAGAGCTTGTCGCCAATCCGTCAGCCGTGCTGTCGCTGATTGAGCAGGAAGTTGGGGTTTCCCCTAAATGATAGACATAGTAACGATAGTCATTCCTGTTGGAATCCGTGATTCCATCGGGATACGGCATGACAAAAGAAATCGGTACGGCTTCCTCGATTTCTTCCGGTGTCAGCTCCGCGTCTGTCGGATTTCCGTCTGCATCAGTCCATACGGGAATAATCTCCTGCGCAAGCACTTTGATGTCATTTGCGGTTACCGTTTCTGTGGCCAAAGTGCTGCGATATGCAGCCGCCTGTGTATTCTTGGCCTCAGCCGCATCGACAAATTTTACTGTTACATCGGCGCCTGCAATATGGTTCGAGAATGTCACGGTGATAGTCTTCGATGTATCTTCAAGTGCTTCTGCAGCCGGAATCGTATAAGAATTATTCGTTATGGCAACGGCAGTTCCGTCTGCAGCCACCTCATTCAGGAACATATTCTCATTGGGAGTGAAGGTAATTTCAACCGCTTCCCCCGGCACAAGGGAAACAGGGGTGCCGGAGTTTACATCTGTACCGTTTACCTTTACCGTCCCAAGATCATTATAGGACAATATAAGCCTGAAGGCTTTGGCAGAGCACCGTGTGCACTGACCGGTCTCTCCCCACTGATGCGTTCCATCCGCACTGAGACGCGGAATCGCAATCTGCTCATCATTCAGTTCAGCTGTGCCGTCCTCATTCCTAAACTTCTTACCGCATTCGCTGCATTCATAGTACGAAATACTCCCTGCTGTTGTACATGTCGCTGGAACTTCATCAACAAGGTCAAGATGATGTCCATTTGGAGTATTCGTTTGTAAGGTTGCCGGCTCCGGTGGGTTCTCCACATCTTTGGCGCTGACTCCACATGAAGTACAGTACCTATAGTAAATATCTCCTTCTGTGCAATCGGCAGGTGTCTTCAAATACTTTTCATCTATGTTTTCAAGGTCTTCATTCCACGTATGATCCGTCTTAGGCAACGTGAAGGTATCAGCATCTAAAACCGCAGTCTTTTCAATATTGAAGTCTAATTTACAGATTGTACAATGATAGTGTGCTGCGTTTCCAGTCTCGGAACATGTCGCTTTCTCAGCATCAATGTACTCATAATTATGATCTGTCTTAGGTATTGATTCTGTTACCTCATAGCCACATTTTGCACAGGTTTTCTTTTTCGCCCCCTCAATTACGCATGTTGCTGGTCTGGAGGCAACCCACTCTCCAAAATCATGATTGAAAACGGCGGTCAAAGTAGCATCATGATCAACAAGATATACCGAACCAACTACATGGTTTCCCTCATACCACCCGTAAAAGCAGTCATCATTAAACCCGGGAAGATTGAGCTCTTTATTCAGCTCATACTTCCCCGACGATGGAATCACAGTACCGCCGGAGGTATTTTCCTTTTTCCCATCTATCACAATCGTAATCGTAAAGCCGGTATCATTTTCCGCAAACGCACTGACCGGCAACATACCCAGACATATCAGAATGCACAGGAGTAACGCAAATGCTTTTTTCTTCATCAACCATGCCCTCACTTTCGAGCAACAGTCCTTTAGTCGCAAATTATTAAATCAATAAAATTATATCATATATATGCCGGAAAAACTATACGCCGTTTCTTAAATTTACAAGTTTGGAATTCCCCTACAGACGCAATTCATCCCCGCCGGGCGGCGGGGATGAATCATATATTCCGATATTTTATTTTTTGCGCTTCATCAGATAAAGCACGATTCCGACGATGCCTGCCAGCGCAACAACGCCAACGACGACCCAGAGCACAACGTTGCTCTCATCCCCGGTCAGGGGGCTCACAGAGGTACCGGCTGCTGTCAGGCCCTCGCCCGCGAACGCGCAGACCGGCAGAACAGTCAGGCACAGGATCATGCAGAGAAGCAGTGCAATCAGTCTCTTTTTCATAACAATCCATCCGTCCTTCCGACTTATGATAGTAATACTATATCACAGGCTGAAGGGAATTTCCACAGAAAAATATATGCTTTATCCGTATTCTTTACAACGTGATATGGATTTCTATCTCTCTATACAGCGCATCCCCGCCCGAAGGCGGGGATGTGTCGTTTCCGGTTCACCCGGAATATTACATGATGATAGCGTCCTTCGGGCAGGCTCCCTGGCAGGTGCCGCAGGCAACACAAAGATCTTCATCGAGGACCCAGGTCTTGGCCTTGCGGTCGACTGTCAGCGCACCGGCCGGGCAGTTGCGCGCGCAGAGCGTGCAGTAGATGCACTTGGACGGATCCTGAACGGGTTTGCCGTCGTCGCGGGGCTGCGGAGCCGCCGCGGGCGCTGCCGCCTCTTCGACAGGAGCTGCCTTCTCCTCGGCCTTGGGCGCTTCCGGAGCCGCTTCCGCCGCCTTCTCGGTGACCGTTGCGCCTGCAGCTGCGGCGGCATCCGCGGTCTCGGTCTTGGGCTTGCGGGTTCTCTTCGGCTTCGGAGCCTCTTCGGTCACTTCGGCTGTCGCCGCTTTTGCATCTGCTGTGGCAGCGGGCTTTTCCTCCGCGGGCTTCGGTTCTTCCGCCTTCGGGGCAGCCTCGGCTTTCGGCGCTTCTGCTTTGGGGGCCGCGGTCTTCGCTGCCGGCGCGGCAGCAGGGGCGGCCTTCTTCACCGGGGCCTTCTTGATGTAGGTACCGCGGACGATCAACGCCTCTTCGCCCTCTTCAAACGTATCGGCATGGTAATAATCGGCGATCATATGATAGTCGTCGCTCAGCTCGATGGCGCCGTGGGTGCAGAAACTGGCGCAGTGAGAGCAGAAGGTGCAGGAGCCGAGATAGAACTGGCGGGTGATCCGCTCGCCCTCTTCACAGGGTTCAGAGGTGTGCGTGATCGCCTGACCGGCGCAGACGCGCTCGCACATGTTGCAGCTGATGCACTTGTCCGGATGGAAGACGATTCTGCCGCGATAGTTCGGTTTCGCAGGGCTCGGCGCCGCCGGGAAGGCAATGGTGCTGGGCTTGGAGAAGAGCTGGGTCAGAGCTTCTTTTACAAACGGGAAATCCATTACTTCTGACCCCCTTTCTTATTCTGCCGTTTCTCCATGAGGATCCTGGTCGCGGTGGCGAGGCCCTCGATCACGGCCTCTGGCTTCGGCGTGCAGCCGGCGACATCCACGTCGACGTGCACATACTTGCTCAGCGGGCCGCAGACCGAATAGCTGCCGCGGAAGACGTTGCCGCTCTGCGGGCAGGAACCCATCGTCACGATGCATCTGGGTTCCGGCACCTGGGAGATGGCACGCAGCACACGGGGAAGGGACTGCTTGGTGATCGGTCCCGTGACCACGACGATGTCCGCCTGACGCGGGGATCCGGCCAGCTTGTAGCCCAGACGCTCCGCGTCATAGCGCGGGGTCAGAACTGCGACGAGTTCGATGTCGCAGCCGTTGCAGGAGCCGGCGTTGATGTGGAACAGCCACGGGGATTTCCCCATGCTCTCGGTAATCAGTTTGTCAAACATTTGCCCACTCCTTTCTTACAGTCCGTACCAGGCCATCACCAGGCTGATCAGCGCCAGTCCGGTGACCACGGTCCAGTAGTACTTGAAGAGCTGCTCAATGCGCAGGCGTGCGGTTACGGCGTGTGCAAAGGAGATGCACACCGCGACCAGGCAGGCGCAGAGCAGGAAGAGAATGAGGATCTCGATCAGGAAGCAGAAGGCTCCGCCGATCGCGGAGGTCATCATCGCCCGCTCGATCCCGCCGCCGATGCCGCCGAGGAACAGCGCCACAAAGAGCGTCGTCATCGTGAGCAGCTTCACGGCATGGCTGAGCTTGTAGACCGCCAGAGGCTTGCCGCTGTACTCGGCGAGCATGCCTTCGCAGATCTCGGTCTCGGCTTCCGCCGCGTCGAAGGGGTGGCTGCCCGTCTCGCCGGGGATGATCAGCAGCATAGCGACCGCCGCGGGGATCATGCTGAGCCTGGTAATGAGGCTGCCGTTAGACATCTGATAGTTCACGATGTCCGTCAGGCTGAAGCAGAGTCCGGTGCCCATTGCATTGCCGACCGCCTTCGCGACCGACAGCAGCACCAGCACCAGCGGAAGCTCCACCGCGAGGATCGTCACCATTTCACGCGAGAGGCCGACGCCGGAATAGGGAGAGCCGGAGGAGGCCGCGCCGAGGATCACCGACAACGCCGGGATCAGCAGCAGGTAGAGAATGACGATCACGTCCGCTACGCCGTGGAAGGCGTTGAAGGAGAAGACCGGGATAAACAGCTGCAGCACCACCTGGGCCGCGAGGCCCACCAGCGGAGCAATGAGAAACACGGTCCGGTTCGCCGTCACGGGGATGATCGTCTCCTTGCCCAGAAGCTTGAAGAAATCATAGAACGGCTGCAGGATCGGAGGGCCGACGCGCTTCTGCATCCGGGCGACCAGCTTGCGGTCAATCCCGCAGAGCAGCAGGCCGGACAGGAAGCAGAACAGGAACCCCGGGAAGATCAGGATATAGGCCAGATACTTGAGGCCGTCAAGAATGATACTCATATTCCCGCCTCCCTTACAGAATGATCATGGCATAGAGCATCGCCAGCGCAAGAGCGATCACGCCCCAGAGGGCATAGTCGTTCACGATACCGCTGTGCAGCTCATGCATAAAGCTGAAGTAGTGACGCCAGTTGTGCTTGAAGCCCCAGAAGAGGTCGTCGCCGCCCACCTGGGAATAGACGCTCTCTTCACCGCCGAAGAACAGCTCGTTCTTCGCCTCGGCCAGCGCGCCGCTGCCGAAACGGGGACCGGCTTTGGCTTCCGCCGCCTCGGCGGCTGCCGCGGTCTTCGCCAGTGCGGAGACCTGGTCATACTTGGAACTCACCGCCACGATCGCCACGGCAAGAAGCATGATCATCAGCAGGCAGAGCCAGGAGATCGGGCTCCACACACCGGCCGCCTCGAAACTGACCGGCAGCGTATCAGCCAGCCCGAAGCCCTGCGCGTAGCCGGTGCCCATCATGGCATTGACATAATGGTTGGCGCCGAAGACGGCACGGGCGGCAGGCTCGGTCAGATAGGTGGTGACAAAGCCCGGGAAGAGGCCCGTCAGGATGCAGAGCAGAGCCAGAATGCCCATGGCCAGACGCATGCCGATGGACACTTCCCCGACGTTTTCATACTCCTTCGGAAGCTGCCCGAAGAAGACGGACTGGGTGACCTTCACGAAGGAGGCCAGCGTCAGGGTGCTGGTGACCAGGGCCACGATCGTGCACATCAGGAAGCCGATGTTTCCGCTCTCGACCGCCTTCTGATAGGTGGCCTGATAGATGAGCCACTTGGAGGCAAAGCCGTTGAACGGCGGGACACCGCTGATGGAGAAGGCACCCACCAGGAACAGGATCGTGGTATGGGGCATCTTCTTGGACAGACCGCCCAGCTTTCCGAGGTCGGTGGTGCCCGTCTCATGCAGAACGGCACCGGCGCAGAGGAAGAGCAGGCCCTTGAAGAGCGTGTGGTTCATGGCGTGATAGAGGCCGGAGGAGACGCCCAGCGCGGTGGCGAGGCCGGCGGCCGTCAGGACGTAGCCGATCTGGGAGATGGAGTGGAAGGCCAGCAGACGCTTGAAGTCGTGCTGGGCCAGGGCCATCGTCACGCAGACAAACATGCTGACCGAGCCGAGGAAGACCAGCCAGAACTGGACCGTGCCGAGGTTCATGACGCGGAAGAGGATGTAGGTCAGACGGATGATACCGTAGAGACCGCTCTTGGTCAGGACACCGGAGATCAGCACCGACACCGGAGCCGGAGCCGCGCCGTGGGCATCCGCCGCCAGCGGATGGAACGGAACGATGAAGGCCTTGGTGCAGAAGCCGATGAAGAGCATCGCGTAGGCGATGATTGTCGCCCGGTTCAGGTGTCCGGGCAGGAACGCCGCCAGCTGTGCGAAGTTCAGGGTGTGCGCCTGGGCGTACAGCATGATGGTACCGGCCAGGATGCAGCTTGAACCGATGCAGCCGACCACCAGGTACTTGAACGCCGCTTCCAGCGCGCCATTGGCGGTGTTGCGGAAGGCGGTGAGCGCCACCGCGGCGAAGGTCAGGATCTCAATCATGATGAACATGTTGAACAGATCGCCTGAGAGCACAAAGCCCATCACGCCGCCGCAGAGCATCAGGAACAGGGTGTAGTACTGCGGCTCATTGTCGTCATGGCTCATATAGCTGAAGGAATAGAGCATGGCGACGAAAACCGCCGTCGCGATCAGCAGGCCGAAGAACAGGCCCAGCGCGTCCACTTCCAGGGCGATGCCGATGGCATAGCCGCCGGCGGGAACGCGGTTGCCCATCCAGTAGGCGATAACGTCAGAGCCCAGCATAATGGGCTTGACCAGCGCGGCCAGCAGGCAGAGCGGCGTCGCCGTTGCGAGGAAACCGAAGACGTTGCGCAGGGCGCGGTTCTTACCGAAAATCACAATCAGGAACGCGCCGAGGAAGTACGCCATGATCGCACAGATCGGGAAGTGTTGGATACTCATCCTCTCAGCCTCCTTATCTGTGTGGTATCGGTGGTGCCGTACATCTCACGGATCTTGATCACCAGGGCAAGGCTCATGGCCGTGGTGCAGGCGCCGATGACGATGCTGGTCAGCGTGAGCGCCTGGGGGATCGGATCCACAAAGAAGCTCTCCGGGCGCAGCTCGCCGAAGCTGTAGATCGGGGCGGTACCGCCGGGGTTGAAGCCGATGGTGATGATCAGCAGGTTCACCCCGTAGTCCATAACCGAAAGTCCGATCACGGATTTGAGCAGGTCATGCTTGGTCACAATGCAGTAGAGGCCAAGCGTGATCAGAAAGAATGAGGCCAGGTAGTTAATCAGAATCATTCAGCTCACCTCATTTCTCAGTTTTTCTGGTTCACGATGCCGAGCATCAGCAGCGTGATGGAGCCGATCCCGGTCATGACCTTAATGCCGACAACCAGGTTCATCCAGAAGATGGTGCCTGAGCTGTAAAGATCGCCGATGTTGCCGTGGGTATAGAGAATGTTCTCACAGAACTGGGCACCGGCGGCGATGCCCATCATGGCCAGCGCCACGTAGGCCACCGAAGCCACACCCTCCGCGTCGTGCAGGAGATTGAAGCTGATCGCTTTCGCGGTAGCCTGATAGCCGTTGGCAAAGTAAATCATCAGGAACACACCGACAATCAGCACGCCGCCCTGGAAGCCGCCGCCGGGAGACAGATGGCCGTGGAGAATGATGTAGCACATATAGACCATCGTCAGGGGGAAGACAAGGTTCAGGCTGTGCCCGACCACGTGGCGGATCTGGATGTTCTCATTCTTCATCCTTTGTCTCCTCCTTTCCGGCTTTCTTGGTAAAGAGGATCACCGCGGAACCGGCCACGGCCGTGATCAGGATAAAGGCCTCACCCATGGTGTCGTAACCACGGAAGTCGAAGACGATGGAGGTCACGTCGTTGACCGCATGGCTTTTCGCCAGGTTCTGCTGCACGATGGCCGCCGCCGCGCCGTCCGCCGTGCTGTCGTCGTAGGCTTCCGGATTCTGCTGCAGCACCGCCACCGGGACCGTGGCGTTCTGTCCCTCATAGGTGCGGGGCATGGCCGCCAGCTGAAATGCCGCCGTGATGCCTGCAAACAGGATCATCGCGAGCGAAACAAAGGTCAGAAACTTCTTCATTTGTCGTCCCCTCCCCGAATCTTGATCAGAGCAACGATGAAGATCAGCGGGGTCAGCGCCGCGCCGACGGCTGCCTCGGAAATGGCCACATCCGGCGCATGCATCAGCAGGAACGCCGCGGCCGCGAAGAGGCCGGTCACACCGAGGGAAATTACCGCGCTCAGGAGTTTTTCGAAGTGGACAGCCATCACGGCGGAGACCACCAGGCCGAGAACGATCAGGATGTCCAGGATCATCATCACATTACTCATCGAAGTCCCTCCCCAGATCGTCTGTTTCCATTTTCTTCTCCGGCCGGTAGCCGTGGCTGTAGGCGCCCTTGGCAATCGCGTGAGAGCCGACCGGGTTGGTCACCATGATCATCAGCGCGATCACGGCGATTTTGATCGCGGAACTTGCGCTGTGCATGATCACCGCGGCATAGAGCACGCCGCCGACCGCCACGCCGAGCATGCCCAGTGTGGAGATGCAGGTGGCCGCCTGCATACGGCTGAAGGGATCGGGCATCTTCAGAATGCCGATGGTGCCGGCACACGCAAACACCAGCCCGACCGCAATCAGGAGATCAATGATGATCCGAATCAGCATTGTGAAACCTCCCTTTCTTGTCGAGATATCTGCCGACGGCAATGGTATCGATGATGCCGAACAGGCCGCAGATCAGTGCGATGTCCAGATACACGCCTCTCCCGCTGAAGAGCGAGAAGAGGATCATCGCGCAGCACAGCAGGATGTCCACGTTGTCCCCTGCGACCATCCGGTCCGCAGCCGTGGGGCCTTTGACCAGGCGGTATACACAGATAAACGCCAGCAGAGCGAAGAAGATCGCAAATATCAGCAGATCTGTCATTGCCATACCCTCCTCAGTCCTTTTTCCAGCGTTCCCTTGATCGCCTCGCCGGCCTTCTCCGGATCGGTCTCCTGGACATTGATCCAGTGTACATAGAGGTAGTTCTGTCCGTCCTCTTCCGTGGCCTCCATGGTGATGGTGCCCGGCGTCAGGGTGATGGAGTTGGAAAGTGCCGCGAGACCGTAGTCCGATTTCATCTCGGTCGGGACCTTCACG
>Ga0256405_10006420_pt1 | contig 18824 bp, 19 predicted proteins | sample RumenRJG_02DNA_FD_189096 | JGI IMG/M metagenome (GOLD analysis project Ga0256405, IMG submission 189096) | Bovine rumen microbial communities from Lethbridge, Alberta, Canada - RJG_02 | ecosystem: Host-associated > Mammals > Digestive system > Stomach > Rumen | place: Canada: Alberta... | reverse complement strand
AATACTGCATAAAAAACAGATATTAATCAAAAACGATTTATGCGTGATAATGCTTTACACGTTCCATAACTTCAGTTCTTTTGGCATCGTTAAATCTGTCCAGGGTACCAACAAGATAGCCGGTTACCCTTCTAATACGCTGAAACTTGGCACCAGCACCAACAATACCATTATGATCTGGTCTTAATCTGCTGCAATTTTTCATCATAAAATAGCTACCTCAACAACATAAAAAATAAGGTAAAAAAATTTATGAACATATGATATAGCAATTGCCGTAAATTAATTAACATATGAAAATTTTAATCACAATTTTTTTTGAACACTAAGTGATATCTAATTATTTTTTTATATTTGTTATTGCAAAGCGTATATATACTTATATTTGTGCTATATTTCTACAAATCAAAAAATAATGGGCGTTATTAAAATGAAATTAAAAAACAAGGTATTAACTTTAGCCTTCTTATTGGCATGCAGTGCTTCTTCTGCTTTTGCAGAACAAACCTCTCAGCTTAACGACAAATTAATCAATTTAGATGGAACCATTCAGAGCATCAATGGCGAGCTGAGCTCTCAGAAATCTGAAGTCAGCGCCCTGAAAGTAGAAATGCGTATTTTAAATGATACTGTGCGCAAACAGATCCTTCAGGAACTTAAGGCTTTAGAAAGACAGAATCAGTTTATGTACGATACTTTAGTCCAGAACAACAAGGCAGAAGGTGTTGATGTGAATGCAAAAGCCATAAGAAATTATGATCTTCAGACCCCAGATGGAAAAATAATTTTGGGTGGCGAAGAATACATCTATGTAAAACAGGCTCAGGCTACATTATCAGCTCGAATTGATACAGGTGCTTCTCTTTCATCAATTACAGCACAGAACATTGAAGAGTTTGAGCGTTCAAACAAAAAATACTTAAGATTTGATATCGTCGCTAATGACAGAGTTATTCATGTAGAAGCTCCATTTGTCCGTCAGATTGACATCAGACAGTCCTCACGTGATGAAGTACAGTTGAGACCTTCTGTAAAACTGTCAATCAAGATTGGTGATTACTCAACTACCTCTGAATTTACTTTGGTAAACCGTGAAAAGTTAAATTATCCTCTTCTAATTGGCAGAAACGTTCTGACCGACATTGCTGTAGTTGATGTTTCAAGAAACAACGTTCAGCCTCGTGCAGATGAAAACGGACTTTTAATTCTTGCCCGTGATGAGTACAAGGCAAACAAAAAGAAGAACATCAATGTTAACAAGAAGTATGACGAAGAAATGGCTGCAAACGCCGGCGGACAGATTGCAGTTAAGGCAAAGGATTCAGTTAAATCATTAGGTACAGATCCTGACAAGTCTCTCCCTTCTGTAAGCAACAAGATTGAGTCTGAGGCAGGAAGCAAGCCTGAATCAAAGGTTGATGAAAAAACTGATGACAAAATTGAAAAAGTTGAAAAGGAACAAGTTTCTGACAAGAAAAAAGATTCAAAATCAAAAAAGTCAGATAAAAAATCCAAGTAAAAATTTATAAGTGTAGAGGAAAAAAATGGTTTCTCGTGGTCTGTTTTATTTTGTAACAGCAATTTTATTATGCTTAGGCATACTTCTTGTTGCCTATCAGAAAGTCACTTTTGAAGTACCTTTCATTCCAGGTGAACAAAAGGAGATTTGGACTGTTGAGGCTAAAGTTGAATTTGAAGCTAAGAGTGGTCAGGCAACAGAGGTTCTTTTAGCTCTACCAGCTGTACAGGCTGGATTTACTCAGTTAAAACAGAATACAGCAAGCCTTGGTTATGGCGTAAACTACCTCCAGAAGGACGGAGCAAACTACGTTCAGTGGACCAAGAGAGATCCAAGAGGTGTTCAGACACTTTACTACAGAGTGGATATATTAAAAGATGAGTCTGAAGGCTCTTCAATGATTGTTCCTGCAATTTCTGAAAACGCTGAGGCTGAACCTTATGCAACAGCTATGAGAGAGATTGCAACCACAGCACTTTCAAGAAGTTCTACTCCATATACTTATGCATCACAGATTATCCATGAACTCAATCAGGATAATGAAACTACTGCATTATTAAACTCTACTTACAAGCGACCTGAATTATTAGTTCACATTCTTGAGCTTGGAAAAGTTCACGCAAGAACCGTAAGTGTTTTAAATCTTGAAGACGGCAGACGTAATCAGAAGTTAAACCAGTACGTTGCAGTATTTGACAAGACTGAATACACCATTTTCGATCCAAATAATGGTGAAACCGGTTTAAGCAAGAATCAAATGATATGGTCTGACAACGGCAACTCTCTTCTTGATCTAACCGGCGGTAAAAACGCAATTGTAAGCTTCACTACCATCAACAGTTCAATTTCAGCTGTTGAGGCTGGTCAGAGAAAGGCTAATGTGAATATTACTGCAGGTGATGAGATGTTCTCATTCTCTCTTGATTCTCTTCCTGTTGAAGAACAGTCAATGTTCAAGAGCCTGCTGTTACTACCAATTGGTGTACTTATCGTAGTATTCTTAAGAATCATTGTTGGTATCAAGACTTCAGGCACCTTCATGCCGGTTCTGATTGCCATGGCGTTCCTGCAGACTTCTTTAGTCTTGGGTCTGGTTGGATTTATATCTATTGTTGGTGTCGGTCTGATCGTTAGATCCTGGCTGTCTCACCTGAATCTGCTGCTTGTTGCAAGAATTTCAGCTGTTATTATCACAGTTATCGGCATTATCGGTCTTACCTCATTCTTCAGCTTCAAGATGGGCCTGTCAGAAGGCGTAAAAATCACTTTCTTCCCTATGATTATTCTTTCATGGACTATTGAAAGAATGTCAATCTTATGGGAGGAAGAAGGTTATAAGGAAGTTGTAAAGCAGGGCGGCGGTTCATTATTCGTTGCTGTTTGTGCCTATCTTTCAATGAGCTGTGCTTTAATTCAGCATATAACCTTCAACTTCCTGGGTCTTCAGTTAATCCTGTTATCTATGGTGCTGCTTATGGGTAACTATACTGGCTACAGATTATCAGAATTAAAGCGCTTCAAGCCTTTAGCTAGTCAGATTAAGATTTACAAAAACGGCGATGAAGAAGAGCATGAATCAATCCGTCTTGAAAAAGAATTAAACGAGATTAAATCAGATCCTCACAACACTTACAGAAAGTGGAAAAAAGAGGCTCAGCAGCGCATTGAGGAAACTGATAAAAAGGATTAGGAATAATGAGTATTATTCAGAAAATTCTCGAAATTAAAGACCGTTACGCATCTCCATTTGAGATGCACCGTGACGGTATTATGGGAATGAACCAGCGCAATGTAAGCTATATTGGCAAATACAATAAGCGTAGTTTATACCCTCTTGTGGATAACAAGCTTTTAACTAAAAAAATTGCTCTTGAGAATAATGTAAAAACTCCTGTGCTCATCGGATCTGTTCAGAACCAGCAGGATTTAAGCAATATTCTTGATATCATTGGAACCCATACTGCATTCTGTATTAAGCCTGCTCACGGTTCTGGCGGTAAAGGTATTCTCGTTATCAAAGACAAAAGTGAAACATCAGGTAATTTTATCAAGACATCTGGTCAAGAAATTACCATGCATGAGTTAAGAAGACATGTTAACAATATTCTTGCAGGACTCTTCTCTTTAGGCGGTAAGCAGGATATTGCCCTGATTGAAGATCTGATTCATTTTGATGATGTCTTCTCTGGCTACAGCTATGATGGTGTTCCTGATACCCGCGTTATCGTGTTCCAGGGTTTCCCAGTGATGTGTATGATGCGTCTTTCAACTGCGGCATCTGACGGTAAAGCTAATCTCCATCAGGGCGCGGTAGGTGTTGGTATCTGCGTAAGAACCGGTAGAGCTGTAAGAGCAGTTCAACACAATGAACCAATTGAGACTCATCCTGATACTGAAAAGCAGCTTTCCTTACTTAAGGTTCCTCACTGGCAGGAAGTTCTTGAGCTTGCATCATCCTGCTATGATATGTCTGGTCTTGGCTATATCGGTACTGATATTGTTCTTGATAGAGACAGAGGACCTATGCTTCTTGAATTAAATGCCCGTCCAGGAATGGCAATTCAAATCTGTAACAACGCAGGTTTATTACCACGTTTAAGACTTATTGAAGCTATGACAAAAAAGCATCGTCTATCCGTAAAAGAACGAGTTGCATTCTCAATGAATCACTTCGGTGTGTTCAAAGACTAATACTTTAACAGACAGCAAAAAACCTTTGATTTTGTTTTATAGATCAAAGGTTTTTTTTATTTTCTCTGTTATAATTTTCTTATGAAGAAATTATACGTATTATTAAATTTTACATTTGCACTTTTTTGTTCGGCTCAAGCTTCAGCACAGATAAGAACAGGTGTGTGCACAACAGCTTTCAGACCAAGCACAGATGAAACTGCGTTTGCAGCTGTCGGTTCCCCTTTAAAGGTTGCTGACAAGACTTGTTTTAATAATTTCCTGATAGTGCCATTTACCGCACATTCAGGTGCAATTACTATCCCTGAAGGCGAATATGAAGGTATAGAAAGCTATCCGGACAGAGTATATTTCTCAATTCACAATTCAATTGGAAGCAACGTATCAAGCTGCATCTTCTGTGATCCAATCAAATACCTTCTAGTAAGAAAGGATAGCCCAAAGACCCTTTGCATTTTAAGCAAGCTGCATATTGAGTCCTGTGCAGAAGAATCATCAATCAGCTATACCATCACTAAAAAAAGTACCACTTATGAGGGTCTTTGCACTCCATCTCTGGTTTATTACGGCAGATTCGGCAATACCCTGCGATTTGCGGTTAATGACTGCGAAAGTATGAGTAAACCAAGTCTTACATATGATCTCAATTTAGGAAAAATTATTCGTTTCCTTGATGAAGAAATCAAGGTTATTAAAGCAGATAATCAGGGTATTTATTACCAGCGACTTGAAAAGCCTGAGCTTAAAAACAATGACATTGTAAGTCATGAAATTATTTCAAAGCTCAAAGAAGAAACTGCTGACACTAATGATAAACAGCCTGCAGCTCAAAAAAGGCAGACCACTCAAACTGATATCAAAGACAGTTCAGACAAACTTGAAGAGAGTACTATCAATATCCGTATCAGTGAAGATCCATTAAATCAGGAATAATAATCCATGCTCGTTAAAGTAATTCAGTTCTTACCTGCCATCGTTTTTTTTGCAGCATTCAAGTTAACTAACAATCTTGTTATGGCAACTGCAGTAATTGTTGGTGCATGCATCATCTGTTCAGCACTTGAGTACATTTTAACAAAGCACATCTCAAAAATTCAGATATTCATGCTGGCAGCTGTGATACTTTTTGGTGTTCCAACAGTACTTCTCAATGATCCAGATATCATTAAATGGAAAGTTACTGTTATAAATCTCATTCTCGCATCTTCCCTGTTCATTTCACAGGAAGTGTTTAAAAAACTGCCATTTAAGTATTTCTTAGGAGATCAGATAAAACTTCCAGATGAGGCTTTTAGAACTTTTGCCAGAATGTGGATGGTATTTTTCGTTTTTGCTTCTATAATCAATATAATTATTGCTTTCTATCTCCCATTTTTGTTTAATATTTCGGAAGATGAAGCTCTAGAATGGTGGGTAGATTACAAAGCTTTCGGAAATCCGATCTTGAACGCTTTTTTTGCAGTAATTTGCGGTTTTATACTCATAAGAAAATATCCAGAAGCTTTTAATGAGATAAATCAGGATAAAAAATAATAATTCATTAAATCAACAAAATAAGGTGTATGTTATGACCAGTCACATTGGAACAATTAAGTACGCAGTAATACCTGTTGCAGGCTTAGGTACAAGATTATTACCTGCAACCAAGGCAATTCCAAAGGAAATGATGCCTATCGTTGACAAGCCTTTAATTCAGTATGTTGTATCAGAGGCTATTGAAGCAGGTATCAAGAACATCGTGCTTGTAACTCATTCTTCAAAAAGTGCAATTGAAAACCATTTTGATACTTCATTCGAGCTTGAAGCCCAGCTTGAAAAGCGTGTTAAGAGACAGCTTTTAGCTGAAGTTCAGGGCATTATTCCTGATGATGTTTCAATTCTCTCTGTAAGACAGGGCGAATCAAAGGGTCTTGCTCATGCTATTGCATGTGCTTATCCTATCGTTGGTGATCACCCATTTGCAGTTATCCTCCCAGATGTAATTATCGACAACTTCCTGTCAGACCATTCAAAAGACAACCTTGCAGCTATGATTGCACGTTACAAGGAAAACGGCTGTGGACAGATTATGGTTGAGAAAGTACCTCACAATCAGGTAAGCTCATATGGTGTAGTTAATATTGACGGTGTTGAACTTGAAGAAGGTGGCAGTGCTGTAATTAAGGGTATGGTTGAAAAGCCATCACCAGAAGATGCTCCTTCAGACTACTCTGTTGTAGGTCGTTATATTCTCCCTGCTGAAATCTGGAGCTTATTCAAGAAGACTCCTTTAGGTGCAGGTGGTGAATTCCAGTTAACCGATACCATTAAAATCTTAATGGACGAGTTCAATATGGAAGCTTACAACATTATCGGCAGATCACATGACTGCGGTAACAAGTTAGGCTACATTCAGACATTCATTGAATACGCAATGAGAAATGAGAAACTTGCAGGTCCTTTAAACAAGTTCTTGAAGACCATGATCAAGGAAAAGCCATCACAGAGTGATGAATAATTAGCTTTCTTTTCCAAAAGAGCAGCTTAGGCTGCTCTTTTTGTTTTCTCAGATCTTATTGAGAAAAGAATTAAGAGGAATATAATATCTGCATAGAGGCGTTATTTTATGAACTGGAAAATTCTGCTGGCAATTTTGGTAAGCTTTGCTCTGATGATGAGTGCAAGCTACACTATGCTTATGCCGTTTCTGCCTCTATATATCAGAACAGATCTTAATGCCCAGAATGAGGATGTCGCATTCTGGTCTTCAATAACATATGCTGTTACCTTTGCAATCAGCGCTTTTGTGTCTCCACTGTGGGGAAAACTTGCCGACAGAATGGGCAAAAAGCATATGATGATAAGATCATCTGTTCTTCTTACAATTACCTACTTTTTAGGCGGTATAGTCCAAAGCCCTTTTGAACTCTTTTTAGTACGAGCCTTTCAGGGAATAGCAGCAGGTCTCTGGCCAGCCTGTCTTGTAATGTTATCAAGTTATGTACCAAAAAGCAGACTTGGCATAAGTATTGGATTTATGCAAAGTGCCAACATCTGTGGTGGTATCCTAGGACCACTGCTTGGTGGTATTCTCGCACTAAACTTTGGTATGAGAAATTCCTTCTTTATAGCAGGAGCAGTACTCTCTACCATTAGCCTTGTCACCATTTTCTATATAAAAGAACCAAAGAAATCTCAAAAAGATGAAAAGAAGAATGACAAATCAGCTTTAAGTTATCTGTGGATCTTAAAAAACTGCAGAATTATTCCTGTGCTCTTGGCAGTACTTTTAACTCAGCTTGTACTGTTAATGGTTCAGCCAATCGTGGCTTTATATGTTGAACATCTGTCTAAAAACGGAGAAAATGCTGTTTTTCTTTCTGGTTTTATTATTTCCCTCGGTGGTATAGCAGGTGCCTTGGCAGCACCATTGTGGGGAAAATTCGGCCAGAGAAAAGGATTTTTAAATGCTGTAATTCTTGCCTTTGCAAGTGCCGGTATTCTTATGGCAATTCAGGGAATACCCGATGATATCTTTTATTTTGGTTTAATGCAGTTTATCTGCGGTTTATGCTTCTCTGGCATTTATCCAAGTTTAAACTCAATTCTGGTTTTATTAACTCCATCAGAGGCAAGAGGTGTCAGCTTTGGTCTGATGTTCTCTGCTCAAATGACCGGTGGCGCCATAGGACCTGTCTTAGGTGGTATCATTGTAACTGTGTTTAATTTCAGTACAGTTTACTATTTAAACGGAGCCCTGTTTGTGCTGATTGCGCTATATCTTAAATTCATGGTATCAAGTGAATTTAAGGAAAAGGCTGACAGCAGTGCCAAGGACTTAATTTCACTTAAACAGAAATAAATTTACTATAGTTTCTTTTGATCAAATAAAGAACATTTTTGATCAGTAAGAGATCATTTCATTTATTTCCCTTTACACTTATAGTGCAACAACAGTTATCAACTTCCAGACCTTTTATAATTGCTTTAAATGTATTTTATGAGGTTATTATGAAGACACTGACTATTGGAGAGCGCATCAAAAAAGCTTTATATGAAAAGCGTATGACAGGCTTTGATTTAGCTTCTAGAGCAGAAATCTCAGAAGGTGGTCTGTCTCAGATAATTAACGGTAAAATCAAGAATCTTAAAATTGATACAGCCTTAAGAATTGCCAAGGCGCTTGAAGTTGCTCCAATGTGGCTTATAACTGGAGATGATTCAGGCATGCCTGTCAGCGCATTAGGCCAGAATGGTAGTTCATCTGACGAATACATTCAGGTTCCTCGTTTTGAGGTTAAGTTTGATCCTGAAACTGATGAAAGCCCAAAGTATACAGAATTTAAATATGACAGGATTTTTACTTTCCATAAGAGCTATTTTGATAAGTATTCTGTTAAATCCCCAAAATACTGCAAGAGTTTTAAGGTAGCAGGAGACGGAATGGAGCCTCTTATCCGTCGAGGCGATTATGTGATTGTCGACTGCTCACCAGACATTAGCATTGCTGACGGTGAAATCTACGCCTTTTGTGATGTTCAAGGTCTACACATTAAACGACTTATTTCTCCACTGCGAGGCGGTCTTATTATTCGATCTGACAACCTTACCTACAAAGATGAGTTCCTGTCAAAAGAAGAGTTATCAAAAATTTCCATTATAGGACATGTCATAGACAGAGCTGGTTCTCTAATGGGAGCTTAAGAATACCTATCCGAAATATCTATGTTTGTGTCCAGATTTTTAATCTGGACTTTTTTTGTCTACTGATTATTAAAATTCAAACAGATAGCATATAATGTGCTTATGCAGAAAGGTACTTTAATTTTATTTATTCTAACGCTCGACATGCTGCTTTTAAGCAGCTCTAATACGTTAGTTATGCCTTTTTTGCCTGTCTATTTAAAAAATGAGCTTAACTGCCCCGAATCAAACCTGGGGATTTATACTGCTCTTTGCTACTCTATAACCTTTGTAATTTCAGCAATAGTATCTCCAATCTGGGGAAAGGCTGCAGACAACTCAGGAAAAAAGGCCATGCTCATTCGAGTATCCTTTATTCTGTCCTTATCTTATTTATTCAGCTTCCTTGCAACTACCCCGCTTGAGCTTTGCCTTTCACGAGCTTTTCAGGGATTTGCATCAGGTATGTCTCCTGCACTGCTTGCCATTGCATCATACAATGCCAAAAAGATGCACACAGGTCTGTTTATGGGTACCATACAGAGTGCAAATCTGATGGGCACAATTTTAGGTCCTTTTATAGGAGGCATGATAGCTCAATTCTACGGTGTAAAAGAGTGCTTCCTTGTGGTGTTTTCAGTATCTGTAATTGTTCTGCTTTTAAATATACTGTTCATAAAAGAACCACAAAATGAAATAGACGGTAACGAATCAGATGAGCAAATTGGCTTTGTTGAGCTCTTAAGAGATCCTGTGATGAAGTCTCTTACCCTCTGCATTCTGGTAAATGCTCTTGTCATTATGATGATTGTGCCATTGATGACCGATTATCTTTCAAGGATGGTATCTGATCGTGCTGTAGCCTTCTCTGGAATGGTTTTTGCTATCTCAGGGCTTGCTGGAGCTATCGCAGCTCCTATCTGGGGGCATTTAGGACAGAAATTCGGCTTTTTAAAGATCCTTGTTACAGGAGCCTTAGGTTCGGGAGTGTTCTATCTTCTGCAGGGCAGTGTCAATTCAGTTTTATTATTCTGTATCATTCAGTTTGCATCAGGTTTCTTTATCAGTTCAATTGCTCCTACTGTACACTCAATTACAGCAAAACATATTGAAAACAAACACTGCACCAAAGCCTACTCTCTTGTCTACAGTTCACAGCAGCTAGGTAATCTTTTAGGACCTGTAATAGGTTGCCTGATTGTTAAACAATTTCTTGAAGACAATATGTTTCTGGTAGCTGGCTGCATTTTCCTAATTGAGAGTTTTTTCCTGTTATATATCAGTTATAAAAGAAAAAACAGCGCATAACATTTTAAACAAATCACATAATGAGATCTTTTCTTATTAAGAAATATTCTCAATTATTGACCATTATTTTCAACTGATCTATATTAAATGTGAACGTTAAATTGTGAGTAGTTATATGATAATTCAGCGCCGTACCTCTAAACAGAGAACCATTATTAGACAGTATCTGCATGGAAGAACCGATCATCCTACTGCTGAAAAACTGTATAGCGAAATCAAAGAAGAATATCCTAAGATGTCTTTAGGTACTATCTATAGAAATTTAGTGTACTTAAAGGACATAGGAGAAATTCAGGCCATCAATGTTGGTGACGGAACAACTCATTTTGATCCTAATCCGGTACCACATATTCATTACTACTGTACCAAATGTAATGAAGTAAGTGATGTCCACATTGAAACTTACAATGAGATCGTAAAAGAGCTTTCTAAAAACGTTCAGGGAACAATAGGCAGTTGCAGTATCAACCTTACTGGTATCTGCAAAAACTGTCTTAATAAGAATTAAATCCTAATATACGCACTAAGGAGATATAAATGTCATACGTATGCACTGTATGTGGTTATGTTTCAGAAGATCCAGAGATGCCAAACGAGTGTCCTCTGTGTCACAAACAGAATTGTTTCAAGGAACAGGGTGTTAATTCAAATAAGGAAGGTTCAAAAATGGCAAATAAATATGCAGGTACAAAGACTGAGCAGAATTTAAAAGATGCTTTTGCTGGCGAGTCACAGGCTCGTAACAAGTACACCTACTTTGCTTCAGTAGCCAAAAAAGCTGGTTATGAGCAGATTGCAGCTTTATTCTTAAAGACCGCAGACAACGAAAAAGAACACGCTAAGATGTGGTTTAAAGAGTTAGGCGGTATTGGTTCAACTGAAGATAACTTAAAGGCTGCAGCTGACGGCGAGAACTTCGAGTGGACCGATATGTATGACCAGATGGCAAAGGATGCTGAAGCAGAAGGTTTCGTAGAACTTGCAGCTAAGTTCAGAGGCGTCGCTGCTATTGAAAAGAAACACGAAGAGCGCTACAGAAAGCTTCTTGAGAACGTAAAGGCAAAGCAGGTATTCGAAAAGTCAGGTGTTACCGTTTGGGAATGCCGCAACTGTGGTCATATTGCAGTTGGTACCAAAGCTCCAGAAGTTTGCCCTGTATGCAACCACCCACAGAGCTACTTTGAAGTGCATGAAGAGAACTTCTAATAACTCATAAAACAGTATTAACAAGCCTCGCAAATGCGAGGCTTTTTGTTATTTTTTACTTTTAAAACACATATTTGTATAAAAATATCTTATACTTAAGGAAGTGATAATTATAAGGGTTGCATAACTATGAACAAGCTAAGAACAGGCATTTACCCTATTCTCGTTTTCTTCTTTATATCAATCATCATTCAAACCATTTCAAGAGCCATTCTTGTTTATATGCATCAAGACGATGTCATAGACAACCTGTTGCACGTATTTGGCTATGGTCTTCGTTATGATATTTCCATAAACTGTTCTATTTTTGCCCCAGTATTTCTTTTTTGTGTTTTATGTAACCTGGTTAGTAAAACACCAAAATTTTTCCAGGTTCTGCAGAGAGTCTACATCAGCCTTGCTGTATCTCTAGTTACTCTGCTTGAAGTAGTAACACCACCTTTTATTGCAGAGTACGGTATCAGACCAAATCACATCTTCGTAGAGTACCTTATTTATCCAAACGAAGTGATTTCAACAATTTACAATGGTCACGGTCTTGAAGCTATCATCTGCATCTGCAGCACCATTTTTACATTCTCATTGATGTATGCACTTTCAAAGTTCCTTTACAAGGATTATAAAAATCTGCCAAAATCAGTAACCTCAATGGTCTTTGCTAGTGTTTTAATCCTCATACCAATGGGTATCAGAGGCACTGTTAGCCATAAACCATTAAATCCATCCAATGGCAGTTTCTGTTCAAATCCGCTTGCCAACACCATTCCTGTTAACTCTGCCTTTAATGTTTTCTATGCATTCAGACATATGGGCAACAACGATGTTAAAAAATCACAGATTTTCGCATTTGATGAGATAGCAAATATTTTCCATAATCTGCCATACCTGTCAAAACGTACCATTCCAAGCACTTTTGACAGTCAATGCGCCATCAATCAGACCATCTCCCCTGAAGTAACCGGCAAAAAGAGAAACGTAGTTGTAATCCTTGAAGAGAGCTTTGGTTCAAGATATGTAAAGAGTCTTGGTGGTATTGATGTAGCACCTACACATGACAGATTAAAAGAAAAGTCATGGTGGTTTAACCATATGTTTGCAACCGGACACCGCTCAGTTCGCGGAATTGAAGCAGTAACTGCCTCATACCCACCAGGACCATTGTCAAGCCAGGTCAAACTTGATCATCCAAAACCTATTACTACCCTGCCGCTTATTTTTAAAAAGCTAGGCTACACTACCAGCTTTATTTATGGCGGTGAAAGCCACTTTGACAATATGCGCAGCTATTTCTTAAATAATGGCGTAGATTACGTTATCGAACAGCGTGATTACAAAGATCCTGAATTTGTTGCCTCATGGGGTGTTTCAGATGAAGATCTGTATAAGAAAGCCAATGAGGAGTTTGTAAAATTAAGCGCAGAAAACAAACCATTCTGCTCTGTTGTGTTCACCAGCTCATTCCACGATCCTTTTGACATTCCAAGAGGAAAAGTAGATATCAGCAACATCAAGACAGATGATCCGAACAGACTTAAGGCAGCAAAATATGCTGACTATGCCTTAGGCAGATTCTTTGACATTGCTGAAAAAGAAGATTATTACAAGAACACCATCTTTGTGGTAATTGCAGATCACGACTCCAGAGTTAGAGGTCTTGAGGGCTTCCCTTTAAAGAACTTCAGGATCCCAGCTTTAATTATTTCTCCTGATGTAATACCTCATGAAGATAACAGAATTGTAAGCCAGATTGATATTCTGCCAACCATTTTAAGTCTTGCAGGTGTATCAGGACAGTTCCCTATTGTAGGTCAGGATCTTACAAAGCCAGACACTATAGACAGAGCTATCATGGCATACAATGAAATCTTTGCCTACCTTAATGGCAATGAATTTACTCTGCTTGCACCAAACATAAAGATCAAGGCAACAGCTGATGAGAACGCAAATCTCTTTATTAAGGACATCAATCCTCAGGATGTGTCAAAGGAAGTAAGTTACCTCAATCTTGGTATTGCAATTTATCAGTATGATTTTGCTAAGGAAGAATGCATTAAGGACTTAAGACAGGATTAAAGCTTCAAGCCTGTTTTAAAGGAGATCGTCAAAATAGATTAAAACTTTTTATAATGTGAATTTTGCATTTTCTTTTATAAACAGCTTTGGTAATTCTCCTCCACTCATCATAAAGATGATTATACTCTTAGCGCATAAGAGCCTTTTTACATTAGAAATTAAAGCGCACTCGTGACTTGAGTCTTTAAGGCACATATTCAAAAATTAAAAAAGCCACCTTGTAGGTGGCTTATGTTTCATTATCTAAACTCTTCCTTTCAATGCAATTAAAACAAATAACAGGCAGAGTTTTTATTTAGTTTTAAAACTAGCGATTCTGTGCCTCAAAAGCAAGGAACTTTACAAAGTTTTCAAGCTCAGCTTCTGTATCCTTGTTTCTACCTGAAATCACAAGCAGCACCAGCTCACCAGGCTCTCCATATACAATTGCCTCAACGCCTTCAAACGGACAGTCAAAAGTAAAAGCATCCTCAATGAGATTTGAGTTACTTGGCAGCTTGCAGTTCATCTGCTCTGCAGCTACACGGGCATATGCTTCAGGACCTGCATCATTTGCGGCACCCTGTTTTAAGGTAGTAACACTGATAATTAATGAAGAATTTGCATTCTCGTAAGTAAGAGAGTTATCTACGCTTGGATTAGGAATTACAGACCAGCCAAAAGGACAAGGATATACTGTAACATTTTCATCAGCCACACCAACTTCAAATACATTATCTTCTGTAGTTTCGTCTGCAACAGGATCAGATAATTCTTTAGAAGCAGTTTTTGCTTCTTTCTTATCAACAGTTACTTCAGAATCTAAGCTGACAGCATTTTTTGAATTAACTTCCTGAACGCTGTTTTTAACTTCAGTATTATCTTTAGTGTTCTCTGACACTGCCTGAGCAGTAAATGCAAATGCAACCAGTGCGCCCGTAAGGCATAAAGTCTTTAATGACATAATCGCTCTTTAAGGTTTTAAAAAATTAGTTCTTTAAGGTATTGATGATTTCGTCAGAAATAACCTTAACATCACGGTTGCCATCAACAGCAACATACTTGGTAGCAGCAGTCTTTGATAACTCCTTATAGAAAGCTACTAAAGGCTCGGTCTGCTCGTGATATACCTTAAGACGGTTTCTTACAGTTGACTCTTCATCATCTGGACGGATAACCAGATCTTCACCAGTTACATCATCCTTGCCTTCAACCTTAGGTGGGTTGTAAACGATGTGATAGGTTCTGCCTGATGCTAAGTGAACACGACGACCTGACATACGTTTTACAATCTTCTCATCAGGTACCTGAAGTTCAACAACTGCATCAATAACAACGCCATTGTCTACTAATGCCTGAGCCTGAGGAATAGTACGAGGGAAACCATCGAATAAGAAACCGTTGGCACAGTCTGGCTGAGCAATACGCTCCTTAACAAGACCTAAAATGATGTCATCTGATACTAACTTACCAGCATCCATAACTGCCTTAGCCTTTAAACCAAGCTCGGTGCCAGCCTTAATAGCAGCACGCAGCATATCACCAGTTGAAATCTGTGGGATAGCGAAAGCCTGAGTTAAGTTCTGAGCCTGTGTGCCCTTACCTGCACCTGGAGGTCCTAAAAGGATAATGCGCATTTTCTACCTCGATAGTTTAAAATAAAATACAATAAGTTAATCTAAAACAAGAATTATCTCAATCTACAAAATTATAGCACGGATATGGCCAATAATGATGTTCAAACTCCACTAATTATGCAAATACATACGCATTATCAGCATAGATATAAAAGCATTTACAATGCTGATTGAGAAAAGATATTTGTACAGCACAGATGGTATTCCAATTACCGCAAGAATTCTTCCCATATACTGAAGCTGTCCACCCATTAAGAATACTGCAGGAATTAGTATAGTCAGGTCATGAGCTGAAAGTGAGCCATGAGAATATAAAGAGGCTGCAACTGCAACACCACCAAGACCTGACATCCATGCGGTAATTAAAACAGTCAAGGCCTCACCAGGCAGAGAAAAGATCCCCATTACAGGAGCACATACTGAACCAATTAAATCCAGAGCTCCGCATAAAGAAAGCATTTCTGTAATCAGATAAGCCATTACAATATTTGGCATCAGATGCATGATACCGATGTTAAATGCTCTTCTAGCGCCGTTTATAAATGCCTGAGTTGCACTTCTGTCAACAGGCTCTTCTTTTACCTTGGCCAAAGAGAGTGAGTCAGCACTTAGAAGATACTTTTCTTGTTTTCTAAAGTGCATTAAAACTCTCATCAGATTAGCACCAAATACCTTGATTACAATAATCAGCATTAAAGGCATTAACAGAGGTACTTCAAGGTATGAAGATACAGCAGGAATTGCACTTAGATATACTGTAATTGATGAAGCTGATGAGAACTGGAAAGCGGTAAAGATATTACGCTCTTTAGGTGTTATTAAATCCTTGTCACATAGCTCACGGGTCATGGCGGCGCCTGCATCTGAGCTTTGCAGTGAGCCAATAAGAGCAAGACCAGACTGTCCTCTGATACCTAAAAGTGGTTTTAAAAGCGGTGTTAAAAGTACTCTTGCAGCATCTAAAGCGCCAAAGTAGGCTGCTACAGATACGGCTCCTAATGCCAGCATAATGCCTGGAATAATCGACAGAGCAAATAAAAAGCCCTGACGAACCGAGATATCGCCCTTACCTACGAAATTTGAGTTTGTATCACCAATGGTTCCAAACTTACCTAACAGCGTGTTATAGTCAAAAGCCCTTAAAAATTCAGGGCCATTCTGAAAAACACCGGAGAAAAACAGAATAATCAAAAGCAGCGCCAGATACTTTACTGAAGATTTTAAGTTGTAATTTTTCTTATCTGTCATATATAACCTTTAATTATTCTTATAAAGATCAAAAGCAAGTGCTGCAAGTGCTTTTCTGTCAGGCTTTCCTGAAAGAGTTACAGGAAGCTTCTCTGCCTTTAAATATACTTTTGGTGCCTCATACTTTGGAAGTGCACTGTGGATTTTCTCTTGTAAGTTCTCTGATATCTCGTAAGTACTTATCAGAACGCATTTCTGACCTAAAAGATCATCAGGAACAAAGCTGACATTAAATGGAGTCTTGATAAATTCCTGAATCTTACATTCTAGCTTTTCAATCTGGATCTTGATGCCACCTGAGTTTATGACGTTATCAAGTCTGCCCTCAATATCAAAGCTGCCATCAGCGTTGAATGATACCAGATCGTTGGTTTTAAGATCACTGACTCCGATTCTGCTGCAGGAAATCTTAAGTGTACCAGACTCTGTCTTTTCTAAAACTACTCCCTCAAAAGGTACATATGAGGACTTTGAAACCCGGTTAAGCTTCTTTAGGGCAATATGAGAGAGAGTTTCAGTCATGCCATAGGTTGAGTAGATTTCATTTTCAAAATCTTTAATTCTCTGTAAAAGATCAGAATTTACAGGCCCTCCTCCGATAATCAGCACCTTTATCTTTCTTAAAAGTTCATAATCATGCTCATTATCAAGAGATGATGCTACCTGATGCGGTGTCATCGCCGCAAAATAAGGGGCTTTATCAAGTCCCTCAAGAGGATGAGAGGAAGGCTCGGTCACCACAAGTTTCAATGATCCTACAAGAGCTCTTACAACCACCATCTTAGCTCCGATGAAACGCAGAGGCATACCTAAGAGGGTGGTAACTCCACTTGGGATCTTTAAAAAAGACAAAGTCATGATGGCACTTTCCATCATGTACTTTTTATCTATGGCAATCTTTTTTGGAATACCTGTAGAACCGGATGTATAAGCGTAAAGAACAGCTTCATCTGACTTAAAGTCGTTATAAAATTCAATTAAATCCTGATAAACAGGTGTATTTATATCAGGATAAAGAGCCTCGATAGTGAGGCTCTGCTGTTCAATACCTTTTATAAATGACATTAGAAGAGATCTTTATTGAAATTAGGTTTACGCTTTTCAAGGAATGCTCTTCCGCCTTCTAAAGCTTCATCAGTCATGTAGTAAAGCATGGTGGCATCGCCTGCAAGTTCCTGAATACCAGCCTGACCGTCAAGTTCAGCATTAAGGCCAACCTTGATCATTCTTAAAGCAAGAGGTGACAATTCCATCATGCGCTCGCACCATGCAACAGTTTCATCTTCAAGCTTATCAAATGGAACCACTGTGTTTACAAGGCCCATCTCAAGAGCTTCACTGGCGCTGTACTGACGGCACAAGAACCAGATTTCACGGGCTTTTTTCTGTCCAACCACACGTGCAAGATATGAAGAGCCAAAACCTGCATCAAAAGATCCAACCTTAGGACCTGTCTGACCAAAGATGGCGTTATCTGAGGCTATTGACAAATCACATACCACGTGAAGTACGTGACCACCACCGATGGCATATCCGTTAACCATGGCAACAACAGGCTTTGGAAGAGATCTAATCTGACGCTGTACGCCTAAAATATTAAGCTTTGGCATACCCTCATCATCAACATAACCGCCATGACCTTTAACATGCATGTCACCACCAGAGCAGAAAGCCTTGTCACCTTCTCCAGTTAAAACTACGCAACGGACCTGCTTGTGATTTTTGCAGTAATCTAAAGCATCAGCCATTTCAGTTACTGTAAGAGGTGTAAAGGCATTACGATAACGAGGACGGTTGATTGTAATCTTTGCAATACCATTATAAAAATCAAAAAGGATTTCCTTATATTCTTTAATGGTTTTCCACTCTCTTGCCATATAAACCTCTTATTTAGTAAAACTTCTTTTCAATAATCATATTGGTAACACTAATCTTTGAGATTAAAAGATTCTCTTCATCAAAGACCTCAACATCCCATACATGCATGGTTCTGCCGACTTTCACCGGTCTTGCCTTGGCGGTGACCAAAGCACCGAAACGGGCCATGTTCACATGATTTGCGGTAACCTGAATACCGCATGGTACATGAGATGGCGGACAGTTTTTGTATGAAGCGTAGCCTGCCAATGTTTCAGCAAGTGCAATAGTTGCACCACCGCTTAAGATACCGTAATTCTGACAGGTACGGTTATCAACAGGCATGGTAGCCATGAATACGCCATCAACAGATTCCTCAACTAAAGAAATACCAAGAGAACCGATTAAAGTATCATCATTGTGGCGCCAGTGCATTGAAACCATAATTCACCAATATATTTAAAATAAAAATTTAGTATATTATACCTTATTAAAAAGCAAAAAAGCTCTGAACACTGACGTATTCAGAGCCTTAATTTGAATTTTACAGACAAACTAGTCTAATAAAAGCTCATTCATAGCCTTAACGAAGGCGCTAGGATCTTTAATTGCACCCTGATCAGCAAGCAGAGCCTGGTTGTAAA
>Ga0256405_10006418_pt1 | contig 18828 bp, 15 predicted proteins | sample RumenRJG_02DNA_FD_189096 | JGI IMG/M metagenome (GOLD analysis project Ga0256405, IMG submission 189096) | Bovine rumen microbial communities from Lethbridge, Alberta, Canada - RJG_02 | ecosystem: Host-associated > Mammals > Digestive system > Stomach > Rumen | place: Canada: Alberta... | reverse complement strand
AACCCTTTATAAATCCTGTTCGGTTTCCCTTCACAGGTTTACTACTCATTTTACGAATTGACTGTCTTTTCATGAACAGCTTCGCATATGCTCAGCTGTTCCGCGTTCTTCATTTCTGTATCGTTTTCAAGGATCATGTCCGCGAGTAGGCTTTTCGTGTGCCTCTCTCGCCGACAGCTTGCGCATTATACCTCAGGTCTAATTGGGTGTCAACACCTTTTTTTCGGGGAATTTCGGCCCGAAAAAGTCAATATCCGAACATTCTGTAGGTGTTTTCCAACTCATTGTTCGCTTAATCAGCGTTGTCCGTGAATCATTGATGTTTCACGGACAACGGTTAGCGTTCTTTTCCCGAACAAAATTTCTTTTAAAAAATCTTATAAACTTTTTAAACTCTCAGATGATATCCGCATACTTCTCAGCAGCTCTTTGAAAAGAAGGCATTTCCTTCATCAGTTCACTTCGCAGATCACAAATCTCACAGGCAGTGAGCTGTCCGTTCCGGACGCGTATCTGTCCGCCGGTCATGACCAGCGAGACATTCCCGGCACCTGCACTATAGACCAGTGCGGAATAGGGATTATATACCGGAAACATCGACGATCCCTCAAGAGAGACCACCAGGAGATCCGCCAGACAGCCGGGGCTGAGCTGCCCGGCATTGGTCATGCCCAGCGCTTCCGCACCGCCGCGTGTCGCTATCCGCACGATTTCCCTGGCCGGGAACAGACTCCGATCATGGCAGGCGGTTTTCTGGCTGACAGCAAACAGGCGCATCTGGTCAAACAGATTCAGCGTATTCCCGCTGGAAGGCCCGTCAGTCCCAAAACCGAATGGAATCCCGGCAGCAGCAACCTCCCGGATGGGTGCCACCCCTTTTCCTGCTTTTGTATTGCTGCCGGGGCAGGTACAGATTCGCGCCCCCTTTTGGGCCATCAGTGCAATGTCCTCCTGCGAAAGATGAATACAGTGCACGGCCAGGAGATGCGGGCCGCAAAGCCCCAGACTGTCCAGATAGGTAATCGGCGTCTGCCCTTTTCCCCTGAACAGCTGCATTTCATAGTCCATCTCACAGGCGTGAATGGTCAGCAGTGTCTGATACGTTTCCGCCAGTTGCTGGCACTCCGCCAACGCCTCCGGATCCACTGTCGTGGTCCCGTGCGGGGCAAGAATCGGATGGACCCATTCAGAGCCAGCCCATTTTTCAAGGAGATCCCGAGAGCGCCGCAGGGCAATGGCCGGGGTATCGCTGCCCGGCGCCTTCTGCGAAATCACGGTTTCCCCCGGAAACGACCGGATTCCCATCTCCGCAAATGCCTCAGCCACACGGTCCTCATAATAGTACATATCCGCCACAGTTGTCACGCCGGCCAGCAGCATCTCTGCCGCCGCGTACCTGGCACCAAGATCGGAAAGTCTCTCTGTCCACGCTTCCTGCTCCAGCGGAAACAGGAAACGCCTCAGCCGGTCCGGACAGTCATCGCCCATCGTCCGGAAAGGGATCATGCTGGCATGGCAGTGGGCATTGACAAAGCCCGGCAGAAGAAGCCCGCCGCCGCAGTCAATTGTCTCATCCACATCAGTCGGGACATTATCCTTTCCCAGAGCCGCAACCTTGCCGTTTTCTACCATGAGCCAGCCATCCCGAATCTCGGTATACAGATCATCCATGGTCAGGATCCAGGCATTTTTCAGCAGTGTTTTCATTTGTCGTTCCCTTTCATCAGGTCCAGAACCGCGGCAGAGAAAACCGCCACACCCCGTCCGATGACCTTCTCATCCATATCAAAGGAAACCGTATGCTGCCCTCCGGCCATAGGGGTCACCACCCGCATGTATGTTGCCAGACCGCCATGGGCCTGCACCCGGTTCATGAAAACGGAGATATCCTCACTTCCCCAGTTGCGGGCATTCTGCTCCGTGGACAGTTTGAGTTCCGGAAGATCCCGGGCCGTGACTTCCGCAATGCGCCGGATCAGTTCCAGATCGCTGTGCTGTCCTTCCGCCTGACCCGCCAGCACAATCTCACAGATGCATCCCTGCATCATCGCCGCACCCTCACAGATCTTCCTTGCCTGCGCTTCCATGTACGCGTTGATTTCGGTGGTTTCACCCCGTACCTCCACCTGCAGAAAGGCCCGGTCCGGAATCACATTCCGTCCGCCGCCGGCATGCAGTGTTCCCACATTGACCCGGCTCTGTCCGCCGGAATGCCGCGGAATGGCATGCAGTGCCAGGACCGCTGAGGCTGCGGCAAGCAGCGCATTGCGCCCCCTTTCCGGATACCCGCCGGCGTGTGCCGCCTCCCCGGTCAGGGTCACATCCAGTTTGGACGTAGCCAGCGATCCCCAGGTTCCTGCCGTGACATCCCCATCATCCAGATCATCCGCCGGCGCAACATGTGAGCCGATAAAATAGTCCGCATCATCCACATGCCCGCGGGCTGCCACAGCCCGGGCACCGCGTGCCCCCTCCTCCGCCGGCTGGAAAATCAGCCGCACCGTTCCATTCAGATACTCCCGCAGTTCCGAAAGGACCCGGGCGACGCCAAGACCGATGGCCACATGCGCATCATGTCCGCAGGCATGCATCCGGCCGGCACAGGCACTGGCAAACCCTTCCCGGGCCGGTCGGTGACCCGAGTCACTGCGTTCGGTCATGGGAAGGGCATCAATATCAAACCGCAGACAGACCACCGGTCCCGGGCCGCAGTCAAGGATCCCGATCACCCCGGTTAAGCCCTCTCGCATTTCCTCCGTCAGATACGCAAGGGGCGTTCCTTCCTGCAGCTCGACCTCCTGTGCGTGAGCGGCCAGCGCATCCTTGTCCGGCACGCCCATTCTTGCCTCAGGCTCCACCGCCTGACTGCCCGTCAGTACCGTGTACCCCAATGCCGAAAGCTGTTCATGAATGATCGCGCTGGTACGCATTTCAAACCACCCGGTTTCCGGATAATGATGCACGTCCCGGCGAAGTGCAATCCATTCCGCCTCTCTGTTCCTTATGATTTCCTTCATCTTTCCAATGGGTGTCTGCAACATTTCCACTCCCTTCCATACTTGACGATCCATCCCTGTTTCCCTATACTTTTCCAGGCTGCTTTAACGGCACTGTTCCGTCAGTCTGCCCCAGGCAAATCCTGCCACTGCTGCCTTATATAAGGAAAGGATGTTTCTGTATGCGTAAACATGTTCTTGTACTCGGCTCTTCCTGTGTCGATGTCATTATCCGCGTGGAGCATTTGCCGAAACGTGAGGAAAACCTGCATCCCACTTCGCAGCAGTTCCGGCTGGGCGGCTGTGCCTGCAATGTGGCCAATATTCTCGGGCACGGAGGCGCCGAGGTCAGGTTTGTCACCCCCATCGGCATGCAGGGAGTCTTTGGTCCCTGGGTGCATCAGGCCCTCCGTCCCCTGCCCTGGGTCTCCCCGGTTCTGCTGCCCGAAGCCGAAAACGGCTGCTGTTACTGTCTGGTGGAACCGGACGGCGAGCGCACCTTTCTTTCCATTCACGGCGCCGAATACACCTTCTCTCCCGAATGGATGACGCCTTTTGAAAACCAGCCATTTGATTATGCCTATGTATGCGGACTTGAAATCGAAGAGAAAAACGGACCGGAACTGATCCGCTGGCTGAAACAGGCCCGTGTGCAGAATCTGTTTTATGCCCCCGGACCGCGGGGTGTCCGTATTCCCCGCGAAAGGACCGCGCAGCTTTTTGCGCTTCATCCCATCCTTCACCTGAATCGAAGCGAAGCCCTCCAGCTGGCCGGTGCCGATTCCCTCGATGCAGCCATCAGCCTGCTCTGCCGTCAAACCGGGCGGCCCGTCATCGTGACGCTGGGTGCCGAAGGTGCCCTGGTTCTTGAAAAGACAGGCGATCCCTGCCTGATTCCCGGTGTGCCCGCCGAACGGATCGTGGATACCATCGGCGCCGGTGATGCGCATGCAGGTGCTGTCCTGCTGGGACTCTCAAGAGACTGGCCGCTGGTCCGATCCGTGGAACTGGCCAACCGGGTTGCCGCCAGGATTGTCGCACAGGAAGGCGCCGCCCTGCAGGATCCCCGGATTCTCATGGAATAAATCTCCCGGGAATGAAAAAAGCCCTTGTTCCTGACAAAGGCTCAGAACTGTTTAGGTTGGTTATATAACTGTCTGCAGTCCCAGTGTTTTTTCAATCAGCAGCATGACGCCCAGCGTTACCAGCATCATCACCGTGGCAAGTGCGGCGATCGTGGGATCGAAATGATACTCCACATATCCCATGATCTCAATGGGCAGCATGCTGACCCCCGGCGCCGTCAGAAATGTGGACAGCGACACATTGTTAAATGAATTGATGACCGCCATGACACAGGCGGAGGCAATTCCGCTCTTGATATTCGGCAGAACGATATGGAAAAACGCATAGCCCCTGGATGCCCCCAGGCTGCCGGCCGCCTCCTCCACGGCAAAATCAAAGTTCGCCAGCGAGGAGGTAATAACCCGCATCACATAAGGAACGGACAGAAGCGTATGGCCGATGAGCAGGCTGGGAATCACGGACAGTTTCCACTGATTCACCACATACCGCAGCATGATAAAGCCCAGAACGATGCAGGGAATCAGAACCGGGGAAAGGAACAGCGTCTTGACCAGGTTCTTTCCGGGGAACCGGTAACGGTTGATGGCATAGGCGGCAGGCACCCCCAAAAGGAGGGCAATGGCCGTCGCCGCAAAGGCAATGAAAAGTGACAGCTGCGCGGCACGGATAAATGACCCCATCTGAAAGACCTGGGCATACCATTTCAGGGTAAAGCCCTTTCCGGGGAAGACCAGCGCATTCTGTTCACCAAATGAGGCTGCCATGATAATCAGCAGCGGGCCGATCAGAAAGACATAGACCAAAAAAGTGATAAATCCCAATGCGAAATGGTGTCTTCCTTTCATGTCCGTTCCCCTCTCTGATCTGTTCTCCGCTTCTGAAGCAGGGGAAAACGTCCCCGAATACCGGAAGCGTTTTCCCCGCACAGGGATTTTCCTGAACTGCACCGAACCTGTCACGGCCGGTGCGGTTTTTTATTTTACTGAACGCTGAAGGTCTCGTTCCACTTTTCGGTCCAGCCGGCCAGTTTTTCCGTCACGAAATCCCAGTCGGGGAGGATCAGCTGGCTGACCATGTCGCCATAGGTGAAGTTCTGGGCATGCTCCTCATCCAGCACGATGTCGGTGCGGACAGGGCTGTCAACGCCGTCCATGGCCTCGGCATACTGGACATCATAGCTGAGGTAGAAGTCAATGAACAGTTCCGCCAGTTCCTTGTTCTTGCTTCCGGTCACGACGTTCAGCATGTTATAGCCGCCGTACAGACCCTCGGCAGGATTGACCCAGACATAATCCGGATTGGCGCTCTTGGCAGAGGTGTAGGAATAGTCAAGGAGAACCGCTGCACAGACCTCACCCTGGTTCAGCATGGTGATGGTGTTGTTCGCAGAGGTATAGGTGCTCTTGACATTTGGCTTGAGTTCTGCCAGTTTGGCAAAAATCGCATCGTCGTCCTTGCCCGGTTCAAGACCAAAGGCCGCTGCCACGCCGTAATAGAACAGCGGACCGGAGGTATTGGTAATAGCCGGAATGGCAATATAGTCTTTCAGTTCCGGATTCCACAGATCCGCGAAACTCTTGATTTCAACCGGGCAGGCAGCCGGATCATACACGATGCCAAGACGGTTGAAGGTATAGGCAGGACCGTATCCCTCGCCCATGGGCGCCCTGGCGTTTTCATAGATTGAGCCCAGGTTGGTCAGTTTGGCACTGTCCAGCTTGTCAATCTTGCCCTCAGCCATCAGCTGCTTAACGAACATGTCGCCAATGATGACCACGTCGTATTCACCCTCAGCGGCCTCGGCCAGTTTCGTCACGCGAACCGCGTTGGATGCGCCGTCTGCCACGATGGTGCAGCCGGTCTTTTCCATAAAGGGATCATAGATGTTTTTCTGCAGCAGCTCCGCATTAAATGCAAAGGTGCTGATGGTCAGGGTCTGGCCGGCATAGGGCTTATCCTCAGCCGAAGCCATGCAGGCAGCGGTCAGCACAAGAACCAGTGCCAGAAGAAGAACGGTCAACTTTTTCATCGTGATTTCCTCCTGTTTCCACTTATGAACGAATGAGTATTATTTTATTCGCGCTCAGCTCCAGCGAAACACGGGAGCCGACCGAATAAGCCTGTTCCTGTCCGGCCCGGATCACAAATTCACCAATGGCCGTTCGTACATTGTACTGGATGTTCCTGCCCAGAAAGGTGGTCACCAGCACTTCCCCTTCAATCCTGTTTTCTCCCTGCGTGTCCCCCGGATACAGCACCACATCCTCCGGGCGAATGCACGCCCTGAACCGGTCCCCAGACACCTCTCTGGTCACTTTCAGAGCCAGTCCGCTCTCCGTCTGCAGAGCACCGCCTCTGCGGGTCAGATCAAAGAAATTTTCAAAACCGACAAATCTTGCAATGAACTCCGTGTTCGGGCTGTTGAAAATATGGGCCGGGCTGTCCATCTGTTCAATAACCCCGCCGTTCATAATGGCCACCTGATCAGAGATGGCAAAGCATTCCTCCTGATCATGCGTGACATAGATGGCGGTAAATCCCAGCTCCTGCTGAATCCGGCGGATCTCCACCCGCATTTTTACCCGCAGTTTGGCGTCCAGATTGGACAGCGGTTCATCAAAGAGCATCAGGTCCGGCCGGATCACCATGGCCCGTGCCAGTGCCACCCGCTGTCGCTGTCCGCCGCTCATCTCTCTGGGATACCGCCCCTCAAAGCCCGTCAGGTCCACCAGTGCCAGCATCTCCATGACGCGCCGCTTCATTTCCTCCTTCGGGACTTTTCGCATTTTCAGGCCAAAAGCCACGTTGTCAAATACCGTCATGTGCGGAAAAAGCGCATAGCTCTGGAAGACGAAGCCAAAATTCCGCCGGTGAAGCGGCACATGCGTAATGTCCTTCCCGTCAAAGACAATGCGTCCTTCATTGGGCTGTGAGAATCCGGCTATCAGACGAAGGGTCGTCGTTTTGCCGCATCCGGAGGACCCTAGGAGACTGACAAACTGTCCCCGTTCCACTTTCAGATTAAAATCCCGCAGGATGATGTTTTTCTCATAGCCGGCCGTAATATGTTCCAGCTCCAGCAGTGCCATTTCATCCGCCTCCCTTGCCATGGATTACGCTGCCATGGGATTGATTTTCCGGCTCAGCCGGTTGAAAATGCCTGAAATCAGCATGGTCACCACAATCATGACCATGGTAACGGCAGATGCCTGTACCCAGTCACGCAGACTCATGGCATACTGATAAACCATGGTGGAAAGAACCTGTGTATCCGTCGCACCCAGCAGCTGGGGCGTTGTGTAAGCCGTCATGCAGCCGGTAAAAACCAGTACGGCACCGGTGACCAGACCGGAAACACTCAGCGGAAAAACGATGCGCAGAAAGGCAACAAAGCGTGTGGCGCCCAGACTGCCTGCCGCCTCCGTCAGATCCTCCGGAATGGAGTCCATTACCCCAAGGAGCGAAAGGATCATCTGCGGCAGAAACAGCTGCACAAATCCAACCGTCATGGAAAACTCGTTGTACAGCAGCGACTGCGGCCGGGAAAACAGCCCCAGTCCTACCAGGAACTGATTCACGATTCCCTTCCGTCCCAGAATGACCATCCAGCTGAAGGAACGAATCACCGGACTGGTAAACATGGGAAACACCGCCAGCGCCATCATCATGCCCTTGCGTTTTGAGTAACGGCTGATGTAATAGGCGCAGGGAAAGCCCAGAAGGGCACACAGCAGCGTACTGAGGAGACTCAGCCGCACACTGCGGCCAAATACCTGCTGAAAATACGTGCTCTGCACCAGCCGGCCATAGTTTCCCAGCGTAAATGTGCTCTCGGGGAATAAGGTAGATAACAGAATGGAAAACAGGGGAATCAGCATAAACACGGTTACAAAAAAGGCGCCCGGCAAAATCAGCAGCAGCCACATGCGTTTGCGCAAACCGTTCATCATTCTGCCTTTTCCCTCCTCAATGTTCGGAAATCTTTGTGCATTCTATCACGATTCCCTTGCACCGTCAACAAATCCTTTCCGGAATGCGCCATAATTTCCTTCCTTTTGTTCGATCTGCCGAAAAAATGTTCGGATTTTGAGCATGATCCTCCGCGGATGGTTTCGGCATGTGTCTCTCTGTCAAGCGCTCAGGGTAAATCCGCTTTTGACTTGTATCCCACCATCAAATCAGGTAAAATATGCTCTGCTTTTATTGAGGACAGTTTTCATTTTCAATCATCAGGAGGATCATCATGTCTTCTGTTTATGATTTGCTTCCCTCTGCAGGCATCTCGCCTGCCCACATCCACCGGGACATTCCCATGTCCGCCTGCACGACCTTCCGGGTCGGCGGTCCCGCTGACTGTCTGGTGGACATTTCCTCCGTTGCGGAGCTTCAGGCCGTCCTGGCTTTTATCCATCGTTACGGCATTCCTCACGTCGTCATCGGGAACGGATCCAACCTCCTGGTTCGTGATGGTGGAATCCGCGGAATTGTCATCCGGATTTCTTCCTTATTCAATAGTGTTTCCGAATCCACCCAGATCACCAATTCCGAGCCTGCCGCGCAGGCAGGGAAAGCACAGAACGGTTCCTTTATTCATGCCGATGCCGGAATCTCGCTCTCCTCTCTCGCCCAGTTTGCCGCTGACCACGGGCTTGACGGACTGGCACCGCTCTCCGGCATTCCCGGAACCCTGGGCGGAGCCATTCTCATGAACGCCGGAGCCTATGGCGGGGAAATCGGGGAGCTGGTCTCGGATGTTTCCGCCGTCTCCATCGACACCGGTGAACTGGTCACCATTCCGGGATCGATGCTTACCTTCGCCTACCGGCAAAGTTCGTTCATGTCCATCCCCGCCATCATCACCTCCGCCACTCTTTTCCTGCCCTCCGGTGATCCGGACAGCATCCGAGAAAAAATGAACACGATTGCCGTTCAGCGCCGGGAAAAGCAGCCGCTGAATTTTCCCAGTGCCGGCAGCACATTTAAGCGGCCCCAGGGTGCTTTCGCGGCAAAGCTGATTGATGAATCCGGTCTTCGCGGCTTCACCATCGGACAGGCACAGGTAAGTGAAAAGCACTGCGGCTTTATCGTCAACCGCGGAGATGCCACTGCTTCTGAAATTCTGACCCTGATGGACTACGTCCGCAACACGGTTTTCACACGGACCGGCTTTTCTCTTGAACCTGAAATTCACATTCTTGGCGAAAACAAACTGCCAGGAGGGGTTATGCGATGAAGTTTCTGATTGTCACCGGCATGTCGGGTGCCGGAAAAAGCACTGTCCTGCACCATCTGGAGGACACGGGATCCCAGTGCATGGACAATTTGCCCCCGCTCCTTCTCTCACAGGTGTTTTCCCTGTTTGACCAGGTCGAAATGGCCCCATCCGCCGTCGTCCTGGGTGTCGACTCCCGCAGCGGCGCATTCTTTGATGCGGAACTCGTTCTCACCGCCATTGACAATGCGCGGAAAAAACACCTTGTTTCCATCCTGTTCCTTGACTGTGATACGGAAACGCTCATTGACCGCTATAAGGAAACGCGCAGAGATCATCCTCTGATGCAGGGAAACCTGTCCCTTGAAAAGGCCATTGAGAAAGAGCGGGACATGCTCCAGCCGCTTCGGGAACACGCAGATATCCTCCTTTCCAGCGGCGGACTCAACGCCCGGGATCTCTGTGCCAAGCTTGACACCCTTCTGTCAGATGAACACAATCCGCGGAAGCTTCGCATTGAAATCATGTCTTTCGGCTTCAAGCGCGGCATTCCAAAGGAAAGTGATCTCGTCTTCGACGTCCGCTTCCTTCCCAATCCTTATTATATTAAGGACATCCGTTCCTATACCGGACTGGAGGAACCGATCCGGGACTATGTCCTGGGCAAAGAGGAAACAAAAACGTTCCTCTCCCATCTGTTCCCCATGATCGACTATCTCCTTCCTCTGTATCAGAGTGAGGGAAAACGCCGGCTGGTCATTTCCATCGGCTGCACTGGCGGTGCACACCGCTCCGTCGTCCTTTCCCAGGCTCTCTATGAGCATCTTCACGCCGGATCTTATCCGGTCAGCATTACGCACCGGGACATCGGCCTGGAGGAGGCCAGCTGGTCCTTCCGGCGAACCCGTTCGCAAACCACCCCCTGATTCTTCGTACTCGAATGATTCCAGATAAAAAGCCCATGATCCTGCCTTCTCTCCCCGATTTGTTAAGAACATATTACGCAATTGTTACAAATGTTAAATTTGTTGTTGACATCTGTTAAAAAACGTAATATTATTGGTCCGATTAAAGATCGAAAGGAGACGCAGTTGGTCATGGGCATTTGTGCGTCACGTCGTTTCAAATATATGGCACTGGTTTTTGCTCTGCTTCTGTTCATCACCGGAACGGCATTCGCGCAGAATTTCCGTCTGGGCGATGAAAACGAAGAAATCGCAACCATTCAGTCTGCTTTAAAACAACTTAAATTCTATACCGGAGATATTACGGGGCATTTCGGAACCCGTACAAAAGAGGCCATCATCAAGTTCCAGAAGAAGCATAAGCTGATGGCAGATGGAATTGTCGGAGAGGATACGCTGCGGGAACTGTATACCGCGGCCGGCATTCCGCTTGAGTCCTCCGCCGTTTTTTCCGGCAGCTCTACCAGTTTCTCCTCTTCCACAAGCACTTCATCCTCCTCCTCATCGTCCTCTGCATCCGGTTCCGTTCTTCATTACGGTTCCCAGAACGATCAGGTCCGGCAGCTCCAGCAGAATCTTTACACGCTGGGATTTTATAACGGCTCCATTACCGGTCATTACGGCAGCAAAACCGAAGCCGCTGTCTCTGCTTTCCAGCGCTCCAACGGACTTTCACCGGATGGCATTGCAGGCACCAAAACGCTCGCATCCATTTCTTCTGCGCTTTCCGGGAACAGTAGCTCTTCCAGCAAGAGCAGCAGTTCCTCTTCTTCCTCATCCTCATCCAGCAGCTCATCCGGCATGCTGAAACTGGGGACAAAATCCGAAGCCGTCCGTTCTCTTCAGCAGAATCTGAAAGCATTGGGCTACTACGACGGTTCCGTAACCGGCAACTATGGAAACCTGACCAAGGAAGCCGTTTACAGCTTCCAGCGTTCCAATGGCCTTTCCGCTGACGGCGTTGCCGGAGCAAAGACCCTTGCCGCCATCCAGACCAAACTTTCCAACAGCGGAACCAGCTCAAGCACAACCAAGGTTACGACCAGTTCCTCCAGTACCACCGTTTCATCCTCTCTCGGCACCGCTACCGTCCTTACCGAGGGATCCAAGGGCACGGAGGTCAAGAAACTCCAGCAGATGCTGGCCGCCCTCGGCTTTTTCTCCGGAAACCAGACCGGCAACTTTGGCGCACTGACCAAAAAGGCGGTTATGGATTTCCAGAAATCCAAGGGACTTATGGCAGATGGCATTGCCGGCGCCAAGACTCTGGCTGCCATTAACGCCTCCTATTCCTCCAACTCCTCCAGCAAGAGCGGTCAGCTGTCAACCGCCAGCGCCGGAAAAGTGGTTTACTCCAGTTTCTATAACTGGCGCAACAATTACAGCAACGGTGAATATGTGACTGTTTATGATTTCGGCACCGGTTATACCTGGCGTCTTCGCATCATGACAAAAGATCAGCACATGGATGCTGAACCGGTTACAGCCGAGGATACCGCCATCATGCTGAAAGCCTTCGGCGGCAAGACCACCTGGACTCCCAAGGTTGTCTGGGTCACCTTCTCTGACGGCAAAACCTATATCGGTTCTACCCACAATACCCCGCATGGCACGCAGCACATCACCACCAACAATTTCAAGGGACATCTGTGCGTGCATTTCCCGCTTCCCATGGCCCGGGCAGAGGCAATCGGCGATTATGCCGTCACCCATCAGAAAGCCATTAATGCCGGCTGGGAAACCACTCAGAAAATGAACTGACAAAAAAGACCTGATCCGCGATCAGGTCTTTTTTCTGTCTGCATTCCTGCCCAGGGCTCACCGATTTTCCTGCAGCCACTTTCTCAGAATCTCCGTTTCCATCCTGTGGATCTTTCCCTGGGTCATATCCGGCTTTCCGCCGCCTTTCCCGGAAAATGCCTGGCAAAACGCACGGGTCAGAGGCCGCACATCCATCTGTCCGGAACACAGCGCAAACATCACATCGTCCCCCGCACCGCCGGTAACCAGTGCTAGTTCAGCCCCTTCGGCCAGTTTCCCTGCCGCCCGGGCAATACCGTCTCCCGTCAGCGCGTCACAGTGAACCACACGAACCGCTCGTCCCTGCTCTTCCTGTGCCTGCCGCTCAAAGAGCTGCATCGCCATCTGGCCATTCTGGTACTGCAGGTCCTTCCGTTCATCCAGCAGCTGCTTCACCACCACTGCACAGTTCTCCGGACGGCTTGACAAAAGGCGATGCACTTTTTCCATTTCCGCCTGCACCTGGCGCTCCGCCATCAGGGCACGCAGTCCACAGAGAATCGAAACACGGACCCCGCCCTTGTACTTTTGAACGCCCAGCAGCCGGATCTGCCCAATCTCCCCGGTCCGTCTCAGGTGCGTTCCGCAGCACGCGCAGGTATCCGCGCCGGGAATGCGCACAATCCGAAGATCCCCTTCAATTTCCTTTTTGCTTCGATACTCAAGGGTCCGCCGGGCCTCCTCATCCGGAATAAAATGTTCAATGGGCACATTGGAATAAACCACACGGTTTGCTGCCAGTTCAATTTCCGCAGCTTCCTCCTCCGTGATTTCCCCATTGAAATCCATGGTCACGGCCTCAGAACCGATATGAAAACCGACATTATCATATCCGAAACGGGAATGGACCAGACCCGAAAAAATATGCTCACCACTGTGCTGCTGCATGACGGAAAACCGCCGCTCCCAGTCAATGCAGCCGTGCACCTGTGTCCCCGGCGTCAGTTCCGCATCCACCAGGTGTTCCACCTCGCCGGCCCGCTCATGCACATCCAGCACATTCGCTCCGCCGAGGGTGCCCAGATCCGGCCACTGTCCTCCCCCCTCCGGGAAAAAAGCCGTCTGATCCAGCAGAACAATCCATTTCCCTTCTGACTTCGGCCGGCATTCCCTTACTGTAGCATCAAACTGGCTGAGATACTCATCCTCATAATATAGACGTCTGGTCATCCTTCTACTCCTCGTTCTCTATTCTGAACATTTTCCATCTTTGTTTGGCCCCGCAGGACAAACTGTCTGAGTATATGATCAAACATGTTTTGGTCATCCGCAGTCCTTTATCTTTCAGATTAACTTCGACTACAATACTCGTACAGAAGGAAATGCTGGTATTTCCTGGCAACCAAAATATCGTTTCTTCTTTTTTTAACCAAAATACTTTTGCATAAGACTATCCAACAATAGTTTGGCCTCGTCTATCGCTTTCTGGGCGACAACTTTTGATTTGTCGATCTGAGAAACAAAATCAATAAAGTCATTTTGAAGTTTCATCGGCGGTATAATCTGTTTATAAGACTTCATGATTGCTGTATTTAAATTGGGTTGTGTTCCTGCTGGTGCTATCTTTCTAAAATGATCTGTCATTTGGTTAAGCGTTTGGAGAAGAAATATTTTGTTTAGACTAGAATCGATATCTTCCATAGCAAGCCAACCATCGTGAATACAGCCATCAAATGTGATGATACGTGCAAAACCCAAAGACACGCCACAATTTGCAAAAATCAAGCTACCTTCCTTAACCAAACGACTTTTCTTTATGCCCTCTTGTATGATGTGTTCTTTAGTTGAATTGAGATAGATACTTTCACCTTCAGTAGCATCACCTATCTTTATCCACGGAATATCCCCACCAAGAAACTGTTCAATAGGCCGTGGTGATCCACCTCTAACTATCGTGCATAATTCTCCAAGAGGCTGTACATCCCAACCTTTATCATTAATGTTGATATCCCCAAACATCTCGACAAATCGGGCTTTGATGAGGTCATCAAGTTCACGAAGCTGTTGTTTTCTTAGATCAATGATACGTTGAAGTGTATCAAGCCGTGCGGCTACTTCTTCTTGACATTCATATGTTACATCAGGAAATTCAAATGCACGGATGATCTTTTCATTTACTGCCGGATAACTTGCTCCGGTTGCTTGTTCAACTAACGCTTTGATAAAAGCCCTTGATTTACAAATATTGAAAATAAAACGATGATTGACCCCAGGTTTACAGCGAAGAACACAAAAGCCTGTAGAAGCTACTGCTAGATTTTTAAATGAACCATCGTAAACAGCTACAGCATTTAGATTAGGTCTTACTGTCGAAACAAGTATATCATTGGATTTGAGAATACGCTGTGCTCTACTCGGAGCTTCTCTACTTTTTAGAGTCTGTTTACCGATGATGCTCTTGCTTTCATTGCTGACACTAGAAATGTCGATATAATCAATCAACTGGTCAGTGGCAACAGTGAGACGTTCTGTTTCGCTTCCGCATAAGTCACCAAGTTTCATCCTTTCACCTCTTCAAATCCGAATATGTCAGTCCGGATTGTACCGGTTAATTCCAATGCATTTTCCATCTTCATCAAAAATGAATTCAACAATCCAGGGCATAACATTCTTTATCTTTTCGAAATCATCATACCCAAATGAACGATCGAAATAATTGATAACTGTGCTTAGAGCCGTCCCGTGACTGCCAATGACAATGTTTTTCCCCGGATATTTCTCGAGCACACCTTTTAACGCAGATATGTTTCTGTCCTGCACTTCTTTTAAGCACTCGCCATCAGATAACTTATAGCTGAAATCGCTCCACTGTCTTTTTGTAAATTCCGAGAAATTTTCAATCCAGCAGCTGTCAACTTTTCTTTCGCGAAACGCATCGTTGATTTCGATGGGTAAATCATTGTTCTCGGCGAAATCTGCCACTGTATCCACGGCTCTCCTGAACGGACTTGAAATCACAACATCTATCTGTTTATCTGATAAAAACGCTGTAACAAGTTTTCTATCTGCCATTCCGCGCGGAGTTAATTCACGAAGATAATCATTGTGATTATTGTAATTAGGCTCTGCATGCCGAACAAAAAATACTTTTGTCATGGAACGTCCCTCGCCAAAATCCGAATTCTGCCCTTCATTTCGGGATTCTCATAAAAAAGTGCGTATCATCTTCACCTGTTATTCGGGCACCATTCTTCATCATCACTTTTTGCGAAGCAACATTGTCCTTGTTGACACGCAAATAGATTTCATCCTCCGGGATGATGCCTCGTGCAATTTCAAGTGTCAGTTTCAAACCGGCTGTTCCGTATCCTTTGCCCCGCATATTATTTCGAATGCTGTAACCGATATGACCCGCACCGTTACGCAGTGCATCTGTCAGGCAGTGCCGGATACGAAATTCACCGACCAAACAATCTTCGTCCCACAGGTAGCAATATGTTTCAGGCACAAACCAGTCCGGCATATCGGCGGGATGCTCGTATGAAATCAGTTTCGGAAGCACTGCCCTGGCATACTCGTCATAGGCTACGCCGTGATAGGGATTTGTTAAACCATTCTCATCTTCGGGCAGCGCTGTTGTGTATTCCCATTGCGCCAATGCGTCCTGCATGTTGATTTTCCTTAATTCCATCGCAATCCTCCTCTCAAGCCCCTGTTAAACCGCAAGTCTCTCCGTCTGGATCCCTTTTTCTTCATCTCCGGCAGCTCCTGCATGATACAGGCAGATCATTGCGTTATGTACGCCAGCGGCACTTCAAGATCAAAACCGCCCGCGGGGAAGCAGAGAAGGTGACAGACCAAAGATGCAATGCAGCGCAGGTCTGTCGGCGCTGTTGGAGCATTGGATGCAAGCCCGGCGCCAATCCGGAAAAGCAGAATGATCGCATCGCTGTCAGCCCGTGAATCATGCTGTCCGTGGGTGAGAGGGATCATCTGCTCAGGAAGAAACACATAGCCCGGCTCTGTCACAGGAAACAGGTCAGGGCTCCTGGAAAGTCCTGATTTTATGCTGTTCCCACAAACCGGAATTCGTCTGTGGTTGACCAGTACCCATTCAATTCTGAGCCTGATTATATCACGAACCTTTCATTAATAAAAAGGCCTGTATGTGACAAACGCCCCGGATCCGGCCGGAGCAGACAGAAAAGGCCGCCATCCCCGGAGACTTTTGAGATCTCCGGGGACGGCGGCCTCAGGTGAAATCAGACTGCCTGTGCCAGGTTGTTTCTCTTTTCAACGCCGCAGATGGCGAGGACTTCGGTCAGATCATGGACCGGAATGATATTGAGCTGATCCCGTACCTCCCTGGGGACATCCTCCAGGTCATCTGTATTATCCACGGGAATCAATACCCGCCGGACGCCGGCACGCTGTGCCGCCATCAGCTTTTCGGGCAGGCCGCCAATCGGGTTCACCTCTCCGCGCAGAGAGATTTCGCCGGTCATGGCGATTGCCGGATCCACCGGGCAACCGGTGATCAGCGATGCGATGGCCGTGGTCAGTGTAATTCCGGCAGAAGGCCCGTCCTTGGGCGTGGCTCCGTCCGGTACATGGACATGCAGATCATGATCGGCAAAAGAGGCTGCCAGTTCCGGGAACCGATGCTTTACCAGGCTGAGCGCCAGACGGACCGATTCTTTCATGACATCCCCCAACTGTCCGGTGATGATGATCTGCCCGGTTCCTTTTGTCAGCATGGCCTCGATGTACAGAATATCACCGCCTGCGGCTGTCCAGGCCAGACCGGTCACAATGCCGGGTGCCGCCTTTTCCGTGACATTCCGGTGATGCATCGGCCGCATATCCAGATATTCCCTCAGGTTCTCCGTGGTGATGTTCAGCGTCTCTCCTTTGCCGCGGACAATCTGGACCGCGGCAGAGCGGCAGAGGGAATCCATCCGCTTTTTCAGACCGCGGACGCCGCCCTCCCGGGTATAGTCGCTGATGACGGTCCGCACTGCCTCATCCGAAATGATCAGCTGCTTTTCCGTGATGCCCACCGCTTCCCGCGCTCTGGGCAGGAGATGCCGGATGGCAATCTGCTCTTTTTCAATGGGCGTATATCCCTGGAACTGGATCACTTCCATCCGGTTGAGCAGCGGCTCGGGAATGGTATCCACCGTATTGGCCGTGCAGATAAACAGCACATCCGACAGGTCATAGGGCACGTTCATGTAGTGGTCGGTAAAGGTGCCGTTCTGCTCCGGATCCAGCACCTCCAGCAGGGCGCTGGCCGGATCTCCGTTGTAGGACGTGGACAGTTTGTCCACCTCGTCGAGCACCATGACGGGATTGGACACACCGCTTTTCTGGATTGCATCCATGATCCGTCCGGGCATGGCACCGATGTACGTACGCCGATGGCCCCGGATATCTGCCTCATCCCTGACGCCGCCCAGGCTGACCCGGACATACTGCCGTTGCAGCGCACGGGCGATGCTCTGTCCGATACTCGTCTTGCCGGTTCCGGGTGCCCCGACAAACAGCAGAATGGATCCGGACTGTTCCTTTTTCAGATTCATGACTGCAATCTGTTCAAGAATACGGTCCTTCACTTTCCGAAGACCGAAATGGTCCTCTTCAAGAACCTTTTCCGCCTCATCCAGATCAATTTCCCGTGGCGGTTCCCGTTTCCAGGAAAGGCTGGTCAGAAAATCCAGATAATTGTACAGCATTCCGGTTTCCGAGCCGTTGGACCCTTCCTGTTTCAGCCGGTTCAGAAGCTTGTCTGCCTCTTTCCTGGCCGTCTCGTTCATGCCGGATTCCTGTACCTTCAGTTCAAGCCGGCGGATATCCGAGACATTTTCGGGATGCATCTCATCCAGCTCTTTCTGCAGATATTCCATCTGCTTGCGGATGGCCGATTCACGCACCATTTTCTGGTAATCTTCCTGCCGGGCCGAGGACCCCTCCTGGCTCAGGCGTCCCATTTCCAGCGTCTCATAGATCAGCTTCTCGACCATCTCCGCCCGCCTGACGGCGCTGTCCTCTGCCAGTATTGCGTACAGCTCTTCCTGCGAGACATCCATCCAGACAGAGCAGGCTCCCGCGAGTTCATTCAGTGTGGAAAACTGCTCCATCCAGGCTCTTGAGCTCCGTTCCCACTCCGTTCCTTTCGAAAACTCCGTCATGGCCGCTTTCATATCCGCCGTCCGGCGTGCCTGCTCCTGCTCACTGAGGACATCCGTGTCCTCGCGGCGCGACGTGTACGCCTCAATGTGTCCATCCGGAAGGATCGCTGCCTCATCCACATTCACCCGCCCGCGGGTGCGCACGGTGAACCAGCCTTCCTCATGGATATCGGCAACGACGCCCGAAACGCCAATCGGATAAAAGCTTTCCGGTGTGAGCTTGTCATTCGGTTCTTTCTTTCTCTGGAGCAGCAGTACAATGCGCTCCTCCGGCCGGGGCATCCGCCCTGTCGCCTTCCTGTACCGCTCTGTTTTCAGATAGACATTGCTCTCCGGAAGAACTAATACATTATATAAAGGGATGACTGCCATGGTTTTCCTCCTTGATCAGACGGCGCTGTGCCGTTCATGTTAACTTTCATCATGCCGCAATCGGCCAATCCTGACGCCGGGACCTTTTTAGTCGAACCTTGACAAGTGTCAGGATTATGATATAATGAATTATAGCGAAGCTTTGACAGTTGTCAAGGTTTTTGCCAAAAAAATTTTGTGAAGGAAAAAAAGCCATGTATTGCGGGTCCAACAAGACGGCCGTCGCCTCCCAGCGGCAGATTACCAGTGCTTTGCTCGATCTCCTC
>Ga0256405_10006417_pt1 | contig 18828 bp, 20 predicted proteins | sample RumenRJG_02DNA_FD_189096 | JGI IMG/M metagenome (GOLD analysis project Ga0256405, IMG submission 189096) | Bovine rumen microbial communities from Lethbridge, Alberta, Canada - RJG_02 | ecosystem: Host-associated > Mammals > Digestive system > Stomach > Rumen | place: Canada: Alberta... | reverse complement strand
AAAGCCCCTGAATAGCAATCGCATTCAGGGGTCAATTTTATTTTGCCGCAGAGGGTCATTCATATTTTGCCCGTGAGGGTCAACATCGCTTGCCCTCGGGGGTCAAACACGCTCGGCTTTTCCACTTGTGTTGAAAGATGGAACTTCAAGCATTGGGATTGCCGCATTTGTTAATTGTAGAGGGCTTACATCTATCATTATTCCCCAAAGTACAACGTGTATAGAGAAAGCCGCCTTCCAAGGTTGCTCAGGTCTCACCTCAGTCACTATTCCTAATAATGTTACGAGCATCGGTCTGTGTGCATTCCAAAACTGTTCGAGCTTATCTTCGATTATTATACCTAACAATGTTGCATACATTGGTGATCAAGCTTTCAATAATTGTTCAAACCTTATGTCTGTCACGATTTCGAACAAAGTAACGAAAATTGGGTTTGGGACTTTTGGTGGTTGCTCTAAGCTTATTTCTGTTACTATTCCAAATAGTGTTACAAGTATTGATGAAAATGCTTTCGAAGGTTGTTCGAGCTTATCTTCGATTATTATACCTGCAGGAACTAAACGTAAATTTAAGAAGTTGCTTCCGGACCACATTAATAAACTTGTTGAAAAAGATGTGGATGAGAATTATAGTACTGAAGTAACAGATGCTGATTTGGCAAATGCATGGACAGATGAATATGGGGTAAAGTACAATGCAGACAGGAGAAAACTTTTGCAGGCTCCTAAGGATATTGTTGAATATTCAATCTTGAACGGAACTTTGATTATCTGTGATAATGCTTTTTCTTGGAATGATAATCTTAAAAAAGTCACAATTCCCGACTCTGTTATTACTATTGGTAATTATTCTTTTTCTATGTGTAGGAATCTTTCTAAAATAAATATTCCACATTCAATTAAAAATATAGAGGAAAAAGCTTTTTGGTGGACTAATTTAAAGCAAGTAACAATTCCTAATTCTGTTATTGAAATTGGTGACGAAGCTTTTTCTTATTGCCTTTCATTAATAGAAATTATTCTTCCTAGCTCCGTTATAAAAATAGGGCGTAATACATTCTATGAAAGTACAAATCTTGAAAGGATTATCATCCCTTCGGGCTTATTGGATAGATATGTAAGCTTGCTGCCAAATAACAAATACCATCTAAGAGAAAATAGAGAATTATGAAGACTTCATTAGAAATACAAGGTTACGAAATAATTGTTATTCAATCACTAAAAGAGAGTGATAGAAAAACGGGTGAAGAGTTGTTTAATGATATTCTTAGGTATAAACCTGAAATAAACAAAGATGTCTATGTAAAGTTTTATAATGCCTGGGATTATCTACAATTTGTAAAAACTCTAGAAACTATAGAGAATGAAACACCACATAATCATACCCTTACCCTTCATTTTGAGACCCATGGATGTATTGATGGAATTGGATTAGGAGATGGAACTTTAGTCAAGTGGCGAGAATTATTCTCGCTTCTTCGACCAATAAATGTAAAGTTGTCTAATTTACTAATGGTAATAATGTCGATGTGTCGAGGAGCGGCAATTTCCAGTCACATTGAGCCGACTTTACGCTGTCCATTCCGTGCTTTTGTCGGATTTGAGAAAGATATGAAAGAAGGAGATCTATTAGAAGTTTATAGCGTTTTTTACGAATCATATAACAACATGTTAGACGTATTTGATGCTCTCAAACGCGCAAATAGCATTTTGCCTAAGGATTCTCATGCATGGTGTTTAAGAGCAAGAGACATATTTGATAAGGTTCTAAATCCTGATACAAATCCAGATTCTTTTAACAAAGTAATTGAAGACAATTATGAGGACTATGTAAAAGAAAAAGGTTATATTAGTAAAGGCGAATTCAGACAAATAGTTTGTCAATATTTTATTCAGACTGCTGATGATAATAGAGCATTTTATAATTTTGAAGATATAATATGATTATAGACACAATGACCAAAACGGAGGTGATGCTTTCTCTTCAAAAAGAATTGAAGGAAGAGGTTCTGCCGTATTACAATCAAGTAGTCGTTCGAAGATTGGAGAAAGAACTTTTACCTATGGTTCAAAGAAGTGGAAGACCTGTGAAGAAATCTTATGAAAAGAAAACTTTAGGTCTTAATACCTTCTATTTAGGTTGTACAGTAACAAAAGGTGGGCATAATTTAGATATTTATTGCTCTTTTTCTTGGCATGGAAAACAAAGCTTTGCTAGTTTCTTTTCAACTTCAGATTCTGTCGTTGTATTTCAAAAGCATTGTTTAGAAAGGTATGCAGAGCGTGTATTAGGCCAAAAGGGGATTGCACCAGATGTAATTTTCAAGAAATTCCTTCTGAATAAGCAAGATAGTGCGTTTCTTATAGCTTTACAAGCACCAAAAAGAGAAAGGTGTATGTTTTACGGATTGGCAGATGCTCTTTTTTTAGGAGATTACGATGAGCCAACTCCCGAGAATAAAGATCGGTATCTTTATTGGTATAATACATGTATCTCTCTAAAAGAAACGCATGCTACACAAACTGGAATCCTTCATTCTCTAGCTTTGATGCAGAAATTTGTAAAGGAATTAGGATTCAATCCATTAGATACATATTTGTCAAAAGAACAAAAGAAAAGGCTAAAAGATGTAAGAATTTCAGAGACGAAGAGCGTATCATATATCGAATTCCTTAAAAGAACTTATATGCTTCATCAGTTGCAGTTAAACTTGAATTTCCCGTGGATTAACTTGTATATCAATGATATCAATTCTCGTATGGAAAGAATATCTCATGAACTGGAAAAATATGGAATCAATACGGTATCTTTATCGCCATACGGAAAAGAAGTTGGTTTTGCGATAAAAGGAGAAATAGATTACAGAGGATAAGTATCAATGACAACAAATAGCTTTTTCATTTTCTCTATACGATATCAAAGGTACAATAGAACAAGAAACAAAAACGTTATAAGGATATGGCCAAGATGAAACCAAAGGAGTGCCAGAATGTAGAATACAAGGAGAGCTGGCATGATAAATATCTGGCGTGGATTTGCGGATTTGCGAATGCACAGGGGGCTGTGATGTACTTCGGTGTGAATGATGAGCATGAGATAGTAGGCCTTGACAATGTGGATAGACTGATGGAAGACATCCCCAATAAGATTGTTACGACAATGGGCATCGTGGTGGACGTAAATCTGCATGAACAGGATGGACTGGAGTATATAGAAGTGGAGATAGAATCCAGCAATATTCCTATCAATTACAAAGGGAAGTACTATTATCGTTCAGGAAGTACGATGCAGGAGCTGCGTGGGCCTGCGCTGCAACAGTTTATACTGAAGAAGATGGGGCGTTCGTGGGATGATATCCCCAATGACAGTGCGACGATAGACGATTTGGACAAAGCCGCAATAGACTATTTCTTGCGGAAGGGCTATGAGAACGGACGTATCACTAACGAAGAACGGAATATGCCCATTGAGCTGCTTCTTCAGAACCTGGACCTCATAAACGAAGACGGGAAGCTGAAGAATGCGGCACTGCTGCTTTTTGCCAAAAGACCTCAGAGATACTTCACCAGCGTTAGGTTCCAGATAGGCCGCTTTGGCGTTGACGAGGCAGACCTTATGTTCCAGGATGTCGTTGAGGGCAACATTATCCAGATGGCGGACAGAGTCGTTGACTTGTTGAAGGCAAAATACTTGATTATGCCTATCACATTTAAGGGGATGAATCGGATAGAGAAACTTGAGGTGCCTGAGGAGGCGTTGCGCGAGATACTCTATAATTCGATTATACATAAGGACTATACAGGTGTTCATATACAGATGCGTGTATGGAATGACCATGTGGACGTGTGGAACGATGGCGAACTGCCTGCCGGTTATACACTTGAAACACTTTTAGGACAACATTCATCACGACCGCGCAACAAGAATATTGCCAACGCTTTCTTCAAGGCGGGCTTCATCGACGCTTGGGGTCGCGGCTATAAGAAAATACGTGAGGGCTTTGAGAGCGCCGGACTGCCCATGCCAGAAGTCGAGAACTTCTGTGGAGGTGTCAGGGTATCTTTTATGAGGAATAATGTGAATATCAGTTCAACGAATGTCACAAAAGATGTCATAAAAGATGTCGTAAAAGAACTTACTGACCGTCAGAAGGTTATATTGGAAATGGTGGCAGAAAATCCCTTTGTTACGACTACGGAAATGTCACAAAAGACAGGTGTGGTTATGAGAACTATTATGCGTGACATCAATGACCTACAGGAAAAAGGAGTGATCATTCGTAAAGGTGGGCGCAAAGATGGCGAGTGGATAATAATTGGAGGAACTGAAACAAAATGATTATTGTAGAGTCGAAACGGAAGAAGCCTGCCACGATATTGAAGAAATATCCGGATGCAATACTGGCGGATGTAACTAGTGGGGCGAAGGATGGATTGGTGAAACTGAGTCCGTTCTATCCACACTATGGAATACCTGTGCCATACAGTGAGGGCTATACGGCTACTTGTGTGGAAGCTATTTGGCAGGGGCTGAAGGTATTCGAAGGAGCGGATGTCGATGTGCAGATGTTCATGAATGACACGATGAAGAACATCAAGCGTACTGTGCACCGTTTTGGGAAGCCGTTAGGGCATCGGAAGGGTGTGAACGGAACCGAACTGCTTGGCTATATAGAGGCAAGGAAGCAAATATATATTCCGACATATCGTTGGGTCTTGGAGAATAAAGTGGCTCATATCATTGAGCGGTTAAGGACTGCCAGTAATGAGGGCAAAACCATTATATTGCTGGACTACGACACCAATGCGGATGTGGAGGATCCAAAGAAACCACTGTCGCATGCTTCGCTGATAAAGGCATACGCAGAAGGCATATATCCATACGAGGACGTAGCTGTTTCTCAAAATAATAATAATGAAGACAACGTTATTCAATTAGATCTGTTTAATCAATAAAGGCAAGAGATATGGAGAAGAAGAGTAATTGGCAGGAATTCGAACAAGTGCTCAAGGAGAATAGAATCAGTAAACTTTACCACTTTACTGACTTCGACAATCTGGAGTCGATTATCGAACATGGTGGACTTTACTCATGGGCTGATTGCAATGAGAAGGGCATCAAGATTGCAAAGCCTGGTGGCAGCAGCCAGTCGCGTTCTCTTGATCAGAGAGACAGACTGGAGCATTATGTCAGACTGAGTTTCGCCAAGGATCATCCTATGCAATTTGTGGCAATGAATGATGGGCGCATCTCGAACCCTGTGGTGTTGGAGGTTGACCTTGAAACAGCATGGTGGGAGGGCAGTCTCTATGCAGACCGTAATGCCACGAAGACTGGGGCCAACGTGGGTGGTTCGCTCGAAGATTTGAAAGCAGTCCGCTTCGGGCTGTTCAATCGATTGATGAGATACTTCGACATGACGGAGGAGGCCAAGACACACTATCAGGCAGAGGTGCTGGTGAAGAACTTTATTCCCCTGAAGTATATCACCAATATCGGCAACTTTGGGATTCCCATTCCTGCACAGCCTAACAAGATGCAAGCCAAGATACCCTATACGGCACAAATTACAAGGAATACGCCTACAGCATTTATCTTCCTCGTGGATCATTCTGTCAGCATGCAACAGAAGACCATGCTCTATGGCGAGGAAATGACGATGGCCGAGGCTGCAGCAAGAATCGTTAACAGCCAGATTAATGAATTAGTGCTCCGCTGCGTGAAGATGGGCGATACCAGACACTACTATGACATTGCGGTTGTTGGCTATGGAGAGGAAGCATATAGTGGATGGCAAGGAGAACTGGAGGGAAGAAAGTTCGTATCGCCCGAAGAGTTGAAGAACCATCCCTATACGAAAATCGTCACACGAAAAGAAATAAGAACAAGAAGGGGTGTTCAAGTGAAGGAGGTGGAGCAAGTGCAATGGGTTAGCGCTCGCCATAATGGAAGCTGGACACACTATCATAAGGCATTCTCCTATGTCAAGGATATGTTGGCAGACTGGATGATTGATCATCATGAAAAAGACTGCTATCCTCCAACCGTCATACATATTACAGACGGATGGTTTAATCACGCCACGAAAGAAGAAGTCATGCAGGAGGCGAATGAATTAAAGTCTATGTTTACCAATGATGGTAACGTGATTCTCTTCAACATTCATTTTACAGCAAATCAGAATACTAAGCCTGTGGCATGTCCTATCAATAAGAGTGAATTGGGCGGTGATGTGTATGCTGAGACATTATTCGAAATGTCAAGTCTTCTGCCAGAGCGTTACAACCAGGACATCTCCCGCTGTCTGAATGACGACAGACCAGGACGACATGTGGCAATGGGCGTGAATGCGGATGCTACAACGCTCATCAAGTTAATGGATATAGGAACACCCACTAATATCAGCAAGAACCAATGAGAGCGATTTCTATAGCAAAATTAAATGAGAACCTCGTCAATGAGGATGCAGCAATTGCTAAAAGCAGTCTGATAGCCGTATCGGATGGTGCCGGAGGCGGTGGGGTGTTCGCAGACTTGTGGTCTCGTTACTTGGTGGAGAATCTGCCAGATAGTCCTATTATGGATTTCCCAGCATTTGACAAATGGATTGACAGTATATGGGAACCATTCTATAACGAATGTGAAGAAAAAGCTAAAGCAGAAGGTGGAATGTTGCTGAATAAGTTCTATGATGAAGGATCGTTTGCTACATTAGCAGCTGTTTGGAAGAATGGTCGGTGGATAAGTTATGGGGACAGCGTTGCTTTCTGTTACGATAAAAAAACAAAGAAACTACAGCACAGTTTTGGACAACTTTCCGATTTCAACAATCCACCGTATCTGGTGAATTGTAAGGACCCGACAAATGAAGCAGGTTTTAATAGTGGCTTGTTTAAAATGACTGAAGACTCCATCATTTTTACAGCTAGCGATGCTCTTTCGCATTATATAATAATGATGTATGAGGTAGCTTATAGGAATCTGTTTTCCTCAGAAATACAGAGAGCCATAGATGCTCAGACGAAAGATAGTAACTTTGTTAAAACAGCATTAGGCCTGAAAAAGATAGATTTTGACAAAGATGTTATTGGCAAATTGCTGAGTAGCTCAAAAAACTCATGGAACTTCAAGCGGCATATTGAATCGTTGCGCAAGAAGGGGCTAATAGCTCATGATGATTATTCAATAGCAATCAAGTAATTATATGGAAGAAAAATATATTGGCTTTACGCCGGACTATATAGACACGCTGCTGCCAAATCAAATATTTGTATTCGGCAGCAATACTTTGGGATATCATACAGGTGGCGCTTCTGGTACAGCTCGGAAAAGATTCGGAGCTATCTGGGGGCAGGCGGAAGGATTGCAGGGTCAAAGCTACGCAATACCTGTGGACTATGGAAGAAATGTAAGGAAAGACACGGACGTGAAATCCGCCGTGGAAAGGTTCATAACCTTTGCAAAGGAACATTCAGAGTTGTTTTTCCTGGTTACTCGCGTGGGATGTGGTATTGCAGGCTATCAAGACAAAGAGATGGCGCTATTTTTCAAAGATGCTCTGGAACTGAAGAATGTCAGCCTGCCTAAGAGTTTCGTGGAAGCATTGGGATTGGGTGAGATAGATTATGATTTAAATCGTTTCATTGAAGCCCAGGATACAGGATATGTATACAATCAGGTTCTTAGGGATATCAAGGATGGGAGGAGACAGAGCCAACGGATATGGTTTATATTTCCTCAAATCAAAGGCCTTGGGCATAGCTACAACTCTGAGTTCTACGGTCTCAATGGAATAGAAGAGGCTAAAGCCTATCTGGATCATCCGGTACTGGGCTTACGTCTTAAAGAGATTACTATGGCCTTGCTTGATTGTGATAAACCGTCGATAGATGAAATCTTTGACTTTCCTGATAATTTGAAGGTCAGGTCGTGCATGACACTATTTGACATGATTTCTCCCAATGACATTTTCAAGAAAGTTTTGGATAAGTACTACGATGGAAAAACTTGTGAGAAGACTATTTGGCGTTTGGAATTCCGAGATAGTAAACTGAAGAATCAGATAAAGCTCAGCAGGTTGACAATCACAAAGGATTATGCCCTCATCCTATCTGACTATAACAACAAGGAAGTGAGAATGGAGCCTTTGGTAAAAGCAGTCTATCTTCTGTATTTAAATCATCCTGAAGGTATTGCTTTCAAAGAATTACCTTCCTTCAGAAACGAATTGGCTAGAATTTATTCAAAGTTAAGGCCACATGACTTTAATAATCAAGCCATCAAGAGTATTGAGGATGTCACAAATCCGCTTTTGAACTCCATCAATGAAAAATGTTCTCGCATAAGAGCGGCATTCTTGGCTGAGGTGGATTCATCGCTTGCCGATCATTATTATATTGTAGGAAAGAGCGGAGAACCGAAGAAGATTTCACTTCCTCGTGATTTGATTATATGGGAATAAAAACGTTTCTCCACAAGCCTTGCGGCTTCTTTTTTCTTGGCGAATGGGTTGGATTGTTGTATCTTTGTACAATAATTGTTACAATTATGACAAAAAAAATAATACAACTGTGGCAAAAGAAAGGAAATTTGATGGTGTCTGGGACGCCAAAAGGATTTTGCGATACTATATTTACTATTGGATAGGAACAAAATATGGAAAACAAAATACTAATCATAGGAGTTGGCTCTGCTGGAGTAATCGCTGCTGACAAAATTAATTTGCCGAATAGCAAGAAGATATTTATAGATTCTGGCACCTATCATGCATTCGACGATGTTGTATCAGAAGGTGAACAGATAGCCTTAGCATGCAGGGCTTATGGGAAATGTTCTGGTTTCTGTAGGTGCTATTGTCGCCCAGACTTTTGCAAGGAAGTGGCTGAAGAGTATAAAGATGAGATAAAGGAGTATATTAAAAGTGCATTTGAAGATGAAGGCATCAATAATTGGGATTAGCCGCTTAAGGATTGGGGCTCACGGGGGATGACTATGAAAAACTTTCACTGAGAAAGAATGGTTTCAGTTTGGTTACCCCGACGTTACTAATGATGAACTATAAAAATGGGAATGGATTGGTAACCTCCTTGTAATTATGTAACTTGAGAATAAAAGTGCCTCTCCGCAAGCCTTGTGGACTCCTTTTATTTGGAAACAAAGATATTATTGCATATCTTTGCAAGCAGTTTTTATTCAAGTTCAAAGTATCAACGTGCTGCATCTTCATGCTGATGTAATGGGCAAGTATAGTGACGGAGATATGATTAATAGATTTCTTATGACGAAACTGAAGAAAAGAATCATATATTGGCTGTCAATGGCCACATTCCTATCATGTATATATGTCCTGATGGGGTGCTCAAAAGGCACTTCGAAGGGAAATAGTGAAGACAATGGCACCACCTTCCACTTTACTCATGAGCCGTCGAATGCTATCTACCATTGGAAGACAACATTTTGTCCCAACACGTATGAACGGGATTTCATAAAGAGCCATCAAATCAAAAGAATGTACCTGAAGTTCTTCGATGTGGGCGTAGATAACATGTTTGACGGAGAGGGCGAGCAGGCCATTCCTATTGCCACTACAATTTTCAAGGATTCCATAAAGAATGTCGCAGGTAGTGACCTTGATGTCGTGCCAGTTGTCTTTATTACTGTCGATGCACTACGAATAGGCAAGTCTTTGTGTGAAAAGATTCTCCGACGTGTGGATGACATGTGCAGGGCACAACATATAGAGTACCATGAGGTACAGTTGGATTGCGACTGGACGAAAGATACTAAGGAGCAATTTTACAGTCTGTGCCAAGAGGCCAGACGACAATTGCGCCAAGGAAGGAAGGGACTGAGTGCTACCATCAGGCTGCATCAGCTTCGGGATTCGCTCCCAGATGTGGACTATGGCGTGTTGATGCTCTACAATACGGAGAGTCTTCATGATCCGAAGGTTCTGAACTCAATACTAAGCAGCAAGGTTGTCAGTGAATATATGAGACATGCACACAGTGACAAGCATCTTGACTTTGCCTACCCCACCTATGAGTGGACTCTTTGGTTTAAGGAAAACCGCTTTATGGGCATTCTGGCTCAGGAAGATTCTGTCGTAGAAAGAGACGGTGTCCTTCGTCATGAGAGAAGTGACTATAAAGAAATTATGGAAACGAAAAGTGTCCTGAAAAAGAATCTTATGAACATCGGTTATCCTTCCTCGAACATCATCTATCATCTTGATTCCGCAAACCTCTCAAAATACAGCAATCATGAAATTGAAAAGATATATAGCCTTTAGCATCCTGGCTGCAAGTTCGACGATAGTTCTTGCCTGCGGATGGCCGCCTTCTAATTCAGGCGGTGTTTACCTATACAGAATCATGCCTTTGGATGAGTCTGATTACATGAACTATGACACCCGTTGGGACAGAGACCGCATGTTGCATCGTCGTGTGGATTATAAGACGGAGAACCTGGTGCTTTGGCAAAAGCAAACTTCTCCTGACATTCCAATCAGCGACATAGAACATGTTGTATATATAACAGAGGCTTCATTTTTGAGGGCTAAGCACTATTTGTCAGAGCAGAACACACTTAAGGATAATAGCTTTATACGATGGATCGTGAATCACAAGAGACAGGACATTCTGGACTTTCTCATTCTTGCGAAGACGAGTGAGAACGTGAGGTATAGCATGAATGATCCTTGGTATTATCATGTAGAAGACAACGAGCATTACCGTGTCCTCGAAGGCATTGTCGAAAAATGCAACCTCTATAAGTCCGGTCCGCTTCTCAACCGTTACGCACTGCAAATGGCGCGAGCATTATGCTCCTTGCGGAGGTACAATGAATGTGTTAGCTATTGGGACCATATCAAAGGTAAACTTACTGACGACGTCATCAAAAAGATGACAGAGCTAAGGGTTGCTGAAGCTCTGCACAAAACAGGCCGGCATGAAGAAGCCATGAGAATTTATGCCACATATGGTGATGTGGCTTCTATCAGGGCCATCAATTCAGGGCAGATTGAGAACGAGCTGGAGTTTGTCTATGAGCATGCTCCAAACTCGCCATACCTTGACGAAGAGTTGCAAAAGTGGCTTCTTTATTATGGTGATGATTTTACGGAACGAATGGTAAAAAGCGGTCAGAAAAACGCTTTGGACGTTGACCGACTTAACAGCCTGCTAAAAGTCACTCACAGAGCTGTCAGGGAAAAGAAAACCAAGAAGTTGGCGATGTGGTATTACGTGCTGGCAGCTCTCTACGATACTCAAGGGGAATCACACAAGGCAAAACGATACCTTGAGAAAGGGCTGAAATACAAGAAGGATCCTTTCCTTCGAGATTCTTACCATGTCCTGCAAATGTGGCTGGATGCAAAGACAACGACGTACAATCATGCCTACGAACAACGTCTGATGAGAGATCTTAAATGGCTGGAGCAGAAAATACAACATGACATCACGCCTGAGTTCATCAGGAAGATAAGCGGTGTAGAGGATCATACGTCTGGACCATTAGAGGAGAATTATATCTACAGCGATAATGCTTTTGGATATTACACCGGTTATCATGAGGTCTCTAACATCTTTTATTGGAATGACGTGATGCGACGCCTGCTGCTGAGGGTGGTATGCCCCCGCATGCATCAGGCCCACAAGTATGTAAGGGAAATCCAACTGGCAAACATGGCCGAGAACCATTTGGCATGGATTAACGATTATTCGAACGAAATGTTTCTCATCATGGACCGCCTTCCCTACAATGCCACTCGCGACTTCTTTACCCGTATTTATCATCCCAAGGACGAGTTTGACCGTTTCCTGAATAACCATGGACGAACAGACAAGTTCTACTGGTATGATATCCTTGCCACGAAATGCCTCCGCGAGCAGCGCTACAATAAAGCGATTGTCTATCTGAAACAGATTCCTCTTACTCTCCAAAAGCGAATGAACGTTTATGAATATATGACCAAAGATCCCTTCTGTTATGATATGTGGACTTTCAAAGATACGATTTCTGCGGAATACTACAAATTGCATTTCGCAGAGAAGATGGCAGGCTATGAGAAGACTATGAGAAGTCATCGGAATCCAGACAAAATAGCGGAAGCTAAGATTCAATATGCTTTAGGATTGAGGAATTCTGTTCACAGGTGCTGGTTCCTTACGCGATACAGCAGTAATAGTGATAATGACTATATCATGTTCTCATTGCCGGAAATCCTTTATCCTGAGGATTCCACAATCTATCGGCATGATGAATATATCAAACGGAGTGAACGGCTTATCAATGAGGGTATCAATACCTACTGGAACAAGGAACTTGCCGCAAGAGAACTCCGAAAATTCGCAAGGTACCAACGAATCATGGACTGTTACAGTGACACAGAGACAGCAGGCGACATCAGGTTGCACTGCGACGAGTGGAGAGACTATGCAAAGAAATGAAAATAATATAAGGCTGGCATGCTGGTTGGTGAAGTCGGTTTAGAATTGATGCCGGATTGAGATTGTTGGATATTTGGCAAATTGCAATAATAATTTTATCTTTGCGCATGCAAACAAAAGATGTAAAGATGAAGAAAAAGATTTTGTTTCTTGACATTGATGGGGTGCTGAACACTGAGCGACATCATGAGTATTGCTACGATAAGGGCATTGATAACTCTGACGAGTACGGATATCTGTTTGACCCCATAGCTGTAAAGAACCTGGCTAGGATTGTTGATGAGTCGGGCGCTTGCATCGTGATTTCGTCATCGTGGAAATACTCCGGACTTTCTACACTGGTGGACATGTGGAGCGACCGTTCCCTTCCCGGCCGAGTGATAGACATCACTCCCGACACTGAGAGTGATGAGTTCTTGCTGAATGCTGACCTGGAGGACATGGAGCTCTTCAGCTGCAGGGGATATGAAATCAAAGAATGGCTGACTGCTCATGGAAAGGGCGTCGAAGGCTATGCCATTTTGGACGATGAACAAGAGATGCTGCCCGAACAGCAGGGCCATTTTGTCCAGACAAATCCTACTGTGGGAATCACAGAGGAAGATGCCGAAAAAGTGATTGTGATTCTTGCAAAAGAGAAACAAAGCTAGGATTGTTGTTCTATACAAAAAAATATTGATATAACAAACAAAAGATAAATGACATGAAAATACATTGGCCAAAAATAACAATTCCAAAAGAATATGAGAGTGCAGAATCATATCTCAAACATCTTGTTTACGAAGGTGCCAGGAAAAAGGGATATATAGAAGGAGAAAACAATTATTTAAATGAAAGAATCGAAGCAATAGAGCATGAACTGGATTGTCTACGTGGGTATGAACCCTATTTCATCATATTCTACGACTTGATGAAGTTTTGCAAGACCGAAAACATCATTGTCGCACCTGGATATGGCAATGCTCCAAGTTCTGTCGTCAATTATTGTTTGGACATTACCAAAATAGAGCCTGCATGTGATTTTCAATTTGAGAGTTTCTTTATCAAAGGAACAACCAGAATTCCCGATATCGACATACTGGTAGAAGATCAGAAAAGAGGTTCGGTTATCAAGTATCTCTCAGATACTTACGGAGAGGAAAGTGTGTTGATGTCTGGAGTAGGATACAAGGCAAATCTTAAGGAGAAGCGTTCGTATAGAGTTCCTGTATATGGTGTTCATGCTTGTGGCGTATGCCTCTTTGACAGGCCTTATCATGAGGTGACGGAAACCATCGATATCGTGGATAAAGATTCAGGAAAAAGTACAAAAGTCCCCAAATTGACAAAGGAAGAACTGGAGCATTTGGGATATGTCCATATTGATATTATCGGATCAAAAGACCTAAATCTTGTAAGTAAAATCTTACAGCTAATTGAAATAAAACATGGAACGAGAATAGACTTTGACAGTATACCTCTCGACGATTCCGAGACATATAAGTTCTTGTCTTCAGGAAATGAAGACGTCGGAAAGATCTGGCACTGTGGAGACGGTATAGCAAAAGACTTTGCTGATACCCAACCGTCATGGATTGTAGAATTGTGTGCCATCAATTCGATGTGGACACATAAATTATACAAATGGAAAAACTACTATAAGTTTTTGGTAGAAGAAGATGACGCGGACGATAGATACTCTCTTTTTTATGAAATCTTTTATGAGATGACAAGAGGGTTGGTTTTCTATCATGAACAAATTAATTTGATTCTATATCTTATGTCAGGTTTGAGTTTAGAAGATTGTGAAAGAATCAGAAGAAATATGAGATGTCCTGACCAAAAGCCAATAAGAAAATGCTTTATGGATGGCGTAAAAAGATCTGGTTTGCACAGCATCAAAGAGGCGAAGAACATCTGGATGTATTTCATGAAACACCATAAAGAAACAATATCAATGTCTCACTATTATAGCTTGGCTGTTAGGTGGTATAGAACAACTTGGCTGCGTGTACACTACCCTGATGAATTCAAAGCATGTTTTATTTAAAAAACAATAAATCAATGACTAATAGAATACTTGTTGTCCCCGATGTACATGGACGACTCTTTTGGAAAGAACCTGTCATAAGTACTTGGATGATGTTGACAGAGTAGTGTTTCTTGGTGACTACCTTGACCCTTATGAGGATGAGGATGGGGTGGCTGATGACATCTATCAGAACCTGATGGAAATCATTGCGCTGAAGCGGAACAATATGGAAAAGGTTGTCCTGTTGAAAGGAAATCATGCCCAGCATTATGCCTCGGAACGCTTTGAGGAACTAGCCGGCGGCACACGCATGGATCAGCAAAACTGGAACAAGTATCATCAGACGTTCACGGATAATAAGGATATGTTCCAGATTTCGCATATAGATTTTATCAAAGGGATGCCATATGTTTTTTCGCATGCAGGCCTCACTCTTTACTGGCTTAAGAAAGTCAATGAGAACGTGTGGAACCTCTTTGACAATAAGATATCCGTGGCAAATCCAGAAATCATAGAAAGGATTAATCTTCTGGATGATGATGGTATAGGGCAGGATATGCTGGCGGTTATAGGACGTTATCGAACATTGGTTGGCGAGAAAACTGGTAGCGTGCTATGGGCCGACATTGAGGAACATACCATACCAAATGCTCCTAAGGCATACGGTCTGAACAAGGTGTTTCAAGTGTTTGGACATACAAAATTGAACAAAGACTACGACAAGTTAGAGTTTGACAATTTTGCTATGATTGATTCCCGGCAATGCTTTATGATAGATGAGAATGTTAAGGAAAAAATCGTTGCACTTGGACTTCCATGCACTAGTACTTTTATAACTAATGAATAGAAGATTATCAAATTGTAAACAAAAAACAATATGTGAATAGTATGAAAAAGAAAATATGGTGCAGGGTGGTGAAGATTATCAAGTATATGTTTTGTTTTCCATTTATGCTGCTTATAGCCATCATAATATGGATAGACTGGAAACGTAATTATGATGGTCTTCCTATAGAAACGTGGGGAATGCCTCATAGACACGAATAAATGAATTCCCATAAGGAATGATGTGGTTATTTCCGTAAAACTCATAAGATAAAAAATGTAGAGACTAAACTTATGTATAAAAATATTTTTGTAACTTTGCACCCGAATTAACGAATTTTATTCGGAAATTTACATCAAGAACGCAGCAATGCGTGCCAACCGAGCTCCAGGGATAGAGCAATCCCGAAGAGCCACGGTGGCGAGCTTTAACAAGCAGATGTGGGCATACGCCAAAAACTCATTTAAGCTCAGAGACTGTAGATTTCCTTATGTGTCGGCGTCAGCGGCATGTAGGGATTTCTTGTTTTCCAAAAGTAAGTGTTGTTACTTGTCGTTATACCCGCAGATGGATGGAATCAACTTTTTGTATAACGATTTTAATAATAACAAAACAATGGAAAAGAAAATGTACAAACATGTGTTGCTGCACATTCCACACGCATCGACAGCATTTCCTGCCGGCTCACAGCATGGATTCAAAGACTTAAACGAGGATGAACGGCTTCTCATCGACTACTACACTGATGAGTTGTTCTCGCCAGTAGCTTCAACAGAAAGGATTCATAAAATGGTTTTCCCATATTGCCGGCTGTATTGCGATGCAGAACGGCTCGTGAACGACCCGCTGGAGGAAGTAGGGCTCGGCATTTCCTACCACAGGCAAACCGACAAGGGCCGGCGCTTGTTCGGCAGTCTACTAGAAGCCTTTGCCATATATGCCGACTTCCATGCAAAGATGGCCAAGGATATCGTAAATATGGGTGTCGGCACGCTGCTGATAGACAGCCACAGTTTCTCCAACCTGCCGAATATGTTGAATTCGACCCCGCCAGACATCGACATTTGCATAGGATTCAACGACGATGAGACCTGTCCCAACAAGGTTGTTATTGGCAACATTGTTCATTACTTCAAGTCAAAAGGATATAAAGTGGGTATCAATGAACCCTTCTCAAACAGCAAGACATTCTCAGTGCCCATTACATACCATTCGGTCATGATAGAAGTAAACAAAAGACTATACATGAACGAATGTACTCTTGAAAAGACAGAAGGGTTCACGAAATTGAAACTTGATATTCAGTGTCTCTATGGGCATTTATTGATGAAATGATGAATCTCAATTGATGCATACTTGTGGAGCAAATGTGGAGCAAATTGAGGGATGTGACAAAATGAAAAATCTCGCAAGTGCTTTTATGTCAGCTACTTGCGAGATTTTGAATTGTTTTAAAAGGTACCCAGAGCCGGAACATAACCGCCTCTAACAAAGGAAAGAAAAAGAAATAAAGTAATTGATATACAACTATTTACGATGTTTTGTAATTTTTCTAATTTTTGACAAAATACCCCATTTTTGCCCTTGTTTTGTTAGAATTAACACCTTTTTAACACCCCAGAATTAAAACTTTTTGTACCTTTGCAAATGAAAAGAAAACATCGGTAAATAAACGAGTTATGGCAGAATCAAGAGGCAAGAACAAGAACCTCGTGGAAGCAGGAAATCCGCGATTATTGAAGAAATTGGTAAAGAATGACACCGAATATAGCCTATATTTGGAGTATCAGATGGGTTATAATCGGGACAACGGCACATCCATTCGCAAGAAGGAAAGTCTGTCGCTGTATCTTTTGGCATCTCCCCGTACACCCATCCAACGACAGCAAAACAAGGAGACACTGGAACTAGCCAAGAAGATTCGTTTCGAACGTGAGCAAGAATTCCTGGACAACCGCGAGGGCTATCGACTGAAGAAAGAGAAGGGCATCAACTTCCTCGATTATTACCAATCGTACATCAGCAGTTATACCAAGAAGGACATCCGCATGATTCAGATTGCCCTCAATCGTTTCCAGGACTTCCTTGCCGAGTATCATCCGCTGTTGAAAGACTTCATCCGGCCCGATGCCATTACTCATGAAATGATGGTGAAGTTTGCCGAATACCTTCAGACTCGTAGTGTAGGAGAAGGAGCAAAGAGCATCTTGCAGCGATTCAAGAAGGTGGTACGTTCTGCCGTTGACCAGGGCATCATGGCGAAAGATCCATGCAAGGGAGTTGTCTGTGTCGTTGATGACCAAGTGCTGAAGAAAGATGTGCTCTCACAAGAGGAGATAAAAAAACTCATGGACACCCACTATCAGTTCGAGAAAGAGAACGTCCGCAATGCCTTCATCTTCTGTCTCTATACAGGCATGCGTTTCTGCGATGTCAAAGACCTTCGCTACTCTAATATTGACTACGCCAACAAACTCTTGCGCTTTGAGCAGGATAAGACCAAAGGACACTCTGCCCACAGTTGGGTTACCATTCCCCTCAATGATGGTCTCATTCATCTGGTCGGCAGGCCAAAAGAAGGAGAAACAAAGGAATCGCTCGTTTTCAACCTCCCATCATACGAAAGCTGCTGTAAGTCCGTCAAGCGATGGGTGAAACGTGCCGGCATCGACAAACACATCAGTTGGCATTGTGCTCGCCACTCCTTTGCTGTGAACATCCTCAACAACGGAGCCAATATCAAGACCGTTGCCAGCCTACTCGGCCACAGCGGTTTGAAGCACACCGAGAAATACACCCGTGCCGTTGACAAGTTGAAGGAGGATGCCATCAACAGCCTGCCAGCACTCAACCTATAGCATTGATTCTTTTACTGGCGAAAGGAGAAGATATTTTTCCTTTCGCCAGCAAACATCATTGTTCTGGCGAAAGCAGAATAGGTTTAGTCCATGTTGCGCATATATAGCAAGGGGTGTACTAAATGCGAAAAGGCACTGTGTATTTTTGTCGGGTCGGATGCAAAACAAGAAGTCAAAAATAAAAAAGTTCTAAAAACGAGTTATTATTCAACATTAAGTTAGGCGGTTTAACAAATTATGTTTATCTTTGCACATGTAAATAGCTAAAATCAAAATAGATGACGAAGAAAGATTGTCAAAACAGAATCAGAGTGGTGTTGGCCGACAAGCAGATTACCAACCGATGGCTAGCCGAACAGATGGGTGTTACCGATATGACCGTCTCCCGTTGGAAAACCAACAAGATACAGCCCTCTATGGCGCAATTCGTAGAAATTGCCCGTCTGCTACAGGTTGACATTAAAGACCTGCTGGAAGTGGATTTCGATGCTGAGGGAAAGATTCTATAACCAAGAACTATTATTACTTATGAAGAAAGAAGAAATACTGGCTTTATTTAAGAGTTATGAAGATGCAGTTTGCATGATTGACAAAACTGAATGCTGGAGTGCACGTGATTTGTGTACACTATTTGGCTATCAACAATGGCGTAATTTCTGTAATGTCATTGACAAAGCCAA
>Ga0256405_10006416_pt1 | contig 18830 bp, 14 predicted proteins | sample RumenRJG_02DNA_FD_189096 | JGI IMG/M metagenome (GOLD analysis project Ga0256405, IMG submission 189096) | Bovine rumen microbial communities from Lethbridge, Alberta, Canada - RJG_02 | ecosystem: Host-associated > Mammals > Digestive system > Stomach > Rumen | place: Canada: Alberta... | reverse complement strand
TTATACCCCAGAATCAGAAGCACGGCTACCGCGCTTCCCGGCAGCCTGAACAGCAGATTCGCGATCAGCAGGACAAGTGCCACGATCAGGAGGAATCTGGACAGGTCATCCTGTCCGTATCGTCCGTACATAAATCTGTTAAAACGGTCTCTCCAGTTCATTCTTGACTCACCTCTGACAGTATTGATTAAAATCAGCGGGCTCTATATCAGGCCCAGGATAACATGATCCTAGAATATAGAGTTTGGACCGCTCCCGCAAGAGATGCACTTCATAATTCACCAAACTTTCACCATCGACGGATTCTCACAGCATCGGGAACTTCACTTCAGCCCTGAACAAGGACCCTTCTGTGGTCACGGCAAATGTCCCGCCCATCAGTTCTGTCAGGCTTCCGGCGATCGACAGGCCCAGTCCGCTGCCTTCCGAATTGCGGCTGCTGTCACCACGCACAAAACGCTCTTCCAGCTCCTCACCGCTCTTGAGAAGCTCCTCGGAGGATTCATTTTCAAATAAAACAGACGCTGTCTTATCTTCGTCGGACAGGGTAATGCGGACGGAAGAATCTTCCTTCGCATACTTGACAATGTTGCTCAGCAGATTGTCCAGTACTCTCCACAGCTGTGATCCGTCTGCCCGGATCATCAGTTTCTGTCCCGGAATCTTCTCGCTGAATTCAACCTTCAGTCTCAGTTCTTCAAATCTGTCCTCAAACTCTCCGGCTGCCATCTGCACCATGGATCTGAGGTCCAGCTCTGTCATATCAAGTTCCACATTGCCGGAATTAATGCGGCTGGCTTCGATCAGGTCGGCGATCAGGGTCTTAAGCCTCTGGGACTTGCGGTCCAGTATATCGATATACTCCCTGGCCTTCTCATTCTGCAGGTCTTCTCTCTTTAACAGGTCAACATAATTAATAATAGAAGTAAGAGGCGTCTTGAGGTCATGGGAGACGTTCGTGATCAGTTCTGCCTTCAGGCGCTCGCTCCGAACGATGGAATCCACGGCCTCCTGCAGACCGTCGCCCATCTCATTGACCGCTTCAGCCATCTCAAGGCTGTCGCCTGTCAGCGGCGTGGTATCGATCCTGTAGTCCAGTTTTCCTTCCGACAGTTCCCTGAGGCCTGCCCTGACACTCACTTTGCCCAGCTGATCCGCCATCAGGTACAGCAGCATCGCCAGGTCCAGAACGATTACGATCACTACGCCGACCGTCCCGAAGAACCGCAGGAAGAAGAAATTCGCCAGCATGAATACTGCGAATATGATCAGCGTCCTGGCAGACGTGACTCTTGCTTCCAGAACCTGGGCACTGACCCTGACGACTGTGCTCAGGACACTGTTCGGCCATACCGTCTTCCATTTTATCCGCCTGACAAGACTCAGAAGAGACATGAGAGCGAACCAGTACAGGATGACCCAGAACGCGGCACGCCCTGCCGTGAAGTAGCGCGCCGGAATCCTGAAACGCAGGACCGCTCTGAACAGGTAGAACCAGAGCAGCATGGTGATCACGCAGATTCCCGCTGCGATCTCGGTCGGGATCAGGTCAAATCCTTTCAGCCCGATAAGCTCTGACCGGTTCTTTCTTCCCGTCGTAAGGATACTCCCGGCAAGACACAGAAGAAGCAGGGCGGCTGCCAGGATCGTGACAATCAGCGCTGCAATGACTACCGGTTCTCTTCTCTGGTAATCCAGATAGTCCTCCCGCAGTACATCGCCCACGGGATAGCTGCGGTCGACCGCGATCACTACCCGCTCATTCGCCCCGAGGAATACTGTATCGATAAACCAGGTAGCCGCGCGGGCGTTCAGTGTGTTTTCCGAGTTGGCCACCATGATGTTCAGGGTACGGACACCGTCAAAGAGCATGGTGAGTTCCGGGTCTTCCTCGATAGCAACCCTGGCAGTGGCAACACTGTTCACTCCAAGGTTCGTATAGGACTTCTTGGTCTGCGTGTTCTCAATATAGAAACTGATATTGCTGGGAGCCTTCAGATTGGCGGAACCCTCCGGGTTTTCATTTTCCTCAACATAGGACCGATAGCGGACGTGAATATCCTCACAGACCCGGATCAGCATCCTGTAGTATTCCAGAAGCATCTCGTAAGGCGTGGACGATGCTCTGGCAGTGGCCGCCAGTGTATTTCCGGATAATGGGAGAACCGATTCGCAGTCTGCTGCCGCCTCCGCCAGGCGGTCCCACGAATCTCCCGACGGCACGTTCTCTGCCTGTGAGTCTGCTACCGATTCGACAGCAGTCTTGAGCGATTTCAGTTCCGGGTAGTAATTGATCAGGTCGCTGAGCCGGTAAGTCAGGTTCTCATTCTGGTTCGCCTCATCGCTGACCCCCAGAACATATTGACGGATGTCGATCTCTTTGTTGAGGTCGGTCTCTCCGCCGGTCTGGAACAGCTCGATATTCCGGCTGCAGTCAGCCTTGTCCCGGATCGTTTCCTCCGCGTCCTGCAGAAATACGGCCGTCTCCTCGAAGGAGCGGCCGAGCTGTGATATGTCAAATGTGCCGTCCAGCCGGAACTCTATTGTCAGAAGGCTCAGTACGATCACTGCAACGCAGATGCACTGTATGATCATAAAGATATTCTTCCCGGCCGGAGTGTAATACTTATCTTTCATCTTTGTATCAGAACCGCCAGTCCGGATCAGTCTGTCTCTTCAGATGTGATCCCTTCAGGCGGCAGATCCTCCACTTTGTAGCCGATCCCCCACATGACCTTCAGGTACTTCGGGTTCTTCGGGTCGATCTCGATCTTTTCACGGATGTGGCGGATGTGGACCGTTACCGTGTTATCCGCGCAGAATGCCTCCTCGTTCCAGATCTTCTCGTAGATCTGGTCGATGGAGAAAACCTTCCCCTTGTTCTGCAGGAGCAGAAGCAGGATATTGTATTCGATGCGAGTCAGCCTGACGCTCTCACCGTTCACCGACACTTCCTTCTTGTCATCGTCGATGACCAGGCCTCCGCTGCAGAAGACATTGGACTGCTTCTCCGGCTCAGTGATGGTTCCCAGGGACGTGTATCTGCGCAGCTGGCTGTTTACACGCGCCACCAGTTCCAGCGGGCTGAAAGGCTTGGTAATGTAATCATCCGCGCCGTAATTGAGTCCCATGATCTTATCTGTATCCTGGCTCTTGGCAGACAGGATAATGATCGGGATGCCGGACTGCATGGTCTTGCGGATCTTCAGCACGGCTGTCATCCCGTCCATGCCGGGCATCATAAGGTCAATGATCAGCAGGTGAACCTTCTCCTTGTTCAGGATATCGATTGCCTCATTGCCGTTATACGCCTTCAGGACAGTATAACCTTCCTGGGTCAGGTAGATCTCTATCGCGTCAGTTATCTCTTTTTCGTCATCACAGACAAGAATGGTATAGTTTTCTGCCATATCTGGTTTCTCCCTCTGGTTTCTCCTGTAAATGAATTCTTTAAAAAAATCGCCGAAGCGCTTATGCCTTTCTGAAGTATATCAGTATCAGAAGCGGATTCTGCCTTAGAATAAACTAATTATTTATTAATTTGGCCGGATTTATGCCCGCCGGTACATATTCTAACATAAGAATGTGATTTCTGCCGTGTTTGTTGCGCAATCTCAGGCTCTGGGTTAAAATGTGTAACTATAATCAAATACAGTTGCCGGGCGATGTTCTCACAAGAATGGACGCCGGCAGCGGGTCAAGGAGTGTACATGATAAAAAAAGAAAAGACTGAGAGGAAGCGGATGTCCGGTATCCTGGTCCATCCGACTTCATTTCCCTCCCCCCACGGTATCGGGGATCTGGGAAAAGGAGCGTATGATTTTATCGATTATCTGGAGGAGACCGGACAGCATCTGTGGCAGGTCCTGCCTCTGGGACCGACCGGTTTCGGAGATTCGCCCTATCAGAGCCTGTCAGCGTTTGCAGGCCAGATCTACATCATTAGTCCCGAACTGCTGATCAAAGACGGTCTCCTGGAGAATCATGATCTGGAGGGAGAAGGCGAGTGGGATCCGAAAAAGGTCGATTACGGCACGGCGATCCAGTATAAGGTCCGCATCCTGAAAAAGGCATATGAGCGTTTCCTGGAAAAGAGAACTTCCGGCGCTTTTGCGGCGGAAGCAGCCGAAGAGGCGAAGCGCACTGCCGCAGAAGGACAGCAGGCTGCCGGAAATGCTGACTGTGTACAGGATGCTGTTTCCTCTGACGCATGTCCTTCCGCAGCAGTGAAAAAAACCGGTAAAATCATCCCGCTGGACGTCCGGTTTGAAGATTTCTGCAGCAGGCAGGCTTACTGGCTGAACGATTACGCACTCTTCTGTGCTGTCAAGGATGATTTCCAGGGCCGCTGCTGGCTTGACTGGGATGACGATATCAGAGACGGTGAAGCTTCCGCCAGGGCGGCATACTCGGTAAAGCTTGCCAGAGAGATCGGATTTTTCAAATTTACGCAGTTCCTGTTTCAGAAACAGTGGGACAGCCTCAGGGAGTATGCGGCACAGAAGGAGATCATCATTATCGGTGATATCCCGATCTTCATGGCGATCGACTGCTGTGATGTCTGGAGCCGGAAGGAGCTGTTCAAGCTGGATTCCAAGGGCTATCCGACAGAAGTCGCAGGCGTCCCGCCCGATTATTTCTCAGCGACCGGCCAGCTGTGGGGGAACCCGCTGTACGACTGGGCTGAGCATGAGAAGAGCGGCTACGAGTGGTGGATCAGCAGAGTGAAGCGCCAGCTGGAGCTGGTGGATTACGTCAGGATCGATCATTTCCGCGGTTTCGAATCTTACTGGTCAGTGCCCGCAGACAGCGATAACGCGATCAACGGCGAATGGCTGGAAGGTCCCGGCGCAAAGCTGTTTAAGGCAATGCAGAAAGAGATCGGCGAAGATCTCCCGATCATCGCGGAGGATCTGGGAATCATCACGGAAGAAGTGGAGGCGCTCCGGGATGAGTTCCATTTCCCGGGTATGAAAGTCCTTCAGTTTGGCTACGGCGATATGACGGATGTCAAATATATCCCGCAGTTCTACGATACGACGAACTGTGTCTGCTACACCGGAACACATGACAATGAGACGACCCTTGGCTGGTATCTCCATCAGAGTGAGGAGGTCAAGGACCGCATCCGCCGTACAGGCAACTGCGACGGAAGCGGAGTGTCCCTGGATTTCATCCGCTTCGCGCTGGGTTCCATCGCCAAATACGCGATCTTCCCGATCCAGGACCTGCTGCAGCTGGATAATGAAGCCCGCATGAATACTCCGGGCGTCGCGGCGGCAAACTGGGCGTTCCGTTATGAGCAGTGGCAGCTGGATGAGGCGTGGAGAAAAGACTGGCTGAAGATCTACACGAAAGTATTCGGAAGATAAACCTGCATACATATGGAGGAGAGACATGATACGAACAATCCTTGCTGTCATCCTCGTCGCCATCTTCCTGATCCTCTCCCTTCCGATCCTGGGAGTTGAATGGCTGATCAGGAAGAAATGGCCGCATTTCGGTGAGAAGAGCGGGTTCAGGATCGTCCAGGCAGGTTTCTGGATCGCGAAACTTCCCATGGGCATAAAGCTGGATGTGATCGGAAGGGAAAATATCCCTGATGACCGTCCGGTCCTGTTCATCGGCAACCACCGCAGCTATCTGGATGTGATCCTGGTATATCCTCTTCTGCCCCACCTTACCGGCTTTGTGGCGAAGAGTGATTTTCTCAAGTTCCCCATCCTGCCGATCTGGATGAAGCGGCTTCGCTGTGAATTCCTCATCAAAGATGACATGAAGCAGAATCTCACATCGATCCTGAATGCCATTGCTCATGTGAAGGACGGCGTATCCATGTTCATCTATCCGGAGGGACAGAGAGCTACCGGTCCGGATGAGACTGAGCTGATGGAATTTCACGAAGGTTCATTTAAGATCGCGACAAAGACCGGATGTGCCATCATCCCGGTCGCCACGGTCGGGACCAGGGAACGTTTTGAGACACAGTTCCCGAAGCTTCGGGGCGGACATGTGATTATAGAGTTCGGAAAACCCATCGAAGTCGGGGAGATGTCCCGGGAAGAGCTGAAGGGAATCGGCGCCAAAGTACGCAAAGTTGTGGAAGAAATGGTCCGGACCAATCACGAGAAACTGTGATTTTTTTCACAAAACATAAAAGAAGGACTGTACACCATCGTGTACAGTCCTTTTGTCATTGCCATCAATAATTATTCTGCTTCGTAATCTTCTGTCGGAATGGCTTTTTCGTATTCGTTGAGGATCATCTCCTGCAGCTGCTGTCTGGTGTCCGAATTGATCGGATGCGCTATGTCACGATATTCACCGTCAGCAGTCTTCCGGCTCGGCATTGCTATGAACAGACCTTTTTCTCCCTCGATCACTTTGATGTCATGTACGACAAATTCGTTATCGAATGTGACCGAGACAATCGCTTTCATCTTTCCATCTTTCGCAATCTTCCTTACCCTTACATCTGTAATCGTCATTCCTATATCACCCATCAGACTTTCTAAATAACTCAAAAACTGTTATAAAACATAACGTTCATCTGATTCGATGACTATCTTGATACCATCCTCCCCGTTGTAGTATGTGTTTGCCCTGATGGTATCGCGGCTTTCCACGATGCAGTTCTCCAAATGAACATTGTCACCAAGATACACGTCGTTTAACACGATGGAATTCTTGATCACACAGTTTTCACCTACAAAAACATTCTTGAATATAATGGAATTCTCCACATATCCATTGATGATCGATCCTGCAGAAACAAGACTGTTGCGGACCTCACTCCCCGGATTATACTTTGCCGGCGGCAGGTCGTCAACCTTGGAATGGATCTCCGGATACTGACGGAAGAAATAGTCTCTTACATCCGGTTTCAGGAAATCCATATTCGTTCTGTAGTATGCCTCTACAGACGCGATATTGCTCCAGTAACTGCTGATCTTGTAACCATAGATACGTTTGACACTCTTATAACGGATCAGAACATCGCGAACAAAATCGAACCGTCCTTCTACCGCGCTCTTCTCGATCAGTTCTATAAGCTGGCGTCTCCGGACCACGTAGATTCCGCAGGATATCGTATTTGCATCCGAGGCCATCGGCTTCTCTTCAAACTGTTCGATCCTGCAGTCCTCGTTCATTTTCAGAACGCCGAACCTTGTGACGTCCTCTTCTGCCGGCAGTTCCTTGCACACGACAGTGATATCGGCCTTCTTGGAGATGTGATACTCAAGGACCTTGTTGAAGTCCAGTTTGTATACTCCGTCCCCGGCAGCGATAACCACATACGGTTCATGGCAGTTCTTGAGGAAATCAAGGTTCTGGTATAGCGCGTCCGCCGTCCCTCTGTACCAGAAGTTGTTATCGACTGTAACAGTCGGCGAGAACACATACAATCCGCCCTGTTTACGTCCGAAATCCCACCATTTGGAGGATGACAGATGTTCATTTAACGATCTTGAATTGTACTGTGTCAGGACTGCAACCTTCTGGATACGCGAGTTTGACATCGAACTGAGTGCGAAATCAATGCTGCGGAACGATCCCGCTATCGGCATTGCCGCAATCGCTCTCTTGTTGGATAGTTCCTTCATGCGGTAGCTGTTGCCACCGGCTAAGATCATACCGACTGCTCTCATGATATAACACCTGCCTTATCCAGAATCTCGCCGCTGGCGAGTGCGCCGTCCGGATAATCCTCCGGTACGGTATTGCCGGTTACTGCAGTGTTCCTTCCGACCTTGACCGAGTCCGGAATGACCGTGTTCTCGCCGACTACTGCGAGTCCGAACGCGTAGATTGAAGGCCTTACTTTGTTGGGCACCTCTTCGCCGCATCCGATCACACTCTTCCGGCCGATCACGGAACCTTCCGCAATGATTGCCTTGTCAAGTATTGCTCCTGCCTTGACTACACAGTTCTGCATGATAATGGAATCGCGGACTACTGCTCCTTTCTCTATCGTCACGCCGCTCCCTATGATCGAATTGGTAATCTCTCCATAGATCTCTGTTCCGTCTCCGATCAGACTCCGGTAAACCTTTGCGTCCGCAGAAATGTACTGCGGCGGGATGATATCATTCTTCGTGTAGATCTTCCAGAACTCTTCGTAAAGGTTGAACTCGGGAATGATATCAATCAGCTCCATATTGGCTTCCCAATAGGAGCCCAGGGTACCTACATCCTTCCAGTAGCCATTGAATTCATAAGCTACCAGACTCTTTCCGCGCTCCCAGAGATACGGAATCACGTGCTTGCCGAAATCGCAGCCTTCCTGTTCACGGAGTGTGACGAGGGCGTCCCGAAGAACCGGCCAGCTGAATATGTAGATGCCCATTGAAGCAAGATTGCTCTTGGGATGTTCCGGTTTCTCCTGGAATTCTCGAATCTTTCCATCACTGTCAGCAACAACGATTCCAAACCGGCTTGCCTCTTCCTGCGGAACAGGCATAACAGCGATCGACACATCCGCATTATGTGACTTATGGAAGTCAAGCATGACTTCATAGTCCATCTTATAGATGTGGTCTCCCGACAGAATCAGTACATAGTCCGGATTGAAACTCTCCATATATGCAAGATTCTGGTAAATGGCATTAGCTGTTCCGGTATACCATTCCGTTTTTCCTACCTGCTCGTAGGGAGGAAGAACAGTAACGCCGCCGACATTCCGGTCAAGATCCCATGGGATTCCGATCCCGATATGGGTATTCAGACGCAGCGGCTGGTACTGAGTCAGCACACCCACGGTGTCTACGCCGGAATTGATACAGTTGCTGAGCGGAAAATCAATGATCCGGTACTTCCCGCCGAAAGCAACCGCAGGTTTTGCAACCTTCGCTGTCAGAACGCCCAGTCGTGAGCCCTGTCCGCCTGCCAGCAGCATTGCAATCATTTCTTTTTTTACCACGTTATCACCCCTCAACAAGTTGCTTAGAGATACTATCATCCCAAGTATAGCACAGGTCCCTGTTTTTGTGAACAAATAATACAAATTGGACCTGTCAGAAGGCTCATATTTTTGTCATGATTCATTTTTCCGGGGTGCGGAGTGTCGTTTTTGTCTGCCTTTTTTCGTGATTTTGCACAATTTGTATTGTTTTTGCTTATGCGTAATACACATACCCCTGATTCCCTTTTTACTTGAAACAATGTATCTCTCAAGTATATACTAAGGAGACAGATAACCGCGGCAGACTGGCTGTGCCTGCCTGCCGCGGCAGTGCTCAGAGAATTACAGACAAGGGAGTTTGATTAAGGGAGCTAAATTATGTATCAGATAGATTTCAGCAAACCAGTTCATATATATTTCTGCGGAATCGGCGGCATAAGCATGAGCGGCCTGGCGTCGGTATTATTAAAGGAAGGTTTTACAGTCAGCGGCTCTGACTCAAAGCAGTCTTCTCTGACAGATCTGCTCTCGCAGCAGGGCGCGAGGATTTCATTTCCCCAGAAAGCGGAGAACATTCCTTCAGACACAGACGTCATGGTGTATACCGCGGCAATTCATCCTGACAACCCGGAATATGCAAGGGCGGTTGAGATGGGAATCCCCATGCTGACGCGGGCGCAGCTGCTCGGACAGATCATGTCGAATTACAGCAATTCCGCTGCCGTCGCCGGGACTCACGGCAAGACCACGACCACGTCCATGCTGTCCTGCATCCTGCTGGAGGCCGACCTTGATCCGACTATATCCGTTGGCGGCATCCTGAAGGAGATTGGCGGCAATATCCGTGTGGGAAGCTCCGAGAATTTTGTCGCGGAAGCCTGTGAATATACCAACAGTTTCCTGAGCCTTAAGCCGAAGATCGGCATGATCCTCAATATCGATGCGGACCATCTGGACTTCTTCAAGGATCTGGAAGATATCCGGCATTCCTTCCACCGCTTCGCGCGGAATATCCGCAGCGACGGGTATCTGATCGTCAATGCCCGCATCCCGCGTCTGTCAGAGATCACTGACGGGATCGGGGCATCAGTGATCACCTACGGGACAACGGATTCTGACTACTACCCTGTCGATATCTCCTATGACCAGTTTGGCATCGGTTCTTTCCGCCTGATCCGCAGGGGCAGGGATATGGGCCGCTTTACACTCAACGTCCCCGGCGAGCACAACATCTTCAACGCAGTCTGCGCCATCGCCGCGGCCGACCTGATGGGCGCGTCCATGGACGAATGCCGCAGAGGCCTTCTGGAATTCCACGGGGCCGACCGCAGATTCCAGATCAAGGGTAAGCTGAGATGCGGAGCCGCCGTGATCGACGACTACGCTCATCATCCGACAGAGATCCGGGCGACACTGGAAGCCGCGAAGAATTATCCGCACAACAGGATCTGGTGCGTCTTCCAGCCCCACACCTACACCAGAACCAAGGCACTGATGAACGGATTCGCAGAATCCCTCTCCCTTGCCGACGGAGTCGTCCTCGCGCCGATCTATGCGGCAAGAGAAACCGACACCCTGGGGATCAGCTCCGATACACTGCGTCAGAGCATTGCACATTTCGGCACTGATGCATACTACCTGCCTTCCTTCGGGCAGATCGAAGACTTCCTGCGCAGACACGTCGTCAAAGATGACCTGGTGATCACCATGGGCGCAGGCGACATCGTAAAAGTCGGAGAAGATCTCCTCTCCGCAGAAAGCGGCGAGTGAACAAGCGCCTGTCACTTGTTCAAAGTCACCTGTTCGCTGTCACTTATTCTTATCCACAAGTTATAAACCCCCGGTTCCTTCACATTTCATACTGTGAAGGTGCCGGGGTTTTCGCTCCGCCAGGATAACCATACAGCGGCAGGATTTACGCGGGTTCGCGAGGGTTTGCACGAGTGACAGGCACTTGTTCAGGCACGAGTGACAGGCACTTGTTCATTGTGGATTTCTTTGTAGATAAGTCGTGGACAGAATCCCTTATAAGGGGGTGCCTGATGTGTTATACTTTTGAGCGTCAGGCAGCGGTACCGGACCGAGGACTGCTGTCACGGCTTAGGGGGCCGTTCGGAGTATAGATTCATGATATGAGGGGGAATCTATGAGTAGGAAGGGCGGTGTTTTCATGCGGGTTCATTTGCCGGGTAACGGCGGCATGACCATGGTTGAGAACACATTTATCGATCGGTTCATGCCCGCTGCAAGCGGGGATTTTGTGAAAATATATCTGTATCTGCTGCGCTGTGTCCAGGAGGGGCATACGGATGTTACGGTCTCTCAGATCGCGGATGCGCTGAATTATACGGAAGCGGATGTGAAACGTGCGCTGGGATACTGGAAGCGGATGCGGATGCTTGATTTTGATGATGACAGTGATTCCGGAGACAGAATGTCTGCGGGTCCTGTTGTGATGTCTTCAGGTTCAGTGGCTGCTACTCCTGCCGGCACGGCGTCTTCCGGCGCAGCATCTTCGGATTCGGTGTCTTCAGGCAGCAAGATCATGGAGTTCAGGCCGGCGCAGCCGCAGAAGTCTCCTTCCAGGGATGAGATCAGCTCTGTGTTCTTTGTCGCGGAGACTTACCTGGGGCGCCTGCTGACTACGACCGAACAGCGCACGCTGCTTTATTTCATGACGGATCTGGGGATGGACGCTGATCTGATCGATTTCCTTCTGGAGTACTGTGTGTCCAAAAACCATACCAGTTTCCATTATATCCAGAAGGTTGCCCAGAACTGGTACCAGGAAGGTATCCGTACCGTGGAGCAGGCAAGGAGCGAAGGGTCTCTTTTCAAAAATGAATACTTTGAGATTTTCCGCTCGCTGGGGATCCAGGGCCGTGTGCCGACTCCGGCGGAGACTGAATATATGGACCGCTGGCTGGATGAGTATGCTTTCACGACAGACCTGATCTGCAAGGCCTGTGAACGGACGATCCTGCAGATCGGCAAAGCCCAGTTCTCCTATACCGATTCCATTCTCCGGAGCTGGCATGAGAACAATGTCCGGTCTCTTCCGGATGTGGAGAAGCTGGACCGGCTTCATGCGCAGACGGCAAGCCAGGTGCAGGGCAGGCAGGCTGCCGCGCGCACTGCATCGGCAGGAAGGTTTGTTAATTTCGAGCCTTCGGAAAATAACTGGGACGATCTTGCCATGCAGGTCATGCAGGCTCAGGACGCAGATCCGATGCGGAAGTCACAGGAGTCATAACGCATGGGACTTACTAAATCACAATATGACGCGGTCATGCGCGTCTATGATAAGAGACGTATCAGCAACCACCATATCGAGGAGGAGCACCGCCGGATCGCCTATGAGGCAGTCCCGGAGCTGCAGGAACTCGACAGGGCGGTTGCTAATTCTGCTGCAAAACGGGTGAGACAGCTTCTCTCTCCGATGGATGTGCACGCGGCAGGCGGCGCAGCAGTTCCTTTCCGCGATCTTCTCAGGAAGATGGCAGGGGGCATGGACCCGGCAGAAAAACGCAGGAAGCTCCTGCGGGAGCATTCATTTCCGGAAGACTATCTGGACCCGGTTTATACCTGCAGCCTGTGTCATGACACCGGCCTGGTCGGCCAGAAGCGCTGCAGCTGCTTCGACAGGGAAGTCATCTCCCTGTTCTATACGCAGTCCAATCTTGCCGGGGTTCTGGAAAATGAGAATTTCCAGACGCTTGACATGAGTTTTTATCCCGAAGACCTGAAGCATCCGAAGACAGGCAAGAGTTCCAGGCAGATCATGGAAGCAGCCGTCGCGTCCTGCAGACAGTTCGCCGACAACTACAAGTCCGGAAAGCAGAGTGACTGTCTGCTTCTGACAGGCCGTCCGGGCGTCGGAAAAACGTTCCTGACACACTGCATCGCAAAAGAACTCATTGACAACGGTCATTCTGTCATCTACTATTCAGCCGGGGAACTGTTTGACAAACTTGCAAGGTCAAGGTTCGCGAAAGCGCAGGACGGTGAGGAAGATATGACGGATGATGAGTACCTGTCCGGCTGCGATCTCCTGATCATTGACGACCTGGGTACGGAGATGGTGAACTCCTTTGTGGGGTCCGCGCTCTTCCAGCTTCTCAACAGCAGGATCTCCCGCGGCCTCGGCATGGTCATTTCCACCAACCTGTCCGTCCAGGAACTGTCAAGGACTTATTCGGAGAGGATCTCCTCACGCATCCTTGAGAGTTTCACACTGGTCGAGGCATTCGGGAGCGATATCCGCGTGCAGAAAAGGCTCAGACAATAAGCAAAGATTCAGACATACAGACAGCACTACATTCTCAGGAGGATCCACAACATGCAGGCTGGCTCCAGAAGCTCCAGAAAAAAGTTCTCAGGCAAAAAGATTTCCAGCACCAAAGCGGCCGCCAACAAGAACCTGGATGAGATGCCCATCGGTGATCTTGGTATCATCGCTCTTCCGTCAAGTGAGGAGATGGGGGAAAAGATCAACAATTACATCGTTCAGTGGCGTGCGGAGCGCGAGCATAAGCGCCCTGCCCATGCGCAGATGCACGGATATGTCCGGGACAATTACCTGATCCGTACGGAGACCCCGAGGTTCGGCAGCGGTGAAGGCAAGGCCACCATCTTTGATTCGATCAGAGGTGATGACATCTTCCTTCTGGTGGATGTGTGTAATTACAGCATCACATACACCCTGAGAGGAAAAGTCAACCACATGTCCCCGGACGATCATTTCATCGACCTCGAGAGAGTGATCGCCGCAGTCGGCGGAAAGGCACGGCGCATCAATGTCATCATGCCTTACCTGTATGAGAGCCGGCAGGACCGCCGGACCATGCGTGAATCCCTTGACTGTGCGCAGGCTCTGAAGGATCTGGTACGGATGGGGGTCGAGAACATTATCACGTTCGACGCACATGATCCCAGGATCCAGAATGCGATCCCGCTGTCCGGATTCGAGAATTTCCGGCCGATCTACCAGTTCATTAAGGGGCTCTACAGAGTCGCTCCTGATTTTGATGTTTCCCCGGAGCATCTGATGATCGTCAGCCCGGACGAAGCGGGTACTACCCGTGCGGTCTACATGGCCAACGTCCTGGGAGTCGATATGGGAATGTTCTATAAGAGACGTGATTACACGCAGCTCGTGAACGGGAAGAATCCCGTCCTTGCGCATGAATTCCTGGGAACTCCCGTGGAAGGCAAGGACGTCATCATCATTGACGATATGATCTCCTCCGGCGATACCGTACTTGAGATCGCCAGAGAACTTAACAAACGAAATGCCGCACGCATATTTATCTGCGCTACTTTCGGTGTCTTCTCCACCGGCCTGGACAAATTCGACGAGGCCTATAAGGAAGGTGTATTCCACTCAATACTGACCACGAACCTGATCTACCAGAGGCCGGAACTTTTCGAGAGAAGTTACTACCACAGCTGTGATATAAGCAAATTCCTGGCGCTGATCATCGATACGCTGAACCATGACGGTTCCCTGAGCGATCTTCTGGATCCGGTCGACAGGATCAATACATTCCTGAAAAAGATGGGTGTTGACAGAAAATAAACTGCAGAATCTGTTATGCCCCTCAGAGGTTTTGATCTCTGAGGGGCATTTTCTGTGTCGTTTTAGTTTTGCTGCGCAGTGCAGACGGGATCAGTGATCAGTGATGGAAAAGGCGGATGCCGGTGAAGACCATAGCCATGCCATACTTGTCGCAGCACTCGATCACGGCGTCATCTCGCACACTTCCGCCCGGCTCTGCCACATATTTCACGCCGCTCTTGTACGCGCGCTCAATATTGTCCGAGAACGGGAAGAATGCGTCAGAACCCAGCGTCACTTCTGTCATGGTGTCAAGCCACTCACGCTTCTCCTGCGCGGTAAAGACTTCCGGCCTGCGGGTGAAGATCTTCTGCCACACTCCGTCCGCGAGCACGTCCTCATACCATTCACCGATATAGATGTCGATCGCATTATCGCGGTCTGCCCTGCGGATGTCCTCTCTGAAGGGCAGGTCCAGCACCTTCGGGCACTGTCTCAGATACCAGTTATCCGCCTTGGAGCCGGCAAGCCTTGTGCAGTGCACTCTGGACTGCTGTCCGGCGCCGATTCCGATCGCCTGTCCGTCCTTGACGAAGCAGACGGAATTCGACTGAGTATACTTCAGAGTGATCAGCGAGATCTTGATATCACGGATCGCCTCAGGAGAAAACTCTTTATTCTGCGTGACCACATTCTGAAGGAACGCATCGTCAATGACAAGATTCTGGCGTCCCTGCTCGAAGGTCACGCCATATACCTGCTTGCGCTCCAGCTGAGCGGGCTGATAGGAAGGATCCATCTGAAGGACAACATAGTTCCCGTTCTTCTTGGAGCGGAGAATCTCAAGCGCCTTCTCTGTATATCCCGGCGCAATGACACCGTCCGACACTTCGCGCTTTATGATGGAGGCTGTATCCTCGTCACATTCATCTGACAGGGAAATGAAATCTCCAAACGAGCTCATTCTGTCTGCTCCTCTTGCCCTGGCGTAGGCACATGCCAGCGGGGAGAGGTCTTCCTTCATGTCATCCACCCAGTAGATCCTGCGCAGAGTCTTCGTCAGCGGAAGTCCGACCGCCGCCCCTGCGGGGGATACATGCTTGAAGGACGTGGCTGCCGGAAGGCCGGTCTCTCTCTTGAGTTCCGATACCAGCTGCCATCCGTTCAGAGCGTCAAGAAAATTAATATAGCCCGGACGTCCGCACAGGACTGTGATCGGAAGATCACTGCCGTCTTCCATAAAGATGCGTGAAGGTTTCTGGTTCGGGTTGCAGCCATACTTTAACTGAAGTTCATTCATATCTGTTCTATCCTTTCATACCTGGGTGTTCATCAGGAACTCCATCTATTCAGGTCTGCCGCCGGCAGACATTCACAACAGCACATTACCGGTTTTTATTTATAATCCGTGTCACATAAGTTCCGCTTTCAATATCAATAAAGCGGACAAACAGCGACACCTTGTTGTCCTCATTCAGGTTATTCCAGACCAGATCGGTGAAGGAATCGATATCCCCTGTGATGTCGACTCTGGCCGGCTCTCCCTCGAAACTGGGAAGCGGATTGCCGTCACACTGATATGTGTGGATGAAATGACCTTCCCCTGCTTTCGGGTTGTCGTAGGAATAAGTAAATCTCTCACAGCAGGAGGGATCTCCGTCAGCGCTCTTGAGGATGCTCATCCTGTATTCATACTCACCGTTCCGGGTGTCCAGAAGCGCAGAGATCCTGGGCGTATAGTTCGGAGCGTCCGGCTCGAACTCTCTGCATCTGAGAGATTCGCCGAAGGTCTTGCCTTCCTGCAGGCCCTGCCAGATCGTGTCTGTCTGGTCGCCGTTGGTCACGATCGTATTCGTTCCCAGGACGCGCACCGGAGCGTAGATGATCAGGCTCGGATCCTCCATCTTCGAAGGATCAAACGCCTGTGTGCGGATACCTTCCCCGTCTTCAACGAATACGCGGTTGCGGCTGTTTACGGACCTTCCCATAATAAAATAAGCGGTCACCGCATATCGTCCGTCTTCTGAGCGTCCGACAACGATGCCGCGTCCCGGATAGGTGCTGGCTGACAGTTCTTCCGAAAGTTTTTTCAAGAGCATGGTATATCCTCCCTGTCCTGTATGGGAGCAGCCTTTCGGCCGCGGATGAAAGCAATTTATGTCAGCTGCGGCACAAAAAGAGTACCGCAGCAGGCATTCATAAACGTGGCAATCATACCCAGAGACGCGTCAAAAGTCAACTCTTTCTTTTTCTGTTCTCACTTTACTTTGACCTTCCTGCCGCAGACCTTCTTGATAAAGATCTTCTTCGAGTACAGTTTCTTCACCGCCTTCGGCACCTTCACCGTCTTGACAAAGGAGCCTTTCAGGCTTTTTTTACACTTTGCAGCTGTAAGTTTTGTTGACTTAACCGTGATGGTCTTGAGTTTCTTCGCACCGGAGAATGCTTTTGCTCCGATCGATTCGATGTTGGCACCGATCGTCAGCTTCTTGATCTTCTTGTTTCCCTTAAACGCCCCTGCTGCAATGGAGGTGACTCTGAAGTTTTTGGAGCCGACCCGCACGGTATCCGGAACAATCACTGTTGCTCCCAAAACTGTCGGCTTTTCATACTGAACCGTATCAGGTGCAGTTACCTTAAGGACGCTTGTCCCGGAAATAATGGTGCTCCCGACTACAGGCCCGGTCCTGGGAATGGTTCCGGTCTTCGTTGCCCCGCAGAGTGTACAGGTGTACAGAATTACTCCTGTGCTGTTACTGGTGGCCGGCTTCGTAACCTCTCCGCGGTTCCATTTGTGTCCGGAAGCCCCGATCTTCTCCGTCTTCGTGGCGCCACAGTCAATGCATGTATAAGTGCGGATCCCGTCCTCCGTACAGGTCCGCTCGGTTGTCATGACTCCGCCATCCCAGTTGTGGGGGCCATTACAAGCGGAAGCTTTGTACCAGCCCGGATCACTTCCGTCATATTTCGTAAGATTCTCGATCGTCGGACCGTCTGCTGATGCTCCATCCAGAGACTGATATCTTGTCCAGGTACTTCTTGGCGCGTCTGATGGCGGAAGTGATGCCGGCCCAAGAGCAATCTCCGTAAGGCTGACGCATCCTTCGAAGAGGTCATTGCGATTCTGCAGGCTGCCAGTGTCAAAGCCCGATATGTCAATCTTCTTCAAGCTGCTGCATTTATAAAACAGCTGGTGCATGTCTTTTACATCCTCTGTACGGAAACTGCCAAGGTTCAGTTCGGTCAGGGTGCTGCACATTGCAAACATTCCCGACAGATTCACTGCACTTGAAGTATCGAAGCTTCTAAGATCCAGTGTCTCCAGCAGGCTGCAGCCCCAGAACATTTGACCCATGTTCGTAACTTTGGCTGTGCTGAAGTTACGAACATCCACAATACGCAGGCTGCTGCAGTTTTTAAACATTTCGAGCATGTCTGTCACATATGAGGTACGGAAGCTGCTGAGATTGACCGTTCCCAAAGATCTGCAGCCGTCAAACAGACTGCTCATACTTGTGACAGCCGTGGTCTGGAATGAGGAAAGATCCAGAGACTCCAGGCTTTCACAGAACTCAAACATGCTGTGAATATCCGTTACATTCTTTGTCGTAAACCCGCCGCCGAACGTAATCTTCCTGAGATTTGTACAGTGGCCGAACATCGTATGCATGTTTGAAACCTGGTCTGTATAGAAGTTTCGAAGGTCGATCTCTGTCATTGAAGTGCAGTAACAGAACATACAGGCAAAGCTGCAGCCCCGGTATGTATAAGGATCTCCGGAATAAGCATTTACCTTGCCAGCAAAGCGGCAGGTCTTAATAATATCCCTGTACTCATACCAGGGGTAACTGTCAGCTTTTCTGATCGTTTCATTCGGATTCTTAAAAGTCGTTTCCTCTCCTTCTTTGCCTATGATCAGTTCATAGTTCGAAGTGATTCTCCACGGTACTTCATCACAGATCCCGACTGCCACATCATCTGCTGCCTCCTGTGCGGATACACACAACAGCATGAGCATGGCAAACATCAGGGTTAAAAACACTCCAGCACTTCTCTTTATAAACCGTTCTTCCATGGAAACCTCCTTTTCCAGTTTATTCTCCCGCAAGCCACCTTTCCATAGCAAATTGCATTGTAGTTTTCTGCCGGTCTGACTTCCCCGGCATGGCCTCACTTTACTTTGACCTTCTTGCCGCAGACCTTCTTGATGAAAATCTTCTTCGAGTACAGTTTCTTCACCGCCTTCGGCACCTTCACCGTCTTGACAGAGGATCCTTTCAGGCTTTTTTTACACTTTGCAGCTGTAAGTTTTGTTGACTTAACCGTGATGGTCTTGAGTTTCTTTGCACCGGAGAATGCTTTCGCTCCGAT
>Ga0256405_10006414_pt1 | contig 18844 bp, 16 predicted proteins | sample RumenRJG_02DNA_FD_189096 | JGI IMG/M metagenome (GOLD analysis project Ga0256405, IMG submission 189096) | Bovine rumen microbial communities from Lethbridge, Alberta, Canada - RJG_02 | ecosystem: Host-associated > Mammals > Digestive system > Stomach > Rumen | place: Canada: Alberta... | reverse complement strand
AGGTAAAAAAACGAATCATTGTTAGCGGGTGTGAAAACTGTATTTTCAGGATAAGCAGGCTTGTTACATCCTTATAAGCCGTTGTGCAGGTTAGAACACTTCTAACGTGCAGATCAGAGCAGCTCTGACATTTTTTGTAAGTTAAAAAATGAAGACACGCGTTGTTTTTTGTTTGTCAGCGCAGCGCGGCATGAGGAATGAGCGACTGAGCCTGCGTTACAAGCTCCTGGATCTGCGCATCGGTGTAGGGGGTAAGCGCCGTGTAGGTTTTGTCGATGCAGTTTTCATTGCGGAATTGGGCGAACTGCCACGATGCATCCTGCGGAAGCAAAGCGGCCATGGCCGGAATATCCCGGTCGGTCACAAGCTCCGGCACTAATACGGTTCTGAATTCACGTTGTCCGGCAGGATATGAAGCGACGAGCGCTGCGGACTTTTGCAGCAGGTTTGCGCAGGATGTACTGGTATTTCCCTGCGGGTGCAATACGGATTCATAGCGGCCGGGTGATGTTTTTATGTCCATGGCAATAAAGTCCGGCCTGAGCTCAGGATCTGAAATGAAGGACTTCAGAATGTCGGGACGCAGTCCATTTGTATCAAGCTTTATTTTATATCCGAGCGCACGTGCTTTTTTGATAAGAAGCGGGGTAAGCGGATGCAACGTCGGTTCGCCGCCGCTGATGGCAAAACCTGTCAGTACATTTGCACGTTTTTGGAGATGTGCCAGAACTTTTTCAGGTGAAACAAAATCTGAGTGCTGCGGATTATCGGTGCCGGTCACCAGCTCCTTGTTATAGCAGTACGGGCACCTCAGATTGCAGCCGCTCAGAAAATAAGCGGCCGCAACCCTGCCGGGAAAATCAACAAGCGTTGTTTTTATTAAAACTCCGGCAGGAATACTAAGGTCTGTCAAACTGCTACGGCGATGGCGGGCTGCTGGATGACGCTCAGTTCTTCCACATTGTGTCCGCGGGCAATCTCCTGTCCTGCCGCATCATAAAAGATAACGGTGGGAGCGGCGAACACACCTTTCTGTGCTGCCTGCGCCAGACCTTCTTTTGTGTCCACATCGATCATCGTTCCGGGAAGCGTTATATCTGCAAGATACGCTTTTACCGGCGGACAATTCGGACAGGTCTTACGGGCATAGAACTCATAGGATGCGATTCCGCTTTCTGATACTTCCTGCTGTACAGGAATCTGAACCGGCTCTGCAGGTGCGCTGCAGCATGATGTATCTGCGGGAGTGGTCATGTATATGGAAGATTTGGTGTTTACGTCGAACATGCGGCGGTGATCGAATTCATCGCGCTTGCCTTTATTCCAGTTACGTACGGCACGATAGTAGCCTACGATACGTGCATACACTTCTGTAGGGGTGCCATGCACATCTGCAAGAGCTGCTTTTGTTTCTGCAATTTCCTTTTCAATTGCGGCCAAGTCTCTTTTTGAACTGGTCTTTTCCATAATAGACAATCCTCCCTAAATAGTTGTCTTTTATTTTGGAATCCTCGAAAAACTTCAAACCGTTTTGAGGTCAGCATCTGAGATGCAAGCATCTTTAATGCCGTCTTCGAAGTTCCCTATATCACACGCATAGTATATGTATGCGCAGGATACTGCTTAGTATAGAGCACCACGAAAACTGATGGTGCTGCCTGCCGGGTACCTTAAGTACCCGGCACTCAAGTATCATGGGTACTTGAGGTACCCTAAATATAGTGGTACCTGTCCTCTCTGTCAATATAAAGTACGCTATCTGTACCGTTTTTTATATCGGCAATGCAACGTCCCTTCATGAGCCGCTCTGTCTGAAAAACGGCATTATTTTTGTGCCTCTAGGACCTCCTGACGCTCCTGCTCCAGTTCCGCAAGCTTTGCTTTCAGGCTGCGCTCTTTTTCAGCTTTACACTTGGGGCATTCAAACTGCTGCCCGAGCAGATAGCCGTGTACGGGGCAGATGGAGTATACCGGCGAGATCGTGATGTACGGTACGCGGTATGTACTCATGATTGTCTTTACCAGATCACGGCAGCTGTGCCAGTCTTTTATCTGCTCACCTACAAAGACATGGAATACGGTTCCTCCTGTATAGCGTGTCTGGAGAGATTCCTGATGATCGAGCGCCTCAAAAATATCGGATGTGTAGTCAACCGGCAGCTGCGTTGAGTTAGTGTAGAATGGATCCTTTGTACCGCTTGTGATGATGTCGGGGAAATTCTCCTTGTCATGACGTGCAAGCCGGTAAGAGGTACTTTCAGCAGGAGTTGCCTCCAGATTAAAAAGCTCTCCGGTTTTCTCCTGATAGTCGGCAAGCCGGTCACGCATATGATCAAGTATTTTTTCAGCGAATGCTTTTCCTTCAGGATCCGTGATGGGAACATGCAGCAGGTTCAGCAGACATTCATTCATACCGCACAGACCGATCGTGTTGAAATGATTGTTCAGTGTTTTCAGGTAGCGTTTGGTATAGGGGAACAGTCCGCCGTTGAGCAGGTGCTGCAGAACCTTTCGCTTGGTGCACAGGCTTTCCTTTGCCAGATCCATAAGGTAGTTGAGCCGTGCAAAGAACTCTGTTTCATTTTTTGCCAGATACCCGATCTGGGGCAGGTTAATAGTGACGACACCCAGAGATCCTGTGAATTCATCCGAGCCGAACAGTCCTCCGCCGCGCTTGCGCAGCTCACGCTTATCAAGACGGAGTCTGCAGCACATGGAGCGTACGTCGCTCGGATCAAGGTCTGAATTGATGAAATTCTGGAAGTAGGGCGTACCGTATTGGGAAGCCATTTCAAACAGCAGCCGGGCATTTTCTGAATCCCAGTCAAAATCTTTTGTAATGTTATAGGTCGGGATCGGATACCCGAAACCTCTTCCTTCTGCATCTCCCTCAAGCATGAGCATTATGAACTGCTTGTTTATAATGTTCATTTCCTGCTGGCAGTCACCGTAGGTAAAGTCCTGTTCCTTGCCGCCCACGATGGCCTTGCGGTTCTTGAGATCGTCGGGACAGACCCAGTCAAGCGTGATGTTCGTGAACGGAGCCTGTGAGCCCCATCTGCTGGGGGTATTCACGCCGTAAATGTAGCTTTGTATGCACTGACGGACTTCTTTTTCGCTGAGGTTGTCAGCTTTTACAAAAGGTGCCAGATAGGTGTCAAATGAGCTGAACGCCTGTGCGCCCGCCCATTCATTCTGCATGATGCCAAGGAAATTTACGATCTGGTTCACGAGCGTGGACAGGTGTGATGCAGGTTTTGAGGTGATTTTATCGGTAACTCCTCCAAGGCCTTCCTGAATCAGCTGCCGCAGTGACCAGCCTGCACAATATCCTGAGAACATCGACAGGTCATGAATATGGAATGCGCAGGTTTTGTGCGCCTCTGCGATTTCCTTTGAGTATATATTTTTAAGCCAATAGTTTGCGGTGATGGCACCTGAGTTGTGGAGGATAAGGCCGCCGAGCGAAAAATTGACGTTCGCATTTTCATTGACGCGCCAGTCCGACTGTGACAGATAGCCGTCCATAGTGGCATTGATATCGAGCAGCAGTGATTTTGTATCGCGTACTGCTTCATGCTTTGCACGGTACAAAATATATGCCTTTGCAATCTCTATCTCTTTGCTTTCGATGAGGACATTTTCAACTTCATCCTGAATCTCTTCGATCGCAGGAATAGAGTGGGCCCGTCTGCCGGCAAGAAGCAGACGCAGACGTTCTTCTACCAGATCTGTCAGCTGCTCGGCTTTTTCGGAGTTTTTACATTTTTCGACCGCTTCAATAGCTTTGCCGATTGCAGTTTGGATTTTATTCCGGTCGTATTTTGCGATCTCTCCGGAGCGTTTTACCACATTCTTGATAAAACCTTCGGTCTCAGAGTCCTTGCTTGTTCCGAGAAAGCTTTTCCACTCCGGAAATACAGACTGCTCACTCACTTTTCACCCTCCCCAATGTGTTTACCTCATTTATGAATTCATCAAGATTTTCAAAATGTTTATAGACGGAAGCAAATCTGATGTAGGCGACTTTATCTACGGAATACAGATGCTCAAGCACGAGCTCTCCCAGTGCGGCAGTGCTGATTTCGCGTGTAGTACGTCCCCGCATAATAGCCTCGTCTTCCACTTCGTTTACAAAGGATTCGATCATTGACGGCGAAATCGGCCGCTTTTCCAATGCACGCTCTATGCCTTTTTCGAGCTTTGACCGGTCAAACGGCTGCCGCCGTCCGTCCCGTTTTACGACCATGAATGGTTTTTCTTCTATGCGTTCATAGCTCGTGAACCTGTAGCCGCAGGCTATGCATTCACGGCGCCGGCGGATGCTTTCTCCGTTGGCCATGGTTCGAGACTCTATAACTTTGTCATCAAGACTTCCGCAATAAGGACAGCGCATTTCTTACATTCTTTGTATATAGTGGTTTTAGAGTATTACAATAACTATATACCACTATATGTGCAAAGACAAGATAAATTTTTAAATTTGCTGAAATTTTCTGTTCCGTACAGCGCGCTCAGTAATCCATGCCCGGTGCATGCACAGAGAGATAAGCACGGGGAACAGTACGATGATTTTGCGCAGGCCGTTTTTTCCGCCGCGGGCCTTCCATGCGCAGTCTATGCGGTGCCAGATACCTGTTGCGGCGGGAATAAAGAGTATGAAAAATGCATAGGTTTCGGCGAACGAGGCTTTTTTTTGAACCGGCAGTACCTTACGCACCGCTTTTTCAATAGTTTCAATGCCGCGGCGCATGGAAAGCGGGGTTGTGGTACTGAAAAGCAGGTTTGCGCACAGAAGCGCCGTTGTAAGCTGCAGACAGAGCAGCAGGTCGCTCTTCTGCGGAATAAAAATCCCGCTGAATGCGGATGCGCAGTACAGAATTACGGCATAATAGCCCGCGGGTTTTACGGCGGAAAGCACGTCTTTGAACGTCATGCCGGTATGCATGCTGTAGCCTGCCAGCAGCAGCGACAGTACCGCGCAGCCCTCCGGCGGTATAAAAAATACGATGCTTCCTGACAGGAGCATGAGCAGTATTTTTATCCATGCCGGGATCCGGTAGATAATGCCGCGGCCTGGTCTGAATGCAAACAGATATGCTTCGGTTCCGCTTACAGCCATACCAGATCCTCTGCGGTTTGATATGCGGTCAGCGGATTTCGGATGCCCCAGTGCTCAAGCTGCTGACGCAGCCCTTGCTCTGGAAGCCCGTCGAAAACAAGATCACCTTTGTGCAGTACGATGAAGCGGCTGCAGAGCGCCAGGGATTTTTCAAGCTCATGGGTAAGGATGATGACTGTCCGTCCGTCCTGCTTGAGGGATGTTATCAGTGCATTCACCTGCCGTACGCCGTCATAGTCCAGATTTGCATAAGGTTCGTCAAAGATAATGAGCGGTCTGTCAAGCGCCAGTATACCCGCTACGGCAAGCCGGCGTTTTTCGCCTCCCGATAAAAAACGAGCGGGGTAGTCCGCCTTTTCCGCCAGTCCTGCGGCCTGAAGTGCGCTGAGTGCCGCAGCACGGGCCTGTGCCCTTGATAAACCTATGTTCAGCGGACCGAACATGACGTCTTCCATCGGCGTTTCTCCAAGAATCTGTGCATCTGCTTCCTGAAACACCAGCCCTGCGGCCGCAGGGCTTCCGTCGGAATTCTGCACGGTGACGGAGCCGGAGTCCGGACGTACCAGCCCGGCGATAATGGACATAAGTACGCTTTTGCCGGATCCGTTCGCACCGCCGATAAGCGTGCATGAGCCTGCATCAAGTGAGAATGAAATATTCTTGAGCGCAGTGCAGTTTGTGAATGTTTTTGTTACGGATTCCAGCTTGACGGAAGCTCCTGTCATGTTCTGCCCCGTACGCTATGCCTGCTCGTTGAGGTACCGGCCGGCCACCGGGCGGAGCCTGAGTGCTATGATGACGGTGATCACGAGCTTGATACAGTCACCGGGAATGAACGGCAGAACGCAGGCAGCCAGCGTGGCAAAAAGCGTCGCGGACTTAAGGTGCATGAACCAGATGACGCCGGGTACATAAATGATGCAGAAACCTGCAGCCGCTGCCGCAGTGAGCCTGAGAATGTTTCCTACAGAAAAACAGCGGTTATCTTTGCTGCCGGCGGACGGCCGTCCGGCAATGAGTCCTGCGGCCAGCGCGCCGAAAAAGTATCCCCACAAAAAACCGCCGGTGGGGCCGGTAAGTACGGCAAAGCCTCCGCGGCCGCCGGAAAAAACAGGAAGTCCGAGACCGCCTGCCATGAGGAACAGACCTGCTGCGGCCGCCCCCTGCACGCTGCCGAGCAGACAGCCTGCCAGTATGACGAGCATGTTCTGCATGACAATAGGAATCCCGCCGGGACCGACGGGTACAGCGATAAAGCAGCCGATGCATATAAGCGCGGCAAACATTGCGGTAAAAATTGAACGTATTGTTGTTGTATTCATACTATATAGGTATACGCTTTTGCGTGTTATTTACAACAGGTTAACTATTTTTCTGTCTATGCCGTTCTGCTGCCGTACAGTAAAGAATCGTGATGACGGCGTAGAGCATGCACAGGTACACGAAGCAGTTGCCCGCCAAGGCGTAGACTGTGTTTTTCCGTGAATAGACCGGAACCCGGAATGTTCCGGCGGACTGCGTAAAGAGCGGCATACCATTACGTATGGTTCCATCAGATGATATGTGCACGCTGTATCCGGAATTGGTTGAGCGTACCATTGAACAGCGCAGTTCAACTGCCCGCATTGCCGCTATGACGCAGTGCTGGTATTCCGCTGATTTTGTTCGTGACCAGGAGTCATCCGTAAGGTTTACAAAGATTTCGCTGCCTTCTTTATACAGCTGCCGCGTTACTGCCGGAAATGCGTCCTCAAAGCAGATCGGCGTGCTTATGCGGACTGCGTTTCCGGTTTTATTTGTGACGGTAAAGGTTTTATATGCGGGCCCTGCCTTCCAGCCGTTTGAAAATCCGACCAGCGTGTCCATAAGATTGCGTGCCCATTCGTATTCTACGCCGGGGATAACTTCTGCAAATGGTACAAGATGAATCTTGCAGTAGGAATCTGAATAGGCTCCCTCACGGTCAAACAGTATGGCGGCATTGCCGTATTCTGCGGGAGTTCCTTTTGAACTGCCCTTCTGCGGCTTTACGGCGCGCCTGAGCGTATAGGGGGCACCGATGATGAACGGTACGTTCATGCGTCTGATAAATTCCGTGAGCGGCTCGCTTTCCGGGTGAAAGTCATAATGAGTGGACGCCTGCGGATACGGATATCGCAGGACTACTTCGCTCCACACAACCAGATCCGTATCTGTACCGGCTGACCGCAGTTTGGCAAGTTCCTGCTCTGTAAGCTGCTCCGACAGCTCTATCGCATCATCATCGTCTTCTGATTCCCATGGATCCTTATTCTGCTGTACGAGCGTTATATTCAGATATGTTCTGGGCTCCGGTTTATTGGAAAGCCGGAATGCTCCGTATGCGGCAGCGAGCAGAAAAAGAACAGCTGTGAACGGGAATACCGTCTTTACCGGATTGGGCGCTCCGTGCGGAGAGGCAGGTGCGCCGCAGAATAAAAGCAGCTCTCCGCATGAGGCGGCGAATACTGCAAATAAAAAGGTAATGCCATAAACGCCGGTAATGTCCGCGATTTGTATGATCGGCGTCAGCCGGTACGCCGACATGGAGAGCGTACCCCATGGATATCCCAGGAATCCCGTGGACTTTGCCCATTCCCAGATCGTCCATACCGCGGCAAAATAGACGGCCCTGTATGCAGGTGCTGCTGCCGCCCGGCCGTTGCCGGCATACGGAACATGCAGCAGCCAGCCTGTTACGGCTGCAATACATGCGGTGCCAAGCGCGGATGCGCCGAGCGTAAAGATTGCAAAATCTCTGAAGTTGGCGAGCCAGAAGCTGGAGCACAGATGTACGACCAGTGCCTGCAGTCCGGTTAAAAAAAATGATTCTTTGTAGGAACGGGCGTTGCTGAGCGCAAGGTACAACGGAATCAGCGAAATAAGCCCTGCAAAAGGTGAGCCGAAATCAAGCAGTTCGTTGGGGATAGAAAAAGATTGCACCATCCCTGAAAAAAAAACATAAAAAACTTGTAAAAATCGGCTCATTGAATTATTATTCTATATATATAGTTGTAAAAATGCAACATAAAAAAATATCAGGGTAATGGACAAGCTATGAAACAGGTGAATGACGCACACGAAACTGAATATGAAGCGCTGCCGGATGTGGTGGTTTCCGCACCGGGTCGTTTTCACCTTCTGGGGGAACATTCATGGTTCTGCAAAGATAAAACGCTGTCTATGGCGGTGAATCTGCCTGTCTATGTGGCTGTTTCAATTCGAGAGGATTCTTCCCTCAGATTCTATTTTCCGCAGCTCAACGAGCGAAAGCGCGCTTCGCTTACATCTCTGAAATTCCGCAGGGAAGACCGCTGGGCAAATGCCGTAAAAGCAATCATCTACGGCTTTACGTCCGGCGGTTTTGATTTAAAAGGGATGAATATCACGATATACAGTGATATCCTTCCTTCTGCCGGCTTCGGGATTACGACCGCTATAAAAATCGGAACAGCCGTCGCTGTCCGGGAGCTGTTCAGCCTGCATTGTTCTGATGATGAGCTGCTGCAGGTAATTGAGCGCGGAAACAATCTGTTCCTGAATACCGGTAATTATCTGGCGGATAATTTTGCTGCGCTGTATGCAAAGGAAGACAGTCTGATTATTACCGATCATGCCAAGGCTGCTTGGGATTATGTTCCGTTTGATTTTCCCGGCCATGTCGTTATGCTGCTTGATGCCCGCGTGCCCCGCATTTCGCTTTGGAATGAGGAGACGGTACGGGAGCCTGAGAATGTGCTGCTGCTTGGTGAGCTGAAAGATATAAAGCCGAATGTATACGGCGGATGGACTTATACACCGAATACAACTGATATCAATGAGGTTTTGACCGTCGCAGGTGAAGAAATGCGGCGGCGGTTGATATGTATCATGCAGGAGCATAAGTTTTTGCTGCAGGCGCGTGAAGGTATTCTGACCGGACAGTTCGGGCTGTTCGCTCGTTCTGTCAACAACAGCCACATCAGTATGCGTGACTTATACGAGATTTCCTGTCCTGAGATTGACTGGATTTTAAAACGCATCGGTGAGCTTGAGCCTAATCTGGAGGATGTGCGCAATCCTGTGACTTGCGGCCGTATTACCGGTAAAGGGTTCGGCCGCTGCCTGTATGCGATTATCAGAGAATCGGACAGAGATGCATTTAAGGCAAATCTGAAAGACTATGAGCGTATCTTTGGATTCCATCCGGCCTGCTATGAAGTGAAGCCTGTTCAGGGCGCACATGTTGTGGATTCGAAATGAGACTATTATTGACAAATGACGACGGTTTCGGCAGCGAGGGCATTACGGTTCTTGCCGGACGGCTTGCACGCGAGCATGAGGTCTGGATCGTTGCCCCTGACAAAAACCGCTCCGGTGTTTCTCACTGTATTTCCATGACTGAGACCATTCCGCTTGTAAAGCACGGCCCCGGTGAATGGGCGTACGGCGGCACGCCTGTTGACTGCGTTATCGCCGGCCTGAAGGGCGGTTTTCTGCCCGGGGTTCCTGATGCGGTGCTTTCCGGCATAAATAAGGGTGCGAATATCGGTACCGATGTTATTTATTCAGGAACTGCCTCCGGTGCAAGCCAGGCCGTGCTGTACGGTGTGCCCGGCATTGCTCTGAGCGTAGATTCTGACGACGGTACGTGGCAGTACGATGCGATGGCTGACTTTGCGGCGAAAAACCTGCCGCTTCTTATGTCATTGTGCAATCCTTCCGAGCGGGAGTGTATGCCCGACTGTCCGTGCGTGTATGTGAATGTGAACGGACTGAGCCTTCCTGCGTATAAGGGCGTCGAGCAGGCGGGCATGGCCTTTAGAAAATACGGTGATTCTGTTGTATATACGGAGAGTTCTGATACTGAGGCATCTCTGACATTCAAGGGCGGTGCTATCAGAAGTTTCAGCCGGGGCTTGAGTGATTATGAGGTGGTACGTAAGGGCTGTGTGGCCGTTTCCCGTATCATTGCAGAGCCTGTGTCTGCTGAGATAGTGGACGGTATTGAGTTTTCACTGTAGAATAGGACAGGGCGGGATATGGCAGAAGATGTACTTGCTGAAGGAATAACCTTATATAAAAGGCGCTCGTATAGCGATGCGCTGGCATATTTCTTTTCACTTCCGGATGATTCCGGCGCAGACAGTCTGGAACTCTCCTATTATATCGGACTGTGCTATACCAGATTGGAACGGTATGATGATGCTTTGCTCTATTTGGAGCAGGTTGTTACCGCCGGATCGAATATCAATCGTATACTGCAGTGCAGGTACCTGCTTGCCTTTATTTATGTACAGACCGGAAGAAAAAAGCTTGCGCAGTTTGAGCTGAATAAGCTTATAGACGCCGGATATAGGATTTCATCGGTATATGCGTCCCTTGCCTATATAGCGTGGCAGCAGGATGACGGGGATACCTGCGTGGAGTTCTACCGGAAATCCCTTGCGAATGATCCTGATAATGTGACCGCGCTTAACGGCATCGGATATGTGCTTGCGTGCCAGAACAAGGAGCTGACGGAGGCGCTTATGTATTGTAAGCGGGCTCTGGATAAGGCTCCTGATTCGGCGGCGTGCATGGATTCTCTTGGCTGGGTGTATTATAAGCTGGGGCTTATGAAGGAGGCCGAGAAATTTACGCGGCAGGCCGCTGCAAGATGCAAGCAGAATGACGAGATAAACGGTCATCTGCAGCAGATTTTAGAAAGCCGGGATATGAGATGAAAAAAACAGTAAAAAAAGTTATAAAAGTTCTGTTCCTTGCGGCGGTGGTATGTGCCGCTGCCCAGACCTCTGATACTGCTCCCCGTCCGATGCGTACGGCGGATGAAGGCCTCAGCGATGAGGAATTCCGCAGAGGCGTACAATCGTATTACCGCGGCTCCTTTAATGATGCGGTGATTCGTTTTGAAAAAGCTCTTGCCTATAATCCTGCGAGCATGACGATTATGGACTGGCTTGGCAAGGCATATTACCGATCCGGGCTTGAAGGCGCGGCGATTGATATGTGGCAGTCTGCCTATGATGAAGGATACGGCGGTTCTTTGCTTTTGAACCGGATTGAGGTTATCCGTGATCGTCGCATTACCGGCGTAGATCAGGAAACTTCCCTGAAATATACCGAATCAGGCGTCTTCCCTGGAACGAACGGCAATACAATGATTTTCAGCCAGCCGGTTTCTGTACTGCCGAATCCGGACGGTACGGTGTGGATGCTGGCATACGGCTCGAACGTGCTGCTGTTGTTCGATATCAACGGTACAGTCATCAATCGTATTACCGGCCCGATCAATGGATTTGACCGCCCTGTTGACGTTATCAGACTGAATGACGGCCGCATGCTGGTTACTGAAAGTGCCGGCGACAGACTGAGTCTGTTCAGTGAAAAAGGCAGCTTTATTAAGTACATCGGTAAAAAAGGCCGCGGGGCAGGTGAGATGATCGGCCCGCAGTATGCCGCTCAGGATTCTTTCGGAAATATCTACGTATCCGATTTCGGTAACTGCCGTGTGGATGTGTTTGACAGCGAGGGCAATCCGCTTTTTTATTTTGGCGGCAGATCGGACAGTTTTACAGGCCTGCAGGGACCTACTGGCGTGGCAGTCTATCAGGATCGGATTTTTGTTGCCGACGGCGTGACCGGCGGCGTATATGAATTTGACCGCTCCGGAAACTATGTTGGCCTGCTTGTTGAGGAGCATACGTTTAAATACCCGGAGGCGCTGAAAAACTGGGGCAGCTGGCTGCTCACCTGCGATACGAATAAGGTCATATCGATCGATGCTGACACTGGTGCCACGTTTGAAAATTCGAATATCGGAAACGCCCCGGCGCGTATTACATCCGCGGTGCCTGATGTGAACGGTAATCTGCTCGTGACTGATCTTGTAGCCAATGAAATGTACGTTATGTCAAAGATGACGGAAGTTATCGGCGGTCTGTTCGTACAGATTGAAAGCGTCAATGCGGAGCGGTTCCCGGATGTTACGATTGAGCTGCGTGTAGAGAATCGTCACCGTCAGCCGCTTGTGGGACTTCGTGACGTGAATTTCTTTGTAAGTGAAGGAAAGCGGCCTGTCGCAGACCTGCAGCTTACCGGTTCTGCCTTTGCCAATAAGAGCGCTGATGTAACGCTTATTATAGACCGTTCCGTTGAGTCTGCGCGCTATCGTGAGGCGCTGGAGACTGCCGTTCATGAGCTTGCAGATTCTATGGCAGGGCAGGGAACGCTGCGGATCATTTCCGCCGGAAAGGTTCCTGTCGTGGAGTTCTCCGGCGATCCGGCGGCTGCGCGTATGTTCTCCGCTGCATCGCTTCGCAACCCTGTTTCTGATACGGTTGCTGTTGATCTTGCGGTACGTCTGGCGGTGAATGAGCTGGTGCGGGGCGAAAAAAAACGTGCCATCGTTTATATGTCCGCAGGAACGATTACCGACGGCGCCTTTACAAAGTATACGCTTTCTGATTTGTCTGCCTATATGAACAACAATTCGGTCAGCTTTTCTCTGGTGCAGCTTGCCCAGCGTTCTGCGGCTGATGAATTTGATTATCTGTGTACAAACACGCTCGGCTCAAGCTATTTTGTATACAGACCGGAAGGACTGTCCGCCGTACTGAAGGATATTATTGCCCAGCCGTCAGGTTTGTATCAGCTTAAGTACCGGTCATCCCTGACCACTGACTGGGGTACTGCCTATCTGCCTGTGGAAGCTGAGGTATATCTGCTGAACCGCAGCGGCCGTGATGAGACGGGATATTTCGCGCCTTTACAGTAAGCTGCAATAAAGCCCGGGCTCACGAGCCCTAATAAAAAAAGCCTGCTGCTCTGTTCGGAGCGGCAGGCTTTTTTTTGCAGACAGCGGCTAGTTGCTGAATGTGAGCGTAATCACAATCGTACCGGAGGCAGCGGTCTTTATGGTACCGACGGCTTCTGCTGCGCCGGTTGCTGCAGCCGCAGCATTTGTTGCTGCCGCAACGGTACTGGTGGTGCTTGTCTCTTTTGATGACAGCGTCTCCGTAGAACCGGAGATAAGCTGTGTCTGGGCAATCATCTGCTCCTGAGGAGTGCTTGTGCTGCCGGTAGAAGTATCAATGGCTGTACTCTGTCCTGCGGCAACTATGGTTTCCTGTGCTGCAGGCGCCAGTTCTTCTTCAGTTTCTTCCTCTTCTGTTACGGTTTCTTCTGAATCAGTTCCGGCGGCAGAACGTGTACTGTAGGCAACGACACCGACCTTTCCTTCTGTTGTTTCGATGTTGCCCGCTGCATCAACTTCAAATTCTGTACCGCGTACAGATGCGGTTGCGGCCGGCGAATGTACTTTGAAGCTGTTGAGCTTATTCTCCGTAGAGTTGACTTTGAATGCCGCTCTGCCGGTGTCGATGAACAGATTCGTTTTAGTCAGTGTTTTGCTGCCGTCACCGACAGCCTGTTTTTCAAGCTTCTCAAGTTCGATTCTTGTCAGCGGCTGCAGGGTGCAGACGGAACCGTCAAGATTGATGGTTGCATATGAATTGAATCCCGTTGAGATTTTAGCGCCTTTGCTCAGTGTGTCCTGTGCTTTCGCAGCTACCCAGGTACTGGAGCCGGCTTCTTGGATTTCAACTTTACCTGTGACTGATGTTATGGTCGCTTCCTGTGCCTGTGCGGCGAAAACTGCCGCGCCTGCTATTAAAGGAAGCGTAATACGTTGCATGATGTGTTTCAATGTCATATTTGTATACCTCCGTGTCATATCAGACTAACGTGCACCTGCTACAGTGCCAGAACTGCTTTAAGAACAAGTCCGCTGTTGACCTGCGCTTCTTTGTCTGCAAAGAAATGATATGCGTTCGCGCCAAGTTTCAGGTCGCTGAATACCTGCCAGTTCGCTGAGACGAACCACTGGAATCCTGCATAGGATACTGCGTCATCGCCGTAGAAACTCTTGGTAGTATTGTTTGTTTCATTTTTGCACCAGAATACAGCATCTGCACCTGCACCGAACAGCAATGATCTGACCGGCTTGAGCGATGCTGAAAGTCCTGCCTTGATAAGGCTTGTGTACTCAGGATCGGAAAGCGCGTAACATGCGGTACCGCTCGTAAAGCCCTTGAAAGGAGAAAGCTTGCCGTGATCGCCGGACGCGTACAGCGCGGCGGCCGTCAATGACAGGATTTTTGCAGGATACAGCGTCAGCGATGCCTTTGACAGATTCCCGACCTGTACAGGATCCTTTCCGTCCTCCTCAATGCCGAACGTAGTGCTTGCCAGATAGAACAGGTTGCTGGCGATCGGACCGTTAAATGCGAGCGTGGCGTACAGCCGGTTGTTGCCCGAGTTGTTGCCGTTGGTACCGTCTACGCCGAGCATGCTGAAGAATTCAAGGCTGACGGTCTGCTGGGCAATAATGTTCGGCAGTGTCACTGAATAGTTCAGAATAAAGTACGGAGAGGCAAAATCATATTTTTTGTCATTATCGAATTTAAAGGAGGAATGCTTGCCGTTCAGCATGGTGACGTTGTGTGCATTAAGGAAGCCCGTGTAGCCGCCGAACGCCTTTATAATCGATGTACCGCTGTTGTACTGGACATGACCGCCGTCACAGTACTGTGCGAAAACCGCGCCCGTGAGGTCTGCGGTCTGGTAGCGCCCTGCCGCCAGATTGAGCGTACGGCCCTGCGGCATAGCGTCTGTCATATTGAATTTGAAAAGGTTCAGATCCAGTATGTGGGTGGTGTTTGCCTTCTGGTCATATTTTTTTTCATAATCGAACAGATAGGAGCCTTCCGCCGCGAAGTAGGTGGTTCCAGCATTGTTCAGCGGAACTTTAAACCACAGCGAAGCCTTGTCTTTCTGGCTCAGATCCGGCTCGCGGACTTTGTGTCCCGAATACTTTGTGGTATTGTCCAGCGTGATACCGTAGTCGGCGGCAGCGGCGGGAGCGCAGACAGAACACAGCACGGTGCCGAGTATCATGCAGAGCTTTGCGGATGTAATAATCATTCTTTTCATTTTTCTATCTCCGGTCATACGTAGTAATGCATGCGCTTATGATGTTGAGTACATCGCGTCCGTTCGCTGTTTTATCAGGATCTGCAGATGACGGTATTACGCCGTCAGCCTTCATCTGTCTGAATGCATAGCGGGGGGTATGGAAAAGCGTATAGCAGATTCCGCCTTTTACTTTCCATGTTTTTGCACACATGCTCGCTACGGTTTTCAACGTTACCGGAACCTCTGCATCCGCCTGCGCATATGCAGTTCCCTCATCGCACAGCACTTTGTATGCTTCGTGGTATGAAACGGTGTCGTCCACAAGTCCCTTTGCCGTTGCCGACAGGTAGCACAGCTGAGCATATGACACCTGATCCGCTTTGATAAGCTCGGTTATTTTTTCCGCTGATTGTGCATGAGCGGCCAATGCCAGCAGAATAAAAACTGCGGCACTGAAAAATCTTTTAGCCATACCCTTCTTCTCCTTTGATTTCAATGCAAAAACCTTTCTTGAAATTATAACATATGGTACAATTAATGTCATGAAAAATACGCAGCGAAAGTCATTAATTACGCAAAATTTTGATGTAACGATACTGATTGTAGTGTCGGCGCTTTGTGTGGCGGGAGCCTTTTTCTCGCTGTTCCATAAATTTGATTACCGTCTGTATGATATCATGCTCGGTATGACGGGAAGGGTGGAGGAAGATCAGAATATCCTGCTGGTGGATATTGATGACCGCTCCATCGATGATATCGGCGTATGGCCGTGGAGCCGGGATATTGTTGCCGGCCTGCTGGTGCGCCTGCGTGAATTCGGCGCAAAGACAATTGTCTTTGATATTGAGTATCTGCAGAAGTCCGCGAAGGCGCTTGTCCCTGACGCGCAGCTGCAGACTGAGGAAACTATAGAGATGACCCGGCAGAACATTACCAACGTGCTCGGGCAGTTCGCGCAGGCCGCGGGCTCCGGCATGTATTCGCCGGGCGAAATTGATGAAATGTCGGGCCAGCTGGTTGACGGATATATCAATCCTGCGATCAACGACATTAAACGTGCGGTTGATAACCAGGTTCGTGACAACGATATGTATTTTGCCGAGTCGCTGCAGTTTTTCGGCAATTCGTGGATGACGCTCAATGTAGGTATGGTCAGCGATCTTGACGGCAAGGATACGCTGCAGAATCCGCTTGATGAGGAGCTTGCCGTCATGGATGCGCGGCGATATGCGGTCTCACGGTTCCTGCTGGACCAGGTGACTGATACCAAGGGGCTGGTGGAGCAGGGAAACCTGCGGAACAGCCGTGAGCAGAATTCGTACCGTGGATTTACGCCCGCGCGGCATGAATTCATCAGCCGCTGCGCCGGGCTCGGCGCCACCAACGTTATTGTAGATAAGGACGGAACCCGCCGCCGCATAGAGCTGCTTCATCACCCGGATCCCGAGAAAAAATTCCTGTGGCGTAATGACGGCGGTTATCATGCCGAAGCGCTTGATCCGCGCTGGTACGTACCGCAGCTTGCGTTCGGACCGCTGCTGCAGTATCTGGACGTGCAGTCGCTGGAGCGTACCGGTTCCCGGCTGATACTGCATGGCGCCCGCCGTCCTGACGATGCCGGCCGTTATGACATCAGCATTCCGCTTGATGCATCCGGCTGTATGCTCATTAACTGGCTTAAGAAGGATTATGACGAAAGCTTCCGGCGGCATGTGTCCGTCCTGTTCCTGTATGAGCTTGATCAGTGTGAAAAGCGCATCGGACGGAATCTGTCGAATCTGCTGCGGTATCAGCTTATGGATGATGACGGAGTCGACCTGCCGTATTATACCGTGAGCGCACAGCTGCTCGCTTTGTACAACAATATCTGTGTACGCCGTGACGAGCTGCTTTCCAGCTGCAAGGGGTATGACGAGTCCGGTAATCTGATCGGCGGCATTCTGCCCCAGGAGTACGAGAATTTTTTTGCGCAGCGCGCACTGTTCCACGAGCAGCTGCGGGAGTTTGTCAAAGCTCCGTATATGCACGAGTGCAGCAGCAGGCTTGATTCGTTCGACGACGGCACGAATACGGACTATATTGAGGCCGTGAAAGCGGAGATGACCGGCTATTTTACGGGCCTTGCGGAAGACTGCGGCAACTATCAGGCATATTATGATGATCTGGCGCCGCGTATAAAAGATTCGTTCTGCCTTATCGGCAACTGCGCCACTGCCAGTACGGATCTGGGCGTCACGCCGTTTACACGGCGTTATGCAAATCTTGGTACGCATGCGAACGTGGCGAATACTATCCTCCAGCAGGATTTTATCACGCCGGTTCCGGTCGGCTGGGGGCTTGCATTCGCGTTCTGCTTTACGCTCGCGGTGCTGCTGTGTACGCGGAAGCTTTCGTCTGCAAAAAAGAACGTGGCCGGGCTGCTGTATCTGCTCGGTCCTGCTGCCGTTATTGTCCTGCTTATGCTGATGTTCAAAATCTATATACCGCTGTTCTTCCCGCTGCTGCTTGCAGCCGTAACGTACCTGTCTGAGCTTGCCATGAACTTTATTGCGGTGGAAAAAGATAAGAACACCCTGCGCCGCGGTTTCGACGCGTATGTCGCTCCTGAGGTGGTAAGCCAGATTGTAAAGAATCCGAACCTGTTGGGGCTCGGCGGCGTGAACAAGCATATTACCGCGCTGTTCTCCGACGTCAAGTCCTTTTCTGCGTTCACCGAGATGATCAACAACGAGGCGGGTGAAGCCCACGGTGCGGAGCGGCTTGTTGCCATTCTGAACGATTATCTTGGCGATCTGAGCGATGCGATTTATGCGAACCGGGGTACGATTGATAAGTATGTAGGCGATGAGATCGTTTCGTTCTTCGGCGCTCCGGTGGACAATCCGTACAATGCCTTTGACGCCTGCGTTGCTGGTATCCGCATGAAGCAGGTTGAGGCGGAGTACAATAAAAAGCATTTTGACGAGCTTCATGACGTACCCATGCCGCTTGAATCGCGCGTAGGCCTGAATACCGGCGATATGGTCGTTGGAAATATGGGTACGGCCAAAAAACTTAACTATACGATTATGGGCAATAACGTGAACCTTGCTTCCCGTCTGGAAGGTACGAACAAGGCGTACCGCTCATGGATCATGTGCAGCGAGTCCACGTGGAATGACGCGGATCAGGGAGAGAAGAAGGGGCTGCTGGTAAGCCGCCGCTTTGACTGTGTGCGGGTTATCAATGTTAAAAAGCCCGTGGCCATTTATAATATCATCGGTTTGAGGAATGAGCTTCCGGCGGCTCAGATTGAGGCCGCGGAGATCTTTAACCGCGGCATGGAGCTGTACCTGAAGGGCAGTGCTGAGCCCGAAGCTCCGAAAGATATAGCGGACATTAAAATGGCCCTTGAGTTTTACCGGCAGGCTAAAGCCTGCTGGCCCGGCGATGAGTCGTCCGATGTGTTCATAGAGCGGTGCGAGTCGTTCATTGCATCCGGTCTGCCGGAGCGGTGGGACGGCGTATATACCATGACTTCAAAGTAGGTTCGTCCGGTACGGAGTATCCCTGCATAAGGGAGAAGATCGTAACCGCCTGAGGGAGAGAAGTGTACCTGCCTAAGGGATGAGACCGTACCTGCATAAGGGAGAGAAGTGTACCTGCCTAATGGAGGAGTCCGTACCTGCATAAGGGAGCAGTTTTTCCCTGCCTGCACGGGTAGTTTTTCCCTGCCTGCACGGGTAGTTTTTCCCTGCCTGCACGGGTAGT
>Ga0256405_10006412_pt1 | contig 18846 bp, 22 predicted proteins | sample RumenRJG_02DNA_FD_189096 | JGI IMG/M metagenome (GOLD analysis project Ga0256405, IMG submission 189096) | Bovine rumen microbial communities from Lethbridge, Alberta, Canada - RJG_02 | ecosystem: Host-associated > Mammals > Digestive system > Stomach > Rumen | place: Canada: Alberta... | reverse complement strand
TATAAGTTCAGATGAATATTCACTTTTTAATTCATATAATGAAGAGAATACATTTTTCTTCATTAGCTGAACTTGATGGAATTTAGAAATGTTTAAGTACTGACAGGTACCTAAACATTAAATGAAATGGATGAAGGCAAAAACTTTTTATAAGTTTAGACCATCAGCTTTTCACTACAGATAATAACTTTTCCTGATTAACTATGGTCATAGATGGCTGTAAGTTCTTCATTTCATGTTCTTTTTATACTTTTTTGATGATTTAAAAATTTTTCCAAATGTCATATTTACTTCAATTGCTTATGCATTGTTAAATTTAGAAAACTTACTGTTAAGAACTTCTTACAAAATAAATTGTATCACTGTCATAGCTACTTAGCGCATCATAAGCTGATTGAGTCATAAAACGGAATTTACCGAAGATGCCATATTCAACACCCATATAGACAGGCCCTGTTGATTTTGCCAAATACATCTGTATACTTCCTGAATGTTTTAATGGTATTACTGAATATGGGTCAAGGGATTCAGTTTCCCAGGATGTGCCGTTATATTCTTTTATGGCCATGACAGAACTTGTGCAGATAGCTACACGATAACCTTTACTAACACCAGTTGGTAGTGTTGTTGTGGTTTGTATTTTATCCACTGGCAGTTTCCATCCAGCTTTCTCATCACTACCTTGACCAGTGTCACCTTTAGGTCCGGTATCACCCTTAGCACCAGTTTTACCTGTTGCACCTGTATCTCCTTTTGCTCCGGTATCTCCTTTAGGTCCCACATTACCAGTATCACCTGTATCACCTTTACTGCCAGTAGCTCCAGTATCTCCTTTCAGTTCATCGAATGAAATAGTTACTGAACCTTCCTCTGAAGTAATTGTTATTTCTCCATCTTCATGATTGACATTAACGGTTGGTGAAAAGCCACTGGCTCCTGTATCACCTTTACTTCCGGTTTTACCTGTATCTCCAGTATCGCCTTTTGGACCTTTTAAACCAGCAAGCTGTTCCGGTGTGAAATCTTCAAATGCGAAAGCATCACCAGTATCACCTTTAACACCCGTATCGCCTTTGGCTCCGGTATCACCTTTTGGTCCAACATCACCTGTATCTCCCTTTATGTTTCCTACGTTTTCCCAAGTGTTTCCGTTCCAGACATAAAGAGATCCGTTGACCAAGTAGCTATCTCCATCACTGCCTTGAGGATGAGCGTCAATCAGTTCCTCGTAAGAATTATACGAACCTTTAATAGTAAGACCAGCACCAGTAGCTCCAGTGTCCCCAATCGGCCCGGCCGGTCCAGTATCTCCAGCAGGTCCTGTGTCACCAGTATCTCCCTTAGGTCCTTGTTCTCCTTTTTGTCCAGTTGCTCCAGTCTCACCTTTGTCTCCTTTACTACCTTTCGCACCAGTATCGCCTTTAACACCTTTATCACCAGTGTCTCCTTTTTCTCCTTTGACAGAACCCGCATTTGCCCAGCCGGTTCCATCCCAATAATAATAGCTGCCGTCAACTATATAGGCATCACCTAAACTGCCTGAAGAGTGAGATTGAATAAACTCTTCATATGAACTATAATGTCCTTTTATTATTGTCCCAATACCTATATCTCCAGTATCGCCTTTAGGTCCTGTATCGCCAACTACACGTCCAATCTCTATCCATTCTGTATCTGCCATTTTAATCACTGCTCCACGGTTCAAGAAGTACTTTGTCAAACAGCATTGCTCCTCCGTAATCATATATCATTATTGCAGGGTAAAAACTGTCAAATGATATCAGATTACTTACATCACCTTCATATGAAAACACTTCTGTTGAACCGTTCATTATTTTAGCTATTAAATATCCGTTGTCATAATAAATGTGGAATGTATACCATGTAGAATTCAGATTCAACTGTCCGCTACTTACATCCAATGAATTTACTACATGGTTTGCATTTGAATACTTCACTCCCTTACCGCCATTATAAGCTCCAAGTTCAAGAATCTTGTTGTCACGGTAATGTGTGAGTTGCTTTGAGTTGACCAGCGCTATTGCATCTGCCCATCCGGAATTGCTGTTTTTCTTCTGCACCATATCAACCTTGAAATGGATTCCGGATTTAGTCGGATCAATAGCTGGAGTTCCCTTTGGAATCAGCATTACCACACTTGAACCTGACACTGCCTTGGAGAAGGAATATCCGTATCTGCTGTAATTGCTGTCGAAATTATAAGTTGAAAATGAATGGGAAATGTCTGAAGGATACTTCACCACATCATACAGGTTTGTATTCTGGTTTCCATTGTCTGAAAAGTCCAGTGCTGATTTTACAGTATAGGTATTTTCTATAATACTTGAACCTGCAATGACAGTCACTTCCAGAGTTGAACCTTGAGCTCCAACAGTGAATGTCTTTTCTGCTCTGCCGTTGCTATCTGAGTAAACCATATACCTTGTTCCATTTACAATAACGGTAGCTGGAACACCTTCAACTGGATTGTCATCACCATCATATATTGTAACGCCTGCAGAAACCTCTGCACCCTCTTTCACTTCAATATCTGACGGATAGAAAGTCTCATAGTCACCATCCGTAAAATTCGTATAAGCCCATCTTTTCAACAGCTCAAATATTGTATCTGAATCCTCATATTGAATGTTGTTGTCACTTAACTTTTGTCTTAGCAAAGTTCTTGCTGTGGCCAATCTTGAGTTTGTTTCAATTACGTTGCTTGCAATGCTCACATTAACACCTCCAATTATGGGCTGGTAGCCCTTATATATTTGATTGTAACTCTTATTCTCTCACCTGCTGTTGCATTACTTTTATATGCCACTATACATGGCGCATATGTACTTCCGAGCTGTGATGCATACCAGTAAGGTCCGTAATTTGAAATTGATTCATCCGCATTGTTAAACCATGTATATCCTCCACTGTTTCCTCCTGGAATGTTGACAATACATTCCTTGGCAACACCTGTTTCAGTGTATCCCTTATCGCTTCCTGAGAAGTAAAATGTTGACATGTAGGTGCTTCGGAAATCCATGTCTGATGAGTCAAGAAAGATTCCCATTGAGTTTCTTGAACCGTTTCCCACCATTCCTCCACCAACACCGAACATGCCGTCACTGGATGGAGTATTTCCTCTTGTCATATCATAACCGATATAGATGTTAGTGTTTGAGTTTGCACCAACTATTGTTGGAGCGTTTTTTAATGGAATAGCTAATAACACTTCTCCGGCAGCATCAGCTGTAACGTAGAAATAATTGGTTCCATAGCTTAGATATGTTGTATCGATTGACCTTACATTGTTTGAGATTATCGGATTGGCTGTATCCAATACATTGCCAAATCCGTATTCATAATCGGATTCGTCATAATTGAACCAGTACTGTGGCATTGTCAGTTGAGCTGAAATGGAAGGATTTGCTGTTACATAAACTTCATAGATGTATCCGTCCCTGTTTGAATCCGGATACATGTATACATCATCACTGGATGAGGTATATGTTCCGTAACTGCTCCATGATCCCCCGCTTATCGGTTTTCTTCTAACGGTAACTGGAACATTGGGAATGTATGTGCCGCTTTGATCTCTTACAACAGGATATCCCCTGGCACTTGCATGTCCGGATTGAGGTCCGTCTTTACTCAGCCAGCTTGTATAACAATTCCATTCAATGGTTGTTGGAACCGGAACCGGCAGTTTCCTAATCAATGGAATCACACCATCATTTTGAGAATATGAAATTGAATTGTCATCAAGTATGTCTCTTAAATCGGATTGCATAGATGTTAATCTTGAATTCAATGTCTGTTCATTTGTTAGGATTTCAGACAGGTCCGGAGGGTTAAAAGTCATATTAATCAGCTCCCAAGCAATGTCAAGTTGGCAGTTTGTGCTGATGTTATTGTTCCAATCTGATTAGATACATTCTGAATAGCTGTAGCTATTGCACCGTTAGTTACTGCATTTGTAGAATCTGCAGTGTCCAAAGTTGAAACAAGATTGACAGGTCCTGCAGGACCAGTTGCTCCGGTGTCACCTTTAGCTCCTTTGAGTGACGCCAAGGTTATAGTATATTCATGATCGTCATCACCCAGATAGATTATTCCGTGTGCTGAATCCAGTGTTATGTATGCTGAACCACCAGATGAACCTGTATCTCCTTTTATTCTTCCTACGTTTACCCATGACATTTGTTATCACCTGTATTGTTTTATAAAAAAAGGAAGTACCAACATTAACTGCCGGCACTTCCTAAGGGATTTATGGATTTGGTTTTATTGGAAAACGTAAAGTTCTCCGTCAACAAGATATGCATCGCCGGTTGTACCAGTCGGATGTGCTGCAATCAAATCAGCGTAACTGGCATAACTTCCTTTGATGATGGTGCTGTATCCTTGAGGACCCATTTCACCGGTATCTCCAGTATCACCTTTAGCACCAGTGTCACCAGTGTCTCCTTTAGCGCCTGTGTCGCCTTTGTCCCCAGTGTTACCTGTATCTCCTTTAGCACCAGTGGCACCGGTTTGACCTGTGTCTCCTTTCTCACCGGTTACACCTTGTGGTCCTTGGTCTCCAGTGTCTCCTTTATCTCCAGTAGCACCTGTAGCGCCGGTTGCACCGGTATCACCTTTGGCACCAGTGTCACCTTTAAGACCGGTTGCACCAGACATATCGGTTACGAAACCGAATTCACTTGCTCCTTTCAGGTATAATTTTGCGTTGTCCGGATCTTCAACATCGGATTGGATAGCTACGAACATACCTTGCGGAACATTACTTGCATCGGCTTGCATAGCTGCAACAGATGCATAGGTTTTGTAAATGCTGAACGAATCTCCGGTATCACCTGTTGCACCGGTTGCTCCCGTATCTCCAGTAGTACCTTTTTCTCCAGTGTCGCCTTTTTCTCCGGTTGCTCCGGTTTGCCCAGTATCACCTTTTTCACCTGTAGCGCCGGTTGCTCCGGTTGCACCTACATCTCCTTTGTCACCTTTCTCACCGGTATCCCCTTTTTCACCTGTTAGGCCAGCTAACTGTTCTGGTGTGAATTTATCGTAAGTAAATGCATCACCAGTATCTCCTTTGTCACCTTTCTCACCGGTATCTCCTTTTGGTCCTTTAATTGTACCTACACTTGTCCATGCCATATAAAACACCTCTATTTATTTAGTTTAATCGTTATGCCAAACGAACAGTTCTCCATCCACTAGGAATGCATCACCTTCATTGGCAGTTGGATGTGCTGCTATAAGTTCTTCGAAAGTATCATAAGACCCGAGGATAACAGTCGCAGCTCCTGTATCTCCGGTGTCTCCTTTCTCCCCTTTACCTTCAAGACTTACCTGGAAACAGTTGACGTATTCATATTCATCTGAATTTGCAACAGGATGAAATGCCAGAAATTCACCGGCATTATCAACAATAGCTCCAGTTGGAGACAATTTGATTCTGTCTCCAGCTTTAACATTAACAATACCGGAAGCCAGTTTCAAACGGTAAAGTCCGCCTAATAGAAGTACGCTTCCTTTTCTCTCCCCATTTGTCATTACGACAGGTTCATTGACAAGGACGCCTACAGGAACTTCCGTATCATCGCCAGTGTACTTTCTTAAACTTTCACGCCCTATTGCAGATTTGTCTGAAATACAAAGTATGTCGTCAACCATGCACTTATTGGAATATTCATATCCAAGACTACTACCTGATGCAGTAATGACATTATCAACCAATGTTTTAACTCCATCATCCAATAAGAAGGTAGTAATCTCCTTTCTTTCTTCCAATAAAACAATTGTATCTGTCATGTATATCACATTAATATCTCAAATATATGATTTCCTTTTACAGTTGGATTGCATTTTATATTGCAACCACTTTCACTAGCTAAATTGCAGAAATATAAATCCTCTGACAAGACTGTATCATTTGGATAGGTTACGAACTTAAAATATGGATATTGAAGTTTCTCAAAGAGATTAACTTTGATTAATGCAATCCCGAGTCCTCCGCCTTTGATTTCAATCGGTCTTGGAATCTCATGAATCATTGTATGGCCTTTTATGCAGTTGTCATCGTTGAAGTCACGACCAAAAGTGAAGATTACTGTCTGATCTGTTTTTGTTCTCTTTCGATAATACCAGCCAAGAGCAATATCACTATCACATTCCAATAACTTTATTAGAGCATCTGAAGGAAGCTGAATGTCTGAATCTACCATCAATACGTAATCATAGTTTCCAGTCATTGAATTTTTGGCTATCTGATTTCTTGCTTTAGCACAGTCATATCCAGAGACATAATCAAAGTATATACTATAACCTTCAGGCCTTGCCAGACCATATATACTTTTGAAACATTCCGGTTTGATGGACTCAAAAGTTGGAACTGCAATTAAAATCTTTTTTGCCATTTATTCTCTCTCCAGTTTTTGGATTCTTGACTCCAAGTCATCCAAATTTATCTTGTCTTCACGCTCACATCTATACTCATAAAAGTCAATTAATGCAACAATAACAATAGCTAATGTAAACGGCAATAGTCCTTCAATTAAAGCATACTTTGTAGCATTGGTCATGATAATGTTGATAGCTACTGCTGTTAAAACAGCATTTGAAATTGTTTTGGTAAAGTTGCAGATAAGTATCTTCTTTTTTATTCTGTTCATGATAACAATATCCTCCAAAGAAGCTTATTCTCCTTGAGGGTAACCCAATACTGTTTTAGCTTTCCTCTTAGCGTATTCAACATCTCCTTCGCCTCTTATCCTACTTGCATAATGACTGGCTATTCCTAACAGTATCATAAGGATGCAGTAGACAACAGTATTTTCACCAATGCCCAAAGACTCTGAATATAACATGATTATTGGAATGACAGTGACTAGAAATGAAGTCAGTATGTCAATGTCCTTTCTGTTCTTTTCTAACCATTCACTTATCATCTCTTATCACTCCATCGTATGTGTGGCTTAAGATTACGCCGTCAACACAAATTTTTTCTTCCGTTCGATATACTTCTTCGGCATTCTCTTCTATGTTTATCCAGGATTCGTACTCTTCAAAAGTTTCAAAGTATTTTATGTATTTCATTGTGCCTCCCAAGTAATTGAATAGTATAGAATACCATTTTCTATTTTAAATGATATTACGGGTTTAACGGCATAAGGATAACCGGAATCAACGTATTTGGTGCCGTTCCAGTAGAACCAGTGGCCTGTTGATGCGTCAATGTAAGGTCCCTTGTTTTCCAAGGTTCCTACCAGTTTCCTTATTGTCATGAATTAAACCCCACTATAATATTATATTTTTTATTATATAATTTATTATATATTTTATTATTTCTTTTATATAAAATATACTTTTTCATCTTCAGAGCAGCCTTCCCATTCCATGTAAAGTTTGTTGTCTTCCCACACAAATCTTACATCATTGACAATAGCTACATCTGGAAGCTCACAATAGGTAATACCGTCTGCATCCTTGACATAATTGGCCTGTGCCATGATATTTGACTCCGTTGGTACGATCATGTTTACCACATGAGTTATTTCATCCTGTTCAAAAGAGCAGTCCGCAAGATCAATGCAGTTCTGGGATTCCGGATACATTTCAATTTCAGACATTTGCCTGTAGACCCTGATGTATTCAACATTTTCATTTTCCGTTAAGTTAACTATTGATAACAGTCTTAAGTCATGGCCTTCAGCCGGATTGCACTCGCCGTCACTGTCAATGTAGATTCTTGTATTTGGAAGAATTTCTTTTGGAGCTGGTCTTTTCAGTTTCAGTCTGAAAACATCACCCAATACTGCCACAGTAACTAATGTATGTCCTGAAGACCTGACCTGAACTTTAGCTAAAAGATAGCCAAAGGCCAAATCTCCTTCCTTGGCTTTTTTAACAATTGTGTGTTCCATTGTTGATGATTCATCCAAAGTTACCATTTCACCGACACGACACTGGTTGGATGAAATCCAGGCTGTATGTTCCTCATTAACATATGTTTTTTCGCCTTCATCCAGAAGGCATGCTACAACATCCATTTTCTCTTCATGGCTTAATCCTGTCGGATGGCCACGGTTATGTCCTATTGTCTCAGTATAATCATCAATCATTTAAAACACCCAATCCCAATTATGGTTAATTATTTTATCTGGTATGTATAGGCCAGTGTTTTCCATATCCTCATCATTAGCATCCCACAATAACGTACTACCTTTATAGGCTTTAGGATATTCATGACTTCCCTTGAATAATCTGATTCCATGTTTTGAATCCCTTTCAGTGACTGTTATAGTTAGAATGCCGTTGGCTGCAATAATTGGTGAAGGAAATATCAGCAGCCATTTCAAATCAACATAATTGAATTCTTCAAATTCCTCTGTTGCAAAAAATGTCGGAGAGATTTCAACTTCAGCAAAATTGTTATCATAATATTTGGTTGGATTGTTTCTGCTGAAACCCTCCAGATAATCTGAAGAGCTGCTAAAACCAGTACCAACTCTTCCATGAATATGATATTGCTTATAAGTTCCTTCATCATCGCTTCCGTGATTATACTCATCCCATGATGAAGACATGACCAATGTCTTGGCTCCGTTGAACATCAGATGCTCCTTTTCATCATCAGCCCAATTCAGTGCAGTAGCTTTCCTGTCAATTCCCCAGGTCGTGAGACTTCCGTCCACCTGCATCATGACACTTCCAACAGTTGAGCCATGATATGTTGCATTATCATTAACATCAACATTACCGACTATTCTTTTAAATCTCGCAACAGTAACACGATTATTGGCTAATGCCTGACCAGAGGCGAATGTTGTAAACAAACTGACTGGAGAACTTCCGTCAATGATTGGAACGTATTTTGCTCTTAGAAATTTTCCACCATCTGTTGAATCATTGTTGATGCTTAAACCTGAGTAATTCATGAAAAAGCTTGAGTATGTATCAGAGTTTGCATCAAACATTAACACTTCACCACCTGTTGATAACGTGCTGCTGAAGGTTGTTCCAGTATCATAGACATCCAGCAATAGTTTTGTGGTTTGAGAGATCTTGCTGGTAGGAACTCTAGCTAGAATAGCTGATTTTTGAGATTCATAGGCTGGAAGGTATAAAACCTTACATTCGGTTTTATCCTTTGTTTTGATTTTAAGATTTTTCAAATCACTTCTGAAAAGATTAGAATAAGAACTGTTAGCTAAATTATCTAATAGGATATAATCATAGTTAGATGAATAGTTACCGCTTCTTTGGTTGTAATTACTCATTACAATATTGATTTGTAATTCTTCTTGCAATGTCATAATTAATATTTTATTATCCTTTTTATATAAATTATATAATAAAAAAAGTAATATTTTACATTAACGTTAACATTAACAATAGCGAAAATTGATTCGGCATTGACATTAACGATTGCGATTTTAAAATTTGTTTTTCATTGCACCCTATATGTGTTTGAGATTAAAACAAGATTAACAATGCTTGTTGTTAATGAGAAATAGCTTTCAGTACATTGAAAGTAAAAAGTAGCTATTGTAAAAAAAAGAAATGTGGATGATTATTTCATCCAGCGTTTTAGATGTGGAAACATATCTTCACACATTTTTCTTGCGGCCTCTTCACTCATGCCAGTAGCTTCAGCAGCTTTTGGAGCGGAATAAGCAATCATCTCTTCCATTGAAATATCACTGGTAAACTCTCCATCTTGATAGCAGTAGCTACAGTAGTCTTCACTTTTAGATCCATCTTTTTCAGTTCCAAAGTGCTCGTCAGTCATTGGCATTGCGCAGGATTGACAAAATTTCATATTTTCGTAGTTTATATTAAAACCTCAGCTATATTCTGTACGATTCCAATATATAAAGTTTAAGTGAGCATTTGATAACTTTGAAATCAAGTCATCTTGTCATACCCATGTTTTAAGCGATCCAATTCGCCCAGGCCGACCCGATGCCGACCGAAGGGAGGCATCTGTGGGAGACCTGGGTGAATAGAATTGGCGAGCATATACTATAGAGAGGAACTGACTCTTACCGGTCGGTTCCGTAAGTCAATCAATGAATAATAAAATTATAATAACCAACCATTATGTTCCGTCCGAGCGTAAGCGAAGACTGGACGCCTTGAGCGATAGCGAAAGGCCATACTATAGACTTAACAAAAATAGATTTATCAAATTCCGAGGAACAGGGGCTTGTCCCCCTGTTCCGAGTTTATGGATTTGAAGTAGATGAATTTGTCAGATTTAAGAACCGACCCTTTAGCGGTCGGTTCGAGGGTTAAGTTTTGTTAACTTGATTTTATTTGCATTGGCGCTCATGGGTAATTAAAGGGGGGTTTGTCCCCCCTTAATTAGGCATTAAGGGTTTCAATGCAAGATATTTAAGGAGAAGTGAAAACACGTAAAACACTTCCCATATAGGAATAACGAGCCGACATAATAGCTCCGGTGAAAAATAGCAAAACACCATCATAGCTAGATTCGGGTTCTGTTAAAGCCCATATCTTTCAATATCTTATTATATTCTTCACGAGTTGTAAATGAAGGAGCGTTTTCATCTCCAGTGCTTCCAGTTTCACCTACATCACCAGAGTTTTGAGGATTACGTCCACCAGGAGTTGAAATGTCATTGCTAGCTTCAATTTTAATTCTTCTCTCAGCCAGTTTTTCCATCAGTTCCATATCAACATCACCGGACAATAACTTATCGATTATTTCCTTATCCTGTGCGTTTTCATTATAGTTAAAGTTGTATTTGGCTTCGTATTCTTTTATTTTCCTTTCATTTTCATGTTTTCTAAGTTCAGATAATTCTTTTAAGATATCTTCTTTATTATCTATGAATTCCTTATTTTCTTCTATAGACTTTTTAATCTTATCATACTTCTTGGATTCCTTTTTTAAGTTATTAATTTCATCCTGCAGTTTCCCGATTTCAGCATCTTTACCTTGCAGTTTTTCAAGCAATAAATTAGTAGCTACATTAACATCCTGATTTTGTGGTTCTGGAGGCTGTGGAGCAGGTTCGGGATTTCCAGTTTCACCAATCACACCTGTTTCGCCGGTTTCTCCTGTTTCACCAGTTATTTCAGAATTCAACAAAGTTATCTTTCTTGGGTTTTTGGTTACGCCAACATCTATTAAGCTCATAGTATCAATTCCAAATGAATCTCCATTATCTTTCAGTAAAACATCAACTTTTGGAGATAGGCCTTTTCCTTTCATATCTAGTTCGTCCGGAAGATCTATGAATAGCTTTCCTTTATCCTCTTCAAAGACAATATTGTTTCCTATGCCAATATAAACCCTATCGTGCTCGGATGTTAAAGGAATTCCACCTCTATAGTTTTCAGCTATTTGCTTTAGATCTTCAGCTGTCCATTTCACAGGTTTGTCAAGTCTATCATCCAGGTCAGAGTAATCATATAATCCGACTTCAAAAAGTTCATGTTTCATATTATCACTTTATTATATTATTTATTATATATTTTATTATTTATTTTATATAAACTTTTATTATATTTCATTTCCACTTTTAGATGAAATTCTCTCACCGACAGGCTGTTCCTCTTCAAAGTTTGACAAGTAGTTCTTATAGATTTCATCACCTTCAGAGGACAGTTCCATAATGTATCTTAACACGTCATCTCTTGAGTAGCTGAAGTAAATGTTTAATGTTTCATTAATGCCCATAAGTTCCAGTTGCATGTTCAATAGCTGATTGCAATACTTTAAAACCCATTTCTGGTCATTTGCAACATTAACGATAAATCCTGTAATTGCTGAATCGTTAATATATTCTGCAACGTTCTGGTTTGACCTTTCGTTACCTGCCTGAGACTGAGGAGTTACGAATGTTCTCAAAATATTGTTCCTGAAGATTTCCGTTTGCCTTGTATAGTCGGACTGGTAGTTGTTACCACCCAAGATTTTTGATTCGATTCCAGGAGGCACAATAGCTACATTACTGTTAGCAGTTGTTCCATAATCTGCATAAAGATTCTCTTTAGCAGTTGATGACAGCTCAGTTATTATAGGCTGACCGTTCCCGTCAAGTGAAGGCTTGACTTCAATGATATTGTCCTTATTGATTCTTTCAACCTGGTTTCTCTCCAGATTGCATTTGTGGTAGATATCATCAAGGCAATTTAAGATGATACTTTGGGCTTCGCCGTAGATTTCATTGTACATGAAGTTAATGACCTCATCAGCATCATACTTCACTGTTAATGTCCCTTCCTCAACACTTACATAGTTGTTAAAGTCTTCGGGAAATCCGTTAACGATATCCTTAGGCATCTCATGAAGGTACAACTGCACTTCATTATCGTCATTGAATTCCTTTTTCAAACCATAACCGTGTGCACCTATTTCTAAAAAGATAGGTTTAATATATTTACCCATGGATTTGTCCCAGCGCTGCACTGGTTTGATTAACCCTTCACCGTCAACCATACCGCCCTGCAGGATTTCCTTAGCCACTTGTCTAATATCAATTTTTCTGGCCCAAAGGATTAATGTGAGTTTCTGCTCCTCAGACAGCTTGTTTTCCTTATCCACAAGAACAATATTAACATTGGCCTTATCAATTCTGTTTTTTAAAATACCTGAAGTATAACCGTCAAGCTTTACAGCATAACGTGCATTGGCTATTGTTTTATTGATGACTGGCGGAAGTGCATCCGGCAAGTCAAGGCCAGTATTTATTCCATCAACTCGGGATTGTCTTTCACTTTCACCCCAATAGCTGCGCTTAGTGTTGTACTGCTCCACACGATTATTCAATAATCTGGTTTTGATATAATCAGTAATTCCCATAGCAATCATTTCCATTACAATTTTTTATTATATTATTTATTATATTTTTTATATAAAATCAGTAATAAAATTTATGGGAACAGAAAAATGATTAGCGAGGTTAGATGAAAAAAATTTAATTCTCATGAGTTTCAAAAAAAGTAGTATAGAGAGAGGAAAAGTAGTACAACTATCGCATGAGTTCATGAAATAACTTCATTATTCATTTTCATTACTATTAAAATATAATTCTTTAAATTCTTCAAACTCAATATCTTTATTCTCATCAATGCAATTTTGAATATATTCTTGACATTTAACTTTTGAAGGCAATTCCAAAATTAATTTATTTGCCCATTCACTAAATTTTTCATAATTCTCTTGATAAAATGCTTTACATATAACAACCACAATACAGTTCTCATGAAAATCATTTAAGTTTAAAGCATTTTTTCTAAACTTATTTTTAACATAATTATTATAACAGTCAATTATTTCATCTAAATTCCAGTAAATATCTTCTGCCAATATCAATTTACAAATTAATGTCTCAATACTTAGCTTATCCAATACTGAATTTATATCATACATTTCACAAGTCTGATTAAATTTTTCAGAAATTCCATTTTTATCATAGACTCTATTGCATAAATAATAAAAGACAAGTGTTGCATCCTTAAAATTCTTTTTAACGCCACTTTTCAAATTTTCCTCAATTTTATGCATCAATCCTTTAAATTCTAAAAAATCTTCTTTATTGTGAGGCTGGATTAATAATGTTAAAAAATAATGATAATAAACAAAAATATCTTCTGGTTTAAATCCTCTTTCATCTGTAATCCAATATTGTGGAGCAAATTGTACATTTACTAAATTAGGAATTTCTTCAACAAAATTAATCTCTTCAAAACCAGTTTCTTCACAGGAATAAATAAAATTTTTAAGAATATGATGAACTAATCTGGTAAGTCCAGTGAAAGTTAAAAAAAGATTAGATTCATTTCCTAAAGTTTCTTTATCACCCATCATTGAAACTATATAATTAATTTTATTAATCTTTTCTAAACTATGAACATAACTTGATCTAATTATATAACAATTTTTTAAAACATGCTTTAAATCTGATTTTTTAAGTGGTGTTTTAGAATTAATTGCATCTTCTCTAAAGAAATCATCACTAACATGTCGCATAGAAAAATCAATGAATCTTTTTGTTGCCTTTTGATGGTCATTTTTTAGTAAAACCTCTTTAAGATTATCATAATCCTCATCTGATATGTTATAATTCCCAACTAACTTATCAATTTCAAATTTAACATTATCATCATAATCATCCCAATTTTCTTCAAATCCATCAAATTTCTGACATAATGATTCTATAGAAAAAACCATTAACGAAAAAGCAAGTTCAAGATTATAATTTACAGCATTTAATGCTTGAAAAAACAAATCTATACTATTTAAAATAGCTTTATATCTTTCTCTAGATAATTTTAATACTTTATTTATAAAGTTTTTATAATTTTCAAAATCATCAGAAGCTTTTTGAAAAGAAAAATACTCTGGAAGAATTTTAGAAGGAATTTGATTATCATTAGGATTTTGAGGAATAGTCCTACATAACATCCCCACATTACTTTTATCATATTCAAAAATTGATTTAAACCAAAAAGCGATTAGTAATCTAAATTCATCAAAAGCCCCTGGATGGAAAAATTGGGAAGTACCACCCAAATCATGACCCCTCAATGTTAAAAGATAAGATGAAACCCCTTGATTTAAATTAACATTTTCTAATGTCCACAAATCAGTTTCAATTTTACCATACATCAAAATATTTGAATAAAAAATTTCTTTTCCATTAAATTCTTTTATAGAAATTGTTTCATTGAAAAATTTTCCAGATAATATTTGTAACATGATAAAACACCTAATTATAATCTTTCATCCCATTTTTAATCCAATTTCAATTATGGACTTAAGTCCATTAAAACATTCTATGATATACTTTTCATTGAAACCGCTTATTTAACAATATATTATTAATAACTTATGTTAGTAGATTTATAATAAATGTGAAAAATCATTTAATCTTAACATAAAGTTTTAGTCTAGTTTGAATCGAATGTTTTGAAAATAAATTCAAAATCATTCGTTATCACTCTCAAAAAGAAATCATTTATCTTTTTTATTCCGATTCCACTTGAATATAAAATTATTTTCATCATATACTGGGAATTTACGTTTAGGCTTCTTTTTACTATCATTATTTTTTTTATTCTCTCCAGACATGATTCACCTAGTTAAATTATTACAGAGTATAAAGTTAAACAAATACCTAAAATAAAGGGAATGAAACCAATACGTGTAACAATTCCTTTAAATTTAATCACTTTTAAATTATAGTTATTAGTTGATCCGTACCTACCAATAGTTGATTCAACATACTCCTCCTCAGACACCATATTTTCATAATTATTAATAATACTATTCATATCCGGATAATATTTGAATCTTTTTGTAAGTAATGCTATCGTGAACAATAATATAGCTACAATATACATTATAGAAGCCCACATACAAATGCAACTTCCTGTGGGATTATCCTTAAATGTGGGCAATAGAAATGATAACTGTACGGTTAACATCGTTCCCATTATAACAATCATTGTTAAAGATTTATTATCTATCTCTGAGTTAGTCTTATTGATTATTTCATATGATTGTTTTAAATCGTTAATGTAAATCTTATCTTCCATAATTATTATGTTATCTCCAATATGCTTTTTTTAAGACAAACATGTTTCCTCATAGTCCTTTTCAACGACTTCCAATAATCCTTTAATAAAATCAGACATATTTGATTCAATTATATGCACTTTTGAATTATGTTTTTGATGAACATATTCTTGTGCAAAGGATCTGCTCATGAATTCAATATTTTTAAAATCCAATGTTGCTTCATTTTCATCTTTTAAATCTTCGAATAACTTTATTGCAGTTGTTCTCATTCCCAACTTTTTAGCAAAAGTCTGTTCAAGATTTATTTCAACAGCATTCATTTTTAAACCTCATTTTATTCATTTTTATTATACTTTCTCTTTTTCGTATATTCATGTATATTTCTTATTTTATTAGTATTTACTCTTAATGAAATGAATGTCCCTTGAATATAAGGGACATTTTTATATAATTTTATACCATTTTCATCAATAGTACAAGTGCCCTCTCTTGATGAAATTAACATTTCTTCTCTAAATCCTAAAGAAGTAATTGCTGCACTAGTATTTAATCCCCGACCATGCAAACCATAATCTTCTTTATCACTTGATGTACCATTTATCGCACTGAATATTGCTTCAGCATCCTCATCAAAGAATTCACCAGTTTCTTCCAAACTTCCAGGAATAGAAATCCCATCATCAATAATACAAACATCAGCCAATTGTATATTAGGATATCTTTGACACAATACGTATGCATTATCACATTTTGAATGTTTATAAATATTAGTTAGTAACTCATACAATAGGATATTCATTCCAGCAAAATCCAAACTTAATGGAATTAATGAAATAATTTCATCAGTTAAGTCAGATAAATATAATTCAATTCTATCTGCTACTTGGAAATAATCTGTAAAATTGAATGTTTTTAATTTTTTTAAAGGGATTGTTGTATCAGTGCATTTTTCTCTACCTAATACTTTTTCTAAATATGATCTTGTTGATGAATTTGGAATATATTGGTTAATGTCATGTAGTTCCATATATTGCAATACCGGAAGTAATGTTGGAGGTGCTAAAAAAGTATATTTAGACAAATCCATTACATCATTTCCTTCATTATCTTTAAGTATTTGGTCAAATCTTATTAAATTTTCTATTAATGATGGTGGCATTTATATCACTCTCTCAAAATTAAATTTTTTCATTTTTCTATTATGTATTTATTGTTGAAAAGGTTTATAAATATTACTATTCATATTATTTCTTTAATTAAATATTATTGTTCAGTAAAATAGACTAATATTTATTTGTTTGTTCATAGTTCGGAAATGAATTACAATGTGTTTCATTTTTAAGTGTTCAACAAAACACCACAAACAATAACCAAACACATAAAAAACTATGAAAACAAATCTGTAATCATCATCAGACAAATACCCCGAATTATTTGACAAGTATAATTAACCTTACATTCAATCCACTCATCACTAATATCAACAATCATCTTATACATATAATCCTTTTCCTTAAGAACACTATCCTAATCTTTTATTCATATTTAACATAACCTCATCAACAAATAAAAAAAGCAAATACTGAATATAATGCTCACACAACATTCAATCTTACACGAAGATAATGCTTATGAATCACATCTTGAGGATTCCTAGCTAAAGCAAGTTAAACTTATGTTCTCTCATATGCTTAATACAATTGAGTAACATGAAAACGCCACATAATATGGGAAAAACTTAACATAATATCCCGCTTTGCCAAACTTACTACATCATTGACTTCAAAGAACATTCTTTCAAAACGTCATGATAGTTCAAAATAGAAAACATTAAATAATAACAAAAATCAAATAAATTAAAAATCAAATAAAGTTGTTTGCTTTGGCTCAATATATCTTATTACATCCGTATCAATTAGCTTATCATTTTCCTTAAGGTGCCCAAGCAACAGTGTTGATTTTTCATCATGCAACTTTATAACATTCTTAGGCATATCCGGTTTTCTATTGGCGTAGCAATATTTACATTCACTTAAACAGGAATTATATGCTCCTATATCTCTTGAGGGAATACAGTGACAGTTTTTCCTAATTCCGCTAGCTTTAACATTCTTATAAACTACGCCATGTGCCTGTTCCAATATTTCACGAGTGGTACATCCTGCAGCATGTATACCATATTTCCCATAGTTTTCATTTGTTGCACAGGTTTGAGTATAAAGATTATTCTTCTCTGATATCTCTCCAATTCCTTTCAATAGATTCACTTTATCTTCCTCAGTAAGTGGAATTATTTCAGGCATGTTCTCTTCAACTTTTTTGTACATATCCACAAAGCTGAAGATACATCTGTAAACCAGAGGCGTAATTGCTTCAGCCATATGCTCAAAGGTTTCCAGATGTTTTTCAACAGTATATTTTTCAGTCAGAAGTATCGGATCGTATCTCCAGAGAATCTTATTCTCACCAACAATATCAGATAATCGTTTCAACGTTTTAATAGATTGATTTATTGATGGGACTTTTGGTTCTATGTCCTTGCCATATGCAGTAATCGTGTAGTTGCACAATATATTGTACTTTTCATCAATGTCACCTATATGTTTCAGTATAGGTTGGTAGTTCTTGGAGCAGAACAGAAGACAATCAACATCTTCAGGCTTTAAGCTTAACTTATAGACATTCTCTCTTGCAAATGGATTTCTTGAATATGCATATCCTTCTTCAAGTCTGTTCAGTAGCCATGGAGTGTAGTAGTTCACTATATCTGTTCTTCCACCAACATTTATTATCATTTTATCACTTACTATATCTGGTGACATTAACATTTCTTATTTGTGTTTTGACCAGCATCATACAGCCAACTCCGATAAATAATAACTGTTCAAGACAACATTTTTATTTCTATACATTCACCAATGTTTTTATTTTATATCTGAATATATGTTAAAATTCTACCATTTGAACGAATTTCCAAAACTTTAATTACCGAGGAAAATAAAATTATTATTCGTAGTGAGAGAAAAGTAGTAGATAATTTCGTTACTATTGGCATAACAATATTTGCATCTATGCATGCATGTATAATATGTTCCAATATCTCTTCCAAATATACAATTGCATTCTCTGCTTTTATATTTTCCTTTAGGGATTTTTAAATTATTTCCAATAGATCTTTCAATTACTTTTTGTGTCATGCATCCTGAAGAGTCACAGCCAAACTGGTCAAGTAAAGTTCCTTCAAGACAGGTTTTAATTTGAATATCATAGTCAGCAGCAATATTTGAGAAATT
>Ga0256405_10006411_pt1 | contig 18847 bp, 15 predicted proteins | sample RumenRJG_02DNA_FD_189096 | JGI IMG/M metagenome (GOLD analysis project Ga0256405, IMG submission 189096) | Bovine rumen microbial communities from Lethbridge, Alberta, Canada - RJG_02 | ecosystem: Host-associated > Mammals > Digestive system > Stomach > Rumen | place: Canada: Alberta... | reverse complement strand
TGAAACAACGATTCGCGATAGATTATTCCTTGAGAGATTAGGATACAGCGGGCAGATGAAAATAAATTAAAAAATTTTGTAGATTTCGATAATTTTAACAGATATTCATCAGCCTACTTTCAGGTTTACATAAACGACAAACACGCAATAAAACACATCATTACAGCGCCGTAACCATAGTATTTGAAAAATTACGGACAGCAATTAAAGATTTATTGAAATTGGAGTTAAGCCGGATGGCACATGCACAGCTTTATGACCATGAACCGAAGGAGCCGATGCCTCTCGGCATGCCAATACCTGTTGAGTACCGGAAAGCATTAAACCGATGACACGATAAATCAGAAAAAAAAGGAGAAGGAAAACGGCAAATGATCTGACAGAGCCTTACACCATGAATGATAAGGCATATGCCGCACCGGTGAATCAAAATTCGATGTGGCGCGCCACGCTTAAGCGTGGCGGCCGGTTTGGTATTTCAGATCCTAAAGACCTTTGATTCTCTCAATTGCCTCCACGCTGTTTTCATAGGTACCGAAAGCAGTCAGTCTGAAGAATCCTTCACCGTTAGGTCCGAATCCGGATCCCGGAGTTCCGACTATTCCGGCTTTGTTAAGAAGCAGATCAAAGAAATCCCAACTTGATAAACCATTAGGTGTTTTTAACCAGATATAAGGTGCATTTTCACCGCCATAAACGGTATAACCGGCATCTTTAAGGGCAGTTTTAAGGAACTGAGCATTTTTCATATAGGTTGCAATCTGCGCGTTTATCTGCTGATTTCCTTCCGGTGAGTAAACAGCTTCTCCCGCTCTTTGTATAATGTACGGTGCTCCGTTATACTTGGTACCGTGTCTTCTTGCCCACATGGCATGAACGGATTTACCGGACAATTTAAGTTTTTTCGATATAACCGTAAAGCCAAGTCTTAAACCGGTAAAGCCGGCATTTTTAGAAAATGATCTGAATTCAATTGCACAGTATTCTGCCCCGCTGCATTCAAAGATGCTGTGTGGAAGAGTATCATCGCTTATATAAGCTTCATAGGCGGCATCATACAGGATAACAGCTCCGATTTTTAATGCATAATCCACCCACGCCTGCAGCCTTTCTTTTGTTATGGCCACACCTGTAGGGTTATTAGGGAAACAGAGATAAATCAAATCAGGATTAATCTTTGGAAAATCAGGTATAAATCCGTTAGATTCCGTACACGGCATGTAGATCAGATTACTGTAAAGTTTCTTTTCCTCATTGAAAGCCCCTGAACGGCCGGCCATTACATTTGAATCCACGTATACGGGATAAACAGGATCGCAGACTGCCACTAAATTATTCTGATCAAAAATTTCCTGAATATTGGAGCAGTCACTTTTTGCACCGTCAGAGACAAAAATTTCATCCGGCTCAATGTCGATTCCTCTTTTTCTATACTCATTTTCAACGATGGCCGTTCTCAGAAATTCATAACCGAGATCCGGAGCGTAACCGTGAAAGGTATTTGCCGCACCCATTTCATCCACAGCCTTGTGCATGGCATTTAATATTGCGGGAGCAATAGGCTGGGTAACATCACCTATGCCGAGCTTTATAAGTCTGGCATCAGGATTGCCGGCTTCAAATTCACGAACTTTTCGTGCAACTGTCTGAAAAAGATAGGATCCCTGCAGGTTTAAGTAATTTTCATTTATCGTTGCCATTTTTTATTCCACCAATTATTCCTTCACAGATTAAACTGCTATCTCACCTTCAAATACAAATTCAGCAGCTCCGGTCATATATACAGGATGACCGTTACCTTCCCATTTAATTTTTAATTTACCGCCCAGTAAATGAACAGTTATTTCCTTATCGGTGCAGCCGTTTAAAACACCTGCAACTGCCGTTGCACATGCACCGGTACCGCACGCAAAGGTTTCTCCGGTTCCGCGCTCCCATACACGCATTTTTACGTTCTGGCGATCAATAATCTGAATGAATTCCGTATTAACGCGTTTTGGGAAGGACGGATGATTTTCAAAATGTCTTCCCAATCTTTCCAGCGGGAAATTATCCACGTCATCAACATATACAACAGAATGAGGATTTCCCATTGAGACACATGTATGGAAATAAACATTCCCTTCCACTTCAATAGGTTCATTAACAACTGTCTCTTTTTCGCTTAACACAGGGATATTCTCTGCTTCCAGAATAGGCTGTCCCATGTCAACGCGGACGCTGTTTACTTTCCTTGTCTGACTGTTTTCATCTACATCAAGCCAGATTTTTTTTATTTTTCCTGCAGAAATAATGCTGAATTCTTTTTTGTCAGTTAATCCTTTGCCGTAAACATATACTGCCACGCAGCGAATGCCGTTACCGCACATCTCGCCTCTGCTTCCATCTGCATTGTACATTTCCATTTCAAAATCAGCCTGGTCGGAAGGATTGATGAAAATCACTCCGTCACCGCCAACGCCAAAATGTCTGTCAGATAATTTTTTGGCGATTTCAGTTTTCTTCTCCGGAGAAAAGTTCACCTCTGCCCCGTTTATATAAACATAGTCGTTTCCACAACCCTGCATTTTTGTAAATTTCATACTTGATATCTCTTTCCCACTTTGTCTCTAAAATCAATTGTCTCACGTCTCAATGCGCGGTATTTCAACCTATCATGTTGATTTCAGCTCGCTCATAGAGCATATATTTCTGTTTTTTGGCCCTGAATTATCATCTCTGTCCCGCAGATCGGATTTTCAGAAAAAACTGCGCTGCTCCTGCGAATGATTTTGAGTTTTACACAAAACATCCTGAAAAATTCAGGCCACATACTGCTAAGCCCTGCAGCGTGATAACACTCCGCCAGGTTTACATCCGGATTTTCATAAGCAGTGACTTACATAAATGTAACCACGTCCCCCTTTCCCATAAAAATCCGATATTAAAATAGTTCTGTAAATGCAATCATCATGCCATGACACGGATATATCATCACTTAACTATATCTGTTTATCTAAAATAAAGGAGCACATTATCATCAGCCTCTGTTTCCGGAGAAGGCCATATGTGCGTGAAAGGCTTACTTACACTGCATCCGCCCCATTCTTTATTCGTCATCCTAAAGTCTTTAATCATCCGTGACTGACCGGTGGGAATTTTTATCAAAGATTTCGCAAAGCATTAAGGATTCCTTGGTAAAAGACATCGCATGAGCATACCGTATGCATTTTTCTAAAACTCTGCATCATTATGGTGCTTCTCTGCATAGGACTTTAAAAGATCAGCCATTGAGCGACCACCCCATCGAAATGAGCTCTTTTCCTTCCTTTGGATTTCAGGAGGCGGATAATGATTGAGCAATATTCTGAATAAATTAATGATTTAATCTTCTCAAAATCAGAGTAGATTAGTGCGACATGGATAAGGCGGTGAATAGCCGACTTGTTATCAGGTGATTTGGCAGACTGCCGGAGGATTTGAGGAATTTGTCAGTATCCGCACACTGACTTACACGCATGTAAACAGTTGTCTTCCTTCTCAAAAAAAAATCCGATATTTAAATAATTAAGTGTACGCAATCATCATGCAGCAATGCTGATTTATCATACACTTAACTATATCGGTTCATCAGAACTAAAGGATCATATTATCATTTGCCGCTATTACCGTAGTTGGATAATACGCGGGCAGAAGGATCATTCACATTACATCCGTCCCATTCTTTATTCGGCATCCAGAAGTCTTTAATCATCTGTGACTGACCGGGATAATATTTTTCAAAAATTTCACGGTACAGTAAGGATTCCTTGGTAAAAGGCATCGCATGATCATACTGTCTGCGTTTTTCCTCAAACTCAGCATCATCATAGTGCTCTTCTGCATAGGCCTTTAAATGATCAACCATTGAGTGACCTACCGCATCGGAAAATGCGGCTTTTTCCCTCCACAGGATTTCAGGCGGCAGATAATCCAGACCTTCGAACGCATGACGGAGCAGGTATTTTCCTTTGTTATAGTGATTACGCTTCATCTCCGGATCAATGGACATCACATAATGCACAAAATCCAGGTCCCCAAATGGAACACGGGCCTCCAACGAATTTGTTGAAATACATCTGTCAGCGCGCAGAACATCATACATGTGAAGTTCACGAACTCTCTTCTCAGCCTCTTTCTGAAATTCAGCGGCTGAAGGAGCAAAATCCGTATATTTGTACCCGAAAAGTTCATCTGAAACCTCTCCCGTGAGAATTACCCTCAAATCGGTGGTTTCATGAATCGCCTTGCACAGAAGGTACATGCCCATGCTGGCACGAATGGTTGTTATATCGAATGTACCGAGAGTATAAATAACATGGTCAAGTGAATTTATTACATCATCTCTGGTAATAATAATTTCCGTATGATCGGCCTTTAAGTACTCGGCAGTCTGTTTTGCGTATTTAAGATCAATTGCATCTTCTCTCATACCAATGGCAAAGGTCTTAATTGGAGACTCACTCTTTCTGGCAGCTATACTGCAGACCAGGGAGGAATCCAGGCCGCCGGAAAGCAGAAAACCTACCTTTGCATCTGATATGAGGCGTTTTTCAACACCGGCAACAAGCAGTTCTCTTATTTTGGTGCATACAGTTTCCAACTGCTGGTCACGCAGTTTCTCATCCGGCTTGGCAATGTCACGGTAACAGATAAATTCTCCGTTTTCATAATAGTGTCCCGGAGGGAAAGGTAAAATTTTTCCGTCCACAAGATCAGTCAGGCACTTTGGCTCACTCGCAAATACTATGTCGTGAGCTTTGGTATATCCGTAATATAACGGACGAATCCCGATGGGATCACGGGCTGCTATCCACTTATTATCATTGTGATCATAAATAACACAGGCAAACTCGGCATCAAGCTTTTCGAACATTTTGGTGCCATATTCTTTATACATAGGTAAGAGCACTTCACAGTCGCTGCCGCTCGCAAACTGATAGCCACGCTGCTTCAACTCACTTTTAATTTCTTCAAAGCGATAGATCTCGCCATTGCACGCACAGTAGTTTCCATCGAGTTCAAACGGCTGCATTCCGTCCGGAGTTAATCCCATTATGGAAAGACGCTGAAATCCCATTAATCCATTACCGACTTTTAGGGCCCTGGAATCATCCGGACCTCTAGAAGTGCTTTTCAGCATCGCGCTTTTTAATGTTTCAAGATCTGCTGACGGACCACAAACTGAAAATATACAACACATATACAATCCTCAAAATAAGGGAATTTGATTTAATTTCCATCAAATCCCCGTCAGGTTCTAAAGAAAACAGAATTTATTTTACGGAAAACAGCATTTCACCATAGGACGGCAACGGCCAGTATTCCCTTGAAACGTAGGTCTCGGCTTTATCAGCCAGGCTGCGCAAATCCTGCATCTTAGGAAGAATTTCGTCACGGATCAGCTGGCTTTCCCTGATGATCTCTTCCGTTCCATTAATTTTTTCAGCAGTCTGCTCCAACTCCTCTGCCTTTTGATAAATCTGGTCAGCAAGTGAAGAAAGTGTTTCTACAATAGATTTCTCATAACTGCACTGCAGTGCTTCGTTGACGGATTTCTTCTTCGCTACCGTTCCTGCAAGTTTGTCGGTATATTCAACAATTGCAGGCAGAATTATGCGGCGGGCCATTAACAGCTCTGTATTAACTTCTATCCAAACCTGCTTACAGTAGTTATCCAGCATAATCTCACATCTTGAATGAAGTTCAGCTTCATTAAACACTTTATGGGATGTAAGCATCTTCACATTCTTTTCATCCAGCAGATGAGGCATACAGTCAGGTGTTGTCGGGTAATTCAAAAGCTTTCTTACTTCAGTTGCTTCCTTAACCCATGACGCATCATAGCCGTTGCCGTTAAATATGATTCTCTTGTGATCATGGATAGTCTTCTTAATCATCTCATGAAGGGCTTTTTCAAAGTCTTCGGCCTTTTCCAGTCTGTCGGCATAGATCTTGAGAGATTCAGCCACCGCGGAATTCAACATCATGTTCGCACATGCAATGCTGTTTGAAGATCCCAGACTTCTGAACTCGAACTTATTGCCGGTAAAGGCAAACGGAGAAGTACGGTTTCTATCAGTTGTATCACGGGCAAATCTCGGCAGAACATCAACTCCAAGCTTGATAAGCTTCTTTTCCATGCCGCGGTACGGCGTATCGGATTCAATGGCTTCGAGAATGGCAGTGAGCTCATCACCAAGGAAAATTGAAATAATTGCAGGAGGAGCCTCGTTTGCACCCAGTCTGTGATCGTTACCGGCAGTTGCAACGGAAAGTCTGAGCAGATCCTGATAATCATCAACCGCTTTGATTACGGCACAGAGGAACAGCAGGAACTGTGCGTTTTCAGCCGGTGTATCGCCCGGAGACAGCAGATTAAAACCATTGTCAGTAGAGATGGACCAGTTGTTATGCTTACCGCTACCGTTTACACCGGCAAAAGGTTTTTCATGAAGCAGACAAACCAGACCGTGACGGGCAGCCACTTTCTGCATAATCTCCATCATCAGCTGATTCTGATCAGAGGCGAGATTGGTGGTTGCATAGATTGGAGCAAGTTCATGCTGAGCCGGAGCCACTTCGTTATGTTCGGTTTTAGCAAGTATTCCCAGTTTCCAGAGTTCTTCATTAAGCTCTGACATGAACTCTTTTACCTTTGGTTTGATTACACCAAAGTAATGATCATCCATTTCCTGACCTTTTGGAGGTTTGGCTCCGAACAGAGTTCTTCCTGTGTACTGCAGGTCAGGTCTCTTATCGTACATTTCCTTTGAAATGAGGAAATATTCCTGCTCAGGACCGACGGAGGTATGGATATGTTTAACCTGATCATTGCCGAATAGTCTTAAAATTCTTAAAGCCTGGCGGTTAAGAGCCTCCATGGAACGTAAAAGCGGAGTCTTTTTATCCAGTGCTTCACTGCCGTAGGAGCAGAACGCTGTAGGGATGCAGAGAGTCTGATCTTTAATGAACGCATAAGAGGTAGGATCCCAGGTGGTATAGCCTCTTGCTTCAAATGTCGCTCTTATGCCACCGGTTGGAAAAGACGATGCATCCGGTTCCCCCTGGATTAATTCCTTTCCTGAAAATTCCATAATCACACCACCATCAGGTGACGGCTCAATAAATGAATCGTGCTTTTCAGCCGTTACTCCAGTGAGCGGCTGAAACCAGTGGGTGAAGTGGGTGGCCCCCTTTTCTATAGCCCAGTCGCGCATTGCCTTTGCAACTGAATCGGCTAAATCCAGTTCTAATTTTGCACCAACCTCAATGGTTTTTCTCAGTGATGCATAAACTTCGCTGGACAGAACTGATCTCATGACGCGATCATCGAATACCATACAACCAAAATATTCCGGAACAGAACCCTTCGTCATAATTAACCCCTTAATGTTAACTTACGAGAATTTAAAACTGATAATTCTTAAAATTTGCTTACGTTAATGAGGTGTAATCCGTAATACTTATCAATTTGTACGGCACGGTGACGGCCCTCCGCAGCAGCCCATACAGCAGGACTGTCCGCGATGCCCTATCACCGGCAATAATTATTCCGGGCTTTGAAGTCTCATATGAGTACTACAGGGTGACAACTGAATTACGCCGTGTAATCTGAACACTGCTGTCGCCTATAACAATGTAGTCCTCATAACCTAAAAAACCTGCGGAGATAATTAACAGATCACATGGAATTTCCTTTGCAGTTTCTGCAAATTCCACCAAATTACGATTTTCAAATTTTACCTGAACCGTTTTAATCGCCTTCAGCTTACCTGAATCAAGAATCAGTAAGCCTTATGTTCGGTTTCTTATGCTTCATTTTTGGTTTTGTATTAGTCGTCTTTATATACAGACGTGTTATAAACTCCGTTACACATATGAGAGCAAACTTAAATCGTCCGATTTTTATGAAACAGCGCTCTAATAATGGTAATTATGAGTAAGACATGATCTTCTTTAAGAACTTTGTTCTTTTACAATCATTTGCTAGAATTATAAAGTCTTGTTGAACATAAATATAATACTATAATAACAACATAATGATACCTATAAAGTATGATAGGAACAGAAGGCGGTGCATATGGATTTAAGACAAATTCGATATTTTATAGCAGTAGCCGAGGAACTTAACATCACCAGAGCCGCTGAAAAACTTCATCTGTCTCAGCCGCCGTTAAGCAGAGCTCTTATGGAACTTGAAGATGAGCTTGGCTGCCCCCTGTTTATCAGAGGCAAGCGACACCTGGCACTGACTGCCGAAGGTTTAGCTTTTAAGAGAAGAGGAGATCAGCTTTTAACCCTGGTTGATATGACAAAAACAGAAATTTCTGAAATGCAAAAAGGGATCAGCGGAACACTTTATATCGGTCACGTTGACAGTAACGGTCCGACTCTTGTGGCAGAATGGATCGAGTCATTTAAAAAAATCTATCCCAATGTGACGTACAACCTGTGGTGTGGAAATGTAGATGACTTAACGGACAGACTGAAAGCAGGACTTATAGATCTTGCTATTACAATGACTCCTACCAATAGCGATTTACTGGACGGTTTCAAGGTATTTTCAGAAAACTGGGTTGCAATCATTCCAGCAAATGCTGACTTGGGAAAATCTAATAATGAGTACATAGAGCTGGACGACCTTATCGATAATGATCTTATAATTTCTTCAAGACGTTCGCGTGAGGATGAAATCAGAGGATGGTTTAAAAATTTTAAAAAAGAACCTCATTTTATAGTTAAAACCGCTCACTCCTCCAATGCCGCCAAACTGGTAAACAGAAATCTCGGAATCGCTCTTTTCCCGGCATCCGTTGCCAAGAATATAGCCGCCGGCACCAATGTTACGATCAAGAAAATCTCCCCCGCAATCAATATCGACTATTTACTCTCCTGGGATAATCAAAGACATCCCAACGCCCTGGCAGCAAAGTTTATTTCACACATAAAGGAAAAGTATGCAATAAGTTAAGGCTTATTGTTTACCTGAGTACAGACAGATTAAAATCTCCGGAAGAATTTTTTAATCTTAGGTGTATCCCAATGGTCTGTCTGATTGAATGCCGCTGCATTACAGAACATGTACGCTGACTTTGATACGAGCTTATGCTGTAGTTAAAATGAGCGCGATGCCTTGGATTAGACTTTAAGAAGCATCTGACGAAAAGCATCTGACAGATGCTGAAACAGACTGCTGAAACGGATGACACGCTAATGGAGCGAAAACATCTGATTCTCAGGCTGGACGGCATTACGGGCATTACCGTCACTTCAATTTAGCCGGTTTCAGGAATACAGAAGGCGGAGCCGTCATTCTTCTCAGGAGCGCACCGCCTTGACCTGCTCTTCGCTAAATAAAGATTCTTGCCAGACCGAGACCCGTGAGACAGGCCATGGTTACGCCGATAAGGCCGGGAACCATGAAGGAATGGTTAAAGTACCATTTCCGGATCTTCGTGGTTCCGGTTCTGTCAAAGTTCACGGTGGCAATATCCGACGGATAGTTGGGAATGAAGAAGTAGGCATAGTGCCTCAGTATTATGTGGAGGGTAACATCGAAAGACTCCTTGCGGAAAACAATCCACACGAGGAGGAAAAGCTCCGCAAATGGGAAGAGGAGCTTCAGCAGGAGCTCATCAGCCTGGCTGAATCCAGGAAGAATTACAGCCATGTTGTTTCAAAGCTTCAGAAGGTACGGGAACAGCAGACTGAACTGGAGAACAGCCGGAATCGCCGTAGCGAAACCGTAAGCCGCATCATGGAGCTTAGAGAGTTCATCAGAAGTCAGAGCACGGAGCTCACAGAGTTTGATGAGACTCTGGTAAGGTACTGGATCAGAAAAATAACCGTGCATCCCGACCGGCTGACCATCGAGTTCAAGACCGGTGACATTGTGGAAAACGGCGGAGACAATGAGTAGTTGGTATCCAAGCAGATCTTTTCATAAGGCTCGTCTTCATGATGAGCCTTTTCTTTTTCTGCTCCGCCGAACGTCCAAACCTTATCACAAAAGCCCCCTGACAGTCTTCCCGTTCTGCTCAAAAAATCAGCCGATTTTGACATATAAACCGAAGTTACAACCCCAAAGTTGTGTTGGGAACACGTCATAATTACTACAGTCTTAAGTGTGTTAACCTCGAGGAGTCACTTGAAGCAATCGGAATTTCTCCCGAAGCGCATAAAAAAGTCCTCGAAATTATCCGCAAAAAGCTCGGTGAAAAGCCTCGTAAATAGTTGAAAATACAGGGTTTATTGACTTGCCATACCGCTATATGAGAGGATTTTGCGATCCTGGGAGGAGAGTAACCCTCTCCATCCTCCCGCAAAAACTGAAGCGCCATGCCCGGCATTTTCGGACATGACGCTTTCGCTGCTCCCTTTTTACTGTATCAGTGTTTCAGTGATTGAAAGGACTGGCTTTTACTCCTGCTTTTTCCGGCCGTAAACCGTAAGATGCATGCTCTGGTTCAGGGCATCCAGATCCAGCTTGCAGGGACTCTTCAGGTTCAGCGTCCAATGCTTGTCAGGATCCTCCTTCAGGGTTTCCCGGTAGAAGGTGGAGGTAGCAATATTGAACGGGGACAGCATGTAACCGCTGACAACTTCAGCATAGTTGACATACGGAGCATTAAAGCCAGACTTGTAATCCCAGTTGGCATAAAGAGGCTTGATAAGCGATTTGGTGCCGGCCTGAGATTCCGCCAGAATCTGGAATACCAGATTGGCGTCGAACACCGCCTGTTTTCTCTGGGTATTGTGTTCCGTGATTTCCTCGTCCTCCGGGGAGGCGGCAAGCTCGCAGAAATCCTTCATTCCTTCCGGAAGATAGGTTATCCCGGAAATGTCATAGGTTACGGCATCCACGATAAGCTCGGAGCTCCCGAGAACAGTTTCCTGGTCTTCCGGATCCCGGTAATCCGCGAAGGAGCAGGTAACGTTTCTTCCGGTGTTATCGGTGAATTCGCAGGGATTGGGATTTCCGGACACATATACCTCAGGAAGATCCTTAAGCCCGGCGCAGACGGGATCGCTGTCGCAGGCAAGGGCTCCCTTAACCAGAGCAGCGGCATCAACTACTCCGAAGCCGTAATGATTAGAAAACCTGAAGCCGGCGGCATTATCCTGCCAGCCGTAGTCATAAACCATGGGCTCTCCATAGGTTCTGTCAGACGCTGCCTCCTTCACGATCAGCGCCAGGGAGGGCATAACAGTATCGTTACGGGAAGTCGTGGCCAGAAGATAACGCAGCTGAGACACCGTCATATCCGGTTTGACCTGATACGCCAGCGCCGCCGCGCCGGAAACCGTGGGGGTTGCCGAAGACGTGCCGTTCATGGTATTGGTGTAATACTTGTTGTCCTCGTTTCTCCAAGGGGAATTGGCATCCGGATCATTCCAGTCATGGGGAGCGTACTGAGGATTTGTGGTAACAATGGCCGCGCTGCTGATCATTCCCTCGGGCATCCTGGTATCATAGCCGTATTCCCCGCCAAAGCCGGTAACCCAGATGCTGGAACCGGTGGATCCGTACGATGACTTTACTCCCTGGGAATTCAAAGCTCCCACGTTAATAACGAACGGAGCGCGGCCAATATTGCCGGTCTGCATAAATTCGCAGTTAATCCCCAGATCCAGGCAGATACTGCTGGAATAATGCCTATTATTTTCATTATTGCCTTTGTCAAATGAATTGCCCATGGCATGAATTACCGCCGTATCCTGCTCGTAAAGAGCCTCGTAAAGATCCGCAACAGCGGGTATGTTGTAGCTTAGAAGATCCAGCCCCCAGCTGGCATTCATCACCCGGGGCTTGCCCATCTGCAATATATACCCCAGGAATCGCGCTTCGTTATCAAAATTTGAGGCATCAACGGCAATTATATTGGCATTAAAGGCAACGCCCCGCACACCCAGATTGTTCATGCCGGAAGCGGCAATGATTCCGGCCACTTTGGTGCCATGATCGTTCCCCGATTCCTCCTTTAGCTTTTCCAGTGACAGTCCGGTGTTAATGAGATCCTTGCTTCCGGGAATTCCGGGATCGTAAATACGATCTCTGAGATCCTCATGATTAATATCGACAGGAGCGTCTGTGACCACCACATAAACGCCGCTGCCGTCAGGCTGCTCCTTCCGATCCTCAAGAACCGTGCGCCAGGCGGGAAGCACGTTAAGATCAATCCCTTTAACCGGATCTAAGGCCACACTGTAGGGATTCTGTCCGACATTGTAGAGATGCCACTGATCCGCGGTCAGGGGATCGGTAAGGGAAAGCTCCTTTTCAGTTTCCATGTCCGAGCCGTCGGAAAGAGTAACCCGGCATCTCTCGGTATATGATTTCAGTTCGTCATAGCTGAGATCGTATGAGGTGAAATGCTCCTCCGGAAGGACATAGAACCACTCGTTTTCTCCGGCATCCTCCGCGGTTACGGGATTAATCTTCGAAAGAACGCCGTACGCGCAGCTGATGTCACGGAGACTTTTGTTTGCGGTTACCCGGTAAGGCTTTCCTGTGATATAATCACCGTCCCTGAATTCCAGAACGAGGTTATCCCCGGAAGAGTTCCCGGACTTGGATCCGCCGCAGCCCGTTGTCATCAGGGTTCCGGTCAGAATAACGGCCATGGCCGCAGCGGTTTTGGTAAAGCTGAATCTTTTTATGTTCATTACTGGTTTTCCTGTTCTCTATGCGCCTGCCTATTCCAGATCCGGTTTAAAACCGTAGCCATAGGATTCCGACACCTTAATAACGCCGGGGATCCTCCGGAGATCCTCCCGCATCTTCTTCCATTCTTCATAGTCAGACACCGGCACCTCGTAAAGCCTGGAGGACAGCTTCTCGGCGCGGTATTTCTCCGGAATCGCGCAGGGATTCCTGCGGGCACATTTGACATAAAGGCGATCCAATATAAGGTAGCCCTGTCCGCTGTTCTTTCTGACATAGGCCAGATGATGAGGATTCTTCTCTCCCTTAACCACTGCGAAATCTCCAAGCATGCCGATATTATCCTCAGAAGACTGCAAGGCAACATCTCCGGCGGTCTTTTCAATTACCGCAAAATTTCCGGTATAGACGGTGGCATTCTCCTCATGAATCAATCCAGCATCAGCTTCCGCCGCACCGGCCAGTCCCAGAAACAGGAACAAACCGAGTGCAAATACCTTAACTTCATGCTGCATAAGCATTACCTCCTAAACCTGTTAACAGCAAGGGATTTCCATCCATTTTAGCTACCGGAAACGCTTTTGAAAATGTTTTCATAAGGATCTGAAAGGATTTTGCGATCCGATTTACATCTCATGGCCGGTCTTCCCCTAAAATCTAAAGCGCCATGCCCGACATCTTCGGACATGACACTTTAGCAGGGGATCTTTCACGCCCCTCTTGCTGTATTGTTCTGCCGCTAGACTCATGGAATTCATCAGAGGTCAGAGCGCAGAGCTCACTGAGTTTGATGAGACTCAGGTAAGGCACCGGATCAGGAAAATAACCATGCATCCCGACCGGCTGACCATCGAGTTCAAGACCGGTGACATTGTGGAAACCGAATCTTAAAACTCCCCGATGCCCATCATTACGACAGTACGGTGATATTGACTGTAAAATATACAGCTAATCCAATACAAAACTATTACAATTCACATACAACACAAATAAAATTTAATTAAAAAACTCAAAAATGTCACCGGTTCCGCTTCACCGTAGTTCTTACTTTGTTTGCCCTGAGAGTTTTTATAGTTTTTCTGAAACGTACAGTCACCGATATACCTTTCATTTTTCAGAATTGCACATACGGATGAGGTATGCCACGTACCACCTTTTCTTGTCGGAGCATTCTTTTCGGTAAGCAGTTTTGCCATCTTAGGACAGCTATTTCTGAGGTTCTTGAATACCCTACCACCGAGTTCAATTACTGGGCAGTGGTTTTTCAGGAGGAATACTATGAGGCGCATCCGCATGAGAGATTCAGTGAAGGTATGGCCGTAGCAGATTGCAAAAATGAGATTAAAAAGTTTAAAGAAATGATGAATTTCCAGAGTGAAACAAAATCAACAACAACCCAATCAGACTTTTTTAGCACCAAAGTAAATAAAAAGTAAATACTTGTTTAATATTATGTAAAACATTCGTATAATCAGCTGCCTCCTACAAAAACAATAGCAAATATAACAGGATAAAAAGAAGAATATATGAAAATCATTAATTTAGCGCTTGCCGCCACCGCATTTTTAGCAATGACTACAGCTTGTACAAGTAGCCATGACACCGCTGATAATACTGTTGTTGAACAGACAGAACAGAAGGACAATCCACCAATGGATGAAAAAGCGCGTGCACTACACGACAAATGCAGTAATCTAAACGATCGTGATGCGTGCTTTTATTTAGGACTTGCATATTACAATGGCGAAGGAGTAAGACAGGATCGTAGCATGTCCGCCACCTATTGGGAAAAAGCCTGTAGCCAAGGTGTTGACGTTGGATGTTACAATATTGGGATTTTATATGGTAACGGTCAAGGAGTAAAACAGGATTACCAGCTAGCTAATCACTACTACAAAAAAGCTTGCGATATGAATCACAGCACAGCATGCAACAACCTTGGTTTTTATTATGAGAAAGGTAAAGGCGTTAAACAGGATTTTCGTCAGGCTAATAAGTATTACCTGAAAGCTTGCGATCTGAATGAAGACAAGGGTTGCTCAAACCTTGGGGATTTATACAGAGATGGTGAAGGCGTTAAACAGGATTATCGTCAGGCTAATAAGTATTACCTGAAAGCATGTGATATGAATAACAGCGGAGGTTGCAACGGACTTGGGTATTCATACAACGAAGGTAGAGGGGTAAAAAAGGATTTACTGCAGGCCCGTAAGTATTACCTGAAAGCCTGCGACCTGAATAGTGGTGCAGGGTGTGAAAATCTTGGGGATTTATACTACAAAGGTGAAGGCGTTAAACAGGATTATCATAAGGCCTATCAGTTCTTTCAAAAAGCTTGCGACCTTGATGAGGGTAACAGTTGCAACACCTTAGGATTTTTATACGATAAGGGGCAAGGTGTAAGGCAGGATTTCCAGCAGGCCATGAACTACTACCAAAAATCCTGTGATTTAAAAGAAGGAATGGGATGTGATAACGTTGCTGTACAATACCAGCTGGGCGAGGGTGTAAGACAGAACATAAATACAGCCAAGTGGTACTACGGTAAAGCCTGTGATTTTGGCTATCAGAAAGGTTGTGATAACTACAGAAAATTAAACGAAAGAGGCTACTAACCTTTTCTGATACCAAAAGGAGAATATATGAAAATCATTAATTTAGCGCTTGCCGCCACCGCATTTTTAGCATTGACTACAGCTTGTACAAGTAGCCACGAAACCGCTGATAATACTGTAGTTGAACAGACAGAACAGAAAGACACCCCACCAATTGATGAAAAAGCACGTGCACTTTACGACAAATGCAGCAATCTAAATGATCGTGATGCATGCTTTTACTTAGGAGCAGCGTATTACAATGGCGAAAGAGTAAAGCAGGATTACAGCATGTCCGCCACCTATTGGGAAAAAGCCTGTAGCCTGGATGCTAAAATCGGATGCTACAATCTGGGGTATCTCTATGATGAAGGTGAAGGTGTAAAACAGGATTACCAGCTGGCTAATCACTACTACCAAAAAGCCTGTGATATGAATGACAGCTTAGGCTGCAACAACCTTGGGAGTTTATACCGCTTTGGTAGAGGCGTAAACCAGGACGATAATCTGGCTAATCACTACTACCAGAAGGCCTGTGAACTGAATCACAGCTTTGGCTGCTTTAACCTTGGGTATTCATATTACAATGGTAAAGGTGTTAAACAGGATTTTAAGCAGGCCAATAAGTATTACCAGAAAGCTTGTGAACTGAATTACAGCAAAGGCTGTCTTGAAGTTGGGAATTTATACAACAATGGTGAAGGCGTTAAAAAGGATTTTAAGCAGGCCAATAAGTATTACCTGAAAGCTTGTGAACTGAATGACAGCACAGCATGCTTTAACCTTGGGAATTTGTACAACAATGGTGAAGGCGTTAAAAAGGATTTTAAGCAGGCCAATAAGTATTACCTGCAAGCCTGCGATATGAATAACGGCTCAGGGTGCTTTAACCTTGGGGTTTCTTACAAAAAAGGTGAAGGCGTTACCAAGGATTATCATCAGGCCAATCAGTACTTTAAAAAAGCCTGTAACCTGTTTGAAGGTGGCGGTTGCAATGACTTAGGAGTTTCATACGATAAAGGTCTAGGCGTAAGGCAGGATTTCCAGCAGGCCATGAACTACTACCAAAAAGCGTGTAATTTAAAACACGGAATGGGATGTGATAACGTTGGAGTTCTGTACAACAAAGGGCAAGGTGTAAAACAGGACAAAAACACGGCCAAGTGGTACCATGGTAAAGCCTGTGATTTCGGCTATCAGAAAGGTTGTGATAACTACCGAGAATTAAACGAAAGAGGCTATTAACTATTAACCTTTTCTGACAAATCAAATAATGAATAAGAGGATCTCCAAGTGAGGTCCTTTTTTATTTTCAGGAGCTTCAAAATGAACGACAGCACCATCAGGCTTTCAGCCGACACGTCTGCTTTAACTGACTCGTTGAGCAAAATTGCCGAAGAGATGACGGCCATGAAGGACGCTGTTTCCTCCTCTGCGGCTGCCATGGGGACAAACCTTGATGCCTCGGCAAAACAGGCAGAGGCCACCAATGCCGCCATTCACGGACTTGATGAGAGTGTTAAGACAATAACGGATTCGATTGAGGCTCAGGCGAAAACCGTAACCGATTTAGGTACTCAGCAGAACAAGGTCACCAAGGAAATCAGCAAGGCTCTTGAAACTCAAAACTCCCAGCAGAAGGATGCCAATACAACTCTTGCCGAGCAGAAGAAAATCATGCAGGAGCAGGAAGCTGAAATCAAGAAGGTCACCAAAGCCGTGGACAATCAGACCGGGGTTCTGCAGAAAAATGCCTCCGGCTGGAAGATGCTGATGACGGGCTTTGCCATCAAGTTTGCCTCTGAAATCGTGGACGGATTTAAGAGCATCGTTTCTACCGGACTTGAGGCATCACGCGTTTACGAAGACATGTCTGCCGAAGCTTCATCACTACTGAAAACGGCAGAAAAAGGCACTACCGCAGCCGTCACGGTCTTGCGAATCTGCTGTTCTGTGCGGGATGCAAAGACGTCTTCCGCAGACTGCACTGGGACAACAACGGCTGCAAGTCCACCGTCTGGCGCTGCATTTCAAGGATTGAGCCACGAGGCATCAAGTGCCGTGCCAGGACTCTTAGAGAAGAGGTTCTTGAGAAGGCCTGCTTTTCGGCATTCAGTGAACTGCTGAAGAACATGTCAAAGACAGAGGAGCAGAATAAGAACGTCAGTACTGATAAACAGCAGGACGTAAGGTCAGGAGGAACTGAATTTCTGCGTAAGACCATGGTTCTTGCGGGACAGAATAAGGACTGCCCTAATGAAACACAAGATCCTGAAAACGCCCTTCTGGAACTCTGCCCTGATGAGCTTAAGGAGTACATCAGCAGACAGCGCACGGTTCTCACCGAGTCTGATGCGCTCATGCTCAGACGCTGGCTGCAGAGAATCACCGTGTTCGATGACAGACTGCTGTTCGACTTCAGGACAGGCTTCAGCGTAGAGATTGAAGCCTAAATTCCCCTTCCTGCCGTCATGTCATGTGGCGGTGGGATTTGTTAAAGACTGCTAAAATTCTTTATCGATACTGCCGATTTTAGCCTTTAAGGTTTCTTCAAGGGCAGCGAAGGTAGAAATAAAGCGCTCTTTTATTAAAGACACAAGTTCCTCAGCTTCTTCTTCGTTGTAAACATGAACCGAAAGATTCCTTTTTCTCAACATCAGCAGCCAGGAATCGGAATCAGAAATAAATCCGACTTTATACGCAATCTGCAAAATTTCCCGCGGAGACCCGACATCTGCCCCATCAACCCCATGATTTCTCAGTACCTCCTGAAGAGCCTTCCAAGAGAGTTCAAATGTCAGATTAAACTGGCCTATTACTCCTATTCTGTATATTTCGTTTTCAAACGCCTGCTTAAAATCTGCTTTCTTCAGTACCTTTAGACATTTGGAAAAATTATCAAACTTTTTCATATATAACTATACCGTCCCTAGCAATTTCCTTTTTCAATTCATCAGAAATATTTTTGTCAGCATTAATGACGTCAAAGGATAAAAGGGAGTTAACGTTTTCAGTGATGTTCCAGTAAAATGAATCAAAGTCCCCACCGTAAACAGCAAGATCCACGTCACTCCTCTCGGTATTGGTTCCTCTGGCACGAGAACCGAAGAGGACAACTTTTTCTACAGAATTATTTTCAGCAAATGCAGCTATATCCTTTAAAACAACATCCGGTATATCTATTTTCATAATCATCATAAAAATAAAAATTTACTATCAGAATGAATTGATTTGAGCTGCATTTAAATATATGCAACTATACTTTCATTATAGAACAATTCATGAAATTAAAAACCTTTAAATAGGTAATTTAGAATTCTCCGGCAACCTGACTAAAGGCCTGTATTGATTATAGGGGCTTTCATTCCTCGGATTGTACTGGACAAGGCTCATATACGTTCTGCTTTGGGAAATGATTAAATTAATTTTCAGAAAGGTGTTTTAAAAACTGGCTAAGTTTAATGGGAATCAGGCAGACCGTTGGTAGTCTGCCTTTAATATTCTATTCAGTACCTCTTGGTTTAGGGTGAGAATAGGCGTTAGCGCCAGGGTTTACACGGAATCGCGT
>Ga0256405_10006410_pt1 | contig 18850 bp, 17 predicted proteins | sample RumenRJG_02DNA_FD_189096 | JGI IMG/M metagenome (GOLD analysis project Ga0256405, IMG submission 189096) | Bovine rumen microbial communities from Lethbridge, Alberta, Canada - RJG_02 | ecosystem: Host-associated > Mammals > Digestive system > Stomach > Rumen | place: Canada: Alberta... | reverse complement strand
AGGTTGTTGGTGATGCTAACCACACTGGCGTCGCTGAATCATCCCTTGATGTTACGATTGCCAAGGCCAAGCTTACACCAACAGTCACGATAGAAGGCTGGTCTTATGGTTCAACACCGAGCACTCCAGTTGTGACTGGTAATAGCGGCAATGGCGATGTAACAATTACCTATGCTGCCAAGGGCACTACCACGTTCAGTGAGAGCGTTCCTACCGCCGTTGGTGATTATATTGTTAAGGCCACCATTTCCGAGACTGCGAACTACGAGGGTGCTGAGGTCACTGCTGAGTTTAGCATCTCTGCTTCTTCCGCTGTCATTACGAAGCTTCCTGCTGCTATTGATGGCCTGACGTATACTGGTGAGTCACAGGCGCTGATTACCGCAGGTGAGGCTACTGGTGGTGAGTTGCAGTACAAGTTAGGCACTGACGGTACCTACGGCACGACGATACCTAGTGCTATCAATGCCGGTACCTACACTGTATATTATAAGGTTGTTGGTGATGCTAACCACACTGGCGTCGCTGAATCATCTATTGAGGCAACTATTGGCAAGGCAACGATTACTCCAACAGTCACGATAGAAGGCTGGTCTTATGGTTCAACACCGAGCACTCCAGTTGTGACTGGTAATAGCGGCAACGGCGATGTAACAATTACCTATGCCTCCAAGGGCACTACTACGTTCAGTGAGAGCGTTCCTACCGCCGTAGGTGATTATATTGTGAAGGCCACCATTTCCGAGACTGCGAACTACGAGGGTACTGAGGTCACTGCTGAGTTTAAGATCTCCGCTTCTGCTGCCGTTATAACGAAGCTTCCTGCTGCTATTGATGGCCTGACGTATACTGGTGAGTCACAGGCGCTGATTACTGGCGGTGATGCTACTGGTGGTGAGTTGCAGTACAAGTTAGGCACTGACGGCACTTATGGCACGACGATACCTAGTGCTATCAATGCTGGTAGCTACACTGTATATTATAAGGTTGTTGGTGATGCTAACCACACTGGCGTCGCTGAATCATCCCTTGATGTTACGATTGCCAAGGCCAAGCTTACACCAACAGTCACGATAGAAGGCTGGTCTTATGGTTCAACACCGAGCACTCCAGTTGTGACTGGTAATAGCGGCAATGGCGATGTAACAATTACCTATGCTGCCAAGGGCACTACTACGTTCAGTGAGAGCGTTCCTACCGCCGTTGGTGATTATATTGTTAAGGCCACGATTGCCGAGACTGCGAACTACGAGGGTACTGAGGTCACTGCTGAATTTAGCATCTCCGCTTCTGCTGCCGTTATTACGAAGCTTCCCGCAGCTGTCACCAACCTGACTTATACTGGTGAGTCACAGTCGCTGATTACCGCAGGTGATGCAACTGGTGGTGAGTTGCAGTACAAGTTGGGTGCTGACGGCACCTATGGCACGACGATACCAAGTGCTATCAATGCCGGTACCTACACTGTATATTATAAGGTTGTTGGTGATGCGAACCACACTGGCGTCGCTGAGTCATCTATTGAGGCAACTATTGGCAAGGCAACGATTACTCCAACAGTCACATTGCAAGGATGGGATTATGGTGATGAGCCCAATATACCAGTCGTGGAGGGTAACTTAGGCAATGGTTCGGTGACATTTACCTATGCTGCTCAAGGCTCAAATCAATTCAGCACGGAGATACCCACAGTCGCAGGTAATTACATAGTCAAGGCCACGATAGCTGAAACCGAAAATTATCAGGGTGGCGAGGCTACAACTGAATTTACCATTGAGACAGTGTGGTTAATCGTAAATGGCATTAAAGTCACTGAGCAAAATCGTCGTGATATTCTTAATGATAACGGTTCAGTGAAATTTAATGGTATAAATCAACTTATATTGGAAAAGGCAGAAATCAATGGTGATATCCGTTCCTATATCGACAAACTGGTAATTTATCTAAAGGGAGACAATTACATAAACGGTATAATTATTGGTAAGCAGGCTGAACTGGTGTTTACCACCGAGGGTAATGAACCTGGTAATTTGACTATTAAGACAGAAACTGAGAATCGTGTTATTACTGGATTTGAGCTCATTGCCTTTGAGCAGAATCTGACAATATTGTCTGGTAGTTATGACGCTAAGGAGGCTGTCATCGGTACGCCCGTGAAGCCTATTGCCGACGAGGAAGATCCTGAGAATATCGTTAATCTGGGTGATACCGGTGATGAGGATGATCTCAGCAATACTATCATCAATGATGTGCTCTATACCCTTGATGCTGACAATGATGACGGTGTTAATCCAGAAGAGAACAGCGTGGTGTTAGGTTCTTCGATGGCCGATGAAGATATCGACGATGTTATCAATAATTATACACCAGGTACTGAAGAGTTCGCAGAACACTTTGCTGGTGTTACCTTCATGATTCCTGCTGGTACGGGTAAGGTGCTTGTTACCGCTAAGACTGGTGAGGAGGGTATCATGCATGTAAAGATTGGTTCTCAGACTCCTTTTGTCATTACTGGTGTCCTGGAGTATACTGATTTCGAAATACCTTATGCTTGCGCGCAGGCAACCTATGTATATATCTATAATGCCAGTCCTGCTACTGAGACCGCTGAGGCCAAGGACAACCGTGCTGGTAAGAAAACTACGGTAACGATAGGTCTGTCCAGTGTTGGTGTCAGTGCATCGGGTATGCAGTCGTCAAACAGCGAAGGTAATGTGGATGGTGAGACGAATGTCTTGACAGACGATGATGTTACCTATGATTTGGAGGAAGGTACACTGATAGCTACAAATAGTGAGGTAACGACTATTGCTGACGAGGCCTTTGTCAGTTTCCCATTCCTGAAATACATCGACTTGCGTAATACACAGATTACTGGTATTCATGTTAGTCGTGAGGAAGGACCATTCAAGGGCGTGTCGAAGAATACCTTCATCTATCTGCCTACAGGTAACACCACTGACGAGGCGAATGTCATCATAGGCAACATCTGTGAGTATGTCTTGCTTGATGGCGATATGAATGAGGAGGAGTCGTTCGGACTCTCTGGTAGTTTTACTACTGGTTCGATTGATTTTGACCGCACATTCAATAAAGATGAGGTGTCGACACTCTACCTGCCGTTCCCCATCAGTGCTGCTGACAAGGACTTCTTCGGTACGTTCTATACTGTTGAGAAGATTGTAAACGGACAGGTAATCGTTAAGAAGGTTGAGGGCGACATCCAAGCGCACACACCATACCTCTTCAAGGCAGCAGCCGATGGTACACAGCTGTATAACCTTGATGTTATTGAGATGAGTATGCCGGAAGGATCTGCAGCTGCTGTTTCGCATCGTGCAGAGAGTAGTGCTCAGCTGATAGGTTGCTATGAATTTTTCTATGGTGAGGGCGAGACACAAGTCTTCATCTTTGCACCTAATGACGACCCAGAGAAGATTACCTTCGAGCGCATCCATACTGAAGACTTCATCAAACCCTTCCAGGCCTATCTGTTTACCGATGCTGAAGGTACCACGTTGGGTGTGACGGACAAGGAAGAAGCTAGTGGTATTGTTTCCGTAGGTTGTGGTATTATCGCAACTGATAGGGTTTACGACCTGCAAGGACGTAAATTAGTCAATGGCCACTGGCCAAAAGCTAAAGGGATATATATTATTAACGGACAGAAAACGGTAATCCGCTAATGCCCATGACAGAAGAACTATTAGAACAATTAAATCAAGGACAACGCGAGGCCGTCACTTATTGTGATGGCCCGCAGTTGGTTATAGCAGGTGCTGGTTCTGGAAAGACCCGTGTGTTGACGTATAAGATTGCCTATCTGCTAGCTAACCATGCTTATCAGCCTTGGAACATCCTGGCGCTGACCTTCACTAACAAGGCCGCTCGTGAAATGAAAGAGCGTATTGGTCGACTGGTAGGGCAGGAGCAAGCGCGTTATCTGCAGATGGGTACGTTTCACTCGGTCTTTGCACGTATACTTAGGGCAGAAGCTGACAGGATCGGTTTCAACTCTAATTTCACTATCTACGATCAGTCTGACTCGCGTTCGTTGGTGAAAAGCATCATCAAGGAGATGCAGCTTGACGACAAGACGTATAAACCCGCTAGCGTGGCTGATCGTATCTCAATGGCTAAGAACCATTTGCTGTTGCCGCAACAGTATATGGTGAGTTCGTGGGCTGCTGACGATGCACAAAAGAAGCGTCCGCAGGTTGGTAATATATATAATAGGTACGTAGAGCGCTGTCGTCAGGCAAATGCTATGGACTTCGACGACCTGCTGGTACAGACTTTCCTGTTGTTTAAAAATCATGAGGATATCCGCCAGAAATATGTGGAACGTTTCCGTTATGTGCTGGTTGACGAGTATCAGGACGCTAACTACGCCCAGCAGGAGATTGTCCTTCAGTTGACCTGTGAGCACGGGCGTGTCTGTGTGGTGGGTGACGATGCTCAGAGCATCTACAGTTTCCGTGGTGCAAACATCGACAATATCCTTAATTTCCAGAAACAGTATGAGGGTTCACGTCTCTTTAAGCTTGAGCAGAACTACCGTTCTACACAGCTCATCGTGAAGGCTGCCAATAGCCTGATACGTAAGAACGAGCGACAGATACACAAGGATGTGTTCAGTGAGAACGAGGAGGGAGAGCGTCTGACCTTAAAGCCGGCCTATAGTGATAGGGAAGAGGCTATTATCGTGTGTAACGATATCAAGCGAATCCGTCGACAAGATCAGGCACAATATAGTGATTTCGCTATTCTGTATCGCACCAATGCACAGAGCCGTTCCTTTGAGGAACAGATGCGCAAGGACGGCATTCCGTATCGTATCTATGGCGGTCTGAGCTTCTACCAGCGCAAGGAAATCAAGGATGTCATTGCTTACTTCCGTGTAGTCTCTAATCCCAATGATGAGGAGGCTCTGCGTCGAATCATCAACTATCCCACACGTGGTATTGGCGATACGACGGTGGCAAAGATCGTAGAAACAGCTAACCTGCATCATGTCAGTCTGTGGAGTGTCATCCAGCAGCCCATTGTCTTTGATTTACAGTTGTCGAAGGGTACGCTGAACAAGATAGATGCCTTCAAGCAACTTGTTGAGGGCTGGACTATGCGTATCGGCCAGGAGGATGCCTATGTACTGGGACATTCTATCATTATGGAGAGTGGTATCAGTAAGGATATCTATGGCTCAAATAATCCAGAGGATTTGTCACGTCAGGAGAATCTGGAGGAGTTCTTAAGCGGTATGCAGGATTTTGTGGAGAGTCGTAAGGAGGAAGACCGTGGTGATGAAATTGCGCTGAGCGACTTCTTGCAAGAGGTAGCGCTGCTCACAGACCTCGATAGTGATGGCGATGAAGAACAACCGAAGGTAACGCTGATGACTGTTCATGCTGCCAAGGGTTTGGAGTTTCCTACCGTCTTCGTAGTTGGATTGGAAGAGAATATTTTCCCATCTCCGATGTGTACGGGTTCGATGCGTGAGCTGGAAGAAGAACGCCGCCTGCTGTATGTGGCTATCACTCGTGCAGAGAAACACTGTATCCTGACGTGTGCGCAGAACCGTTTCCGTTATGGTAAGATGGAATATGACACTCCCAGCCGTTTCATCAAGGATATAGACTCACGTCTGCTTAAGGTAGAAGGGGGCACAGGAATTCCTGGGTTGCCTAAAAGTTCTAGTATGTCTAGTAGTTCTAGTATGTCTAGTCCAACTAGTTACACTAGTAGAACTAATTATAGCCGTCCCGTACAGAACCCGCGTCCTGTGGCTACCCAGTTTATTGCTGACGTAAAGCCTCGTTTGGTGCCTGTGCGCAAGGAGGCTCCCGCGCCACAGTCATCTATCGGTGATATTGGACTGAAGGAGGGTAACATCATTGAGCACCAACGCTTTGGCATCGGTACTGTTGTAAAGGTAGAGGGTAGTGGTGAGAATACTAAGGCTACGGTGAACTTCAAGAATGCAGGTACCAAACAGCTACTGCTGAAATTCGCAAAATATACGATAATAGGCTAGTTGTGCTAGTAAGATTAGTGGAAAGCTATAAAGCCTCGTCTTCTGGATGTTCCAGAAGGCGAGACTTTGTTTTGGGTAGATGTTTCTTCTTACGGAGATAGGCTGCTTTACGAGCTTCATACTCCTCGAAGTGCTTCTCTAAGAAATTGTCAGCCATTGGAAGCTACTTGTTGACATTATAGATTACACTCATGCGTATGGGGGCGTGTTTGTTGTTTGCACCACCCACCAGGCGTACGCTGTTAACGTTCATCTCGTTGGCAATACCTGATGAAGCGGTAGATGACGTCGTAGTACTGGTCTCTACCTCTACAGGGATGAGTACCGCCTTGTTCCAATTTTCAGACTTACCTTTATGGGAGTACATGTTGTTTATCAGATAAGCGAGATTGTTGAAACTATAGGTCTTTTGTGCACTATTGTAGGTCGCCAGATAGGATGTGATATTATCTGGCGTACCGTTAACCTCAAAGAAGGAACGGAGACTGTCCAGCTCTATGAGCAACAATCTGGTAGGCTCTTCAAGGATAACCTCAGAGGTGTTGCTACGAGACCTCATACGTGTGAAGGTAACCTTTGCCGACGTGATGGTGTCATTCTCGTGACCCTTCTTGATGTCGTCGATGGGCAGTGTCACCTCTGTATAGATACCGGCTGGCGTCTTCAGATAGGTACAAGTGTCCGTAGCTACTAACTTGTCAATACCAGCCTGGTCATAGCTGATATGTGTGGCCTTGAGCACCTCGTCAGTAGAGTTGAGTGAACAAGTGGTATTGTAGGTGGCATCGTCCGACTTGTAACGATAGTACATGTTTAGCTGGGTGAAAGCCACCTCAATGATGTTTCCCTGACCGTCGGTCGACTTAATGTAAAAACCAGGACATACACTATGCGAGAAAGTATTGAAGTTCCTGAAAAGTGCAGGGCTCTCGTAGAATTTACGCATGATGTAGGTACCATAGTTGTTGTACTTATTACCGTCCTTGTCAATGTACTCCTTGTTAAGAGGCACCTTGACATAGGCGAAGTACTTACCAGTACGATAGACGTTACGCATACTGTCGCTGAGTGTCAGGTCACTGGTGGTATATACCTTGTCGCTTCTGACGGCACCATTGTCTGTACGAACGATTCCCGCAGCCTCAGGGTCAAAGTCGGTATAGATGACATCACTGTTCTTCATGGGCTTGGTAAGCTCCATGAGAGCAAGCTTCATCGCTGTCAGTGAATCGCCCTGGAAGGTATTAATCAGAATGTGAACGTTACAGGAGTCAACAATGGGCAGATTGTTCTCATCGCGGCTGGCGATGATATCACTGCTCTTGAATAGGGTGGCAGACTCAGACTCCAGAAGAGAAAACTGCGTAGAGTAGTCACACTTGATATAGGTGCCAGTCTCAGGGTCTTTGATACGACCTAAGTATGAATAGGCATTACGTGACAGTACAGCACCTGACGGTATCGAGCGGGTGGTAATGTCAAAGGTATCTGTCTCTGTGGTGAATCTGTCAGCTACGCTTGTCAGCGAGTAGCCCACTGTTGATGTGTCTTCACTACACGACGAGATTGCTGCTGTGAGAAGCGCAATCCCGACCATTATCCAATTTCTCATTTCTTTTCCTTACTTATATCTTTTCGTAAAAATCCTCGTATGCACTGTAGAAGTCCTCACCAGGATAGTCGAGGGTGGGGATGTTGTTCGCCTTAGCATACTTCAGGAGTTCAGCATTTACATCTTGATGTGCTGCAATGACGCCGTCGCTATAGTCGATGGCCATCTTGTTCAATTCGTCGAAGTCGAAGGTGTCGTTGTATTTCTTCAGTACCTCGGCATCGGCCTCGCGGAATTCTACACACTTCTTGAAGTTGTCGCCAAAGTCAGAGGTGATGGTCTTGGGGAACAGCGATGTCACCACCTTGGTATTGGCAAATGAGGGCTCCTCATGATAGGCAGTCTTGATGTAGAGAGGTACTACGGCACTCATCCATCCTTGTACGTGGATGATGTCGGGTACCCAACGCAGCTTCTTGACAGTCTCCAGTACGCCACGAGCGAAGAAGATGGCACGCTCACCGTTGTCGGCATAGTCGTTGCCATTCTCGTCCTGCTCCATCTTACGCTTAGTGAAGTAGTCCTCGTTATCGATGAAATAAACCTGTATGCGTGTACCCACAATGGTGGCCACTTTGATAATCAAAGGATGGTCGGTATCGTCAATAATCAGGTTCATACCTGACAGACGAATTACCTCATGAAGCTGTCCGCGACGCTCGTTGATGATGCCCCACTTGGGCATGAATGTGCGTATTTCGTGACCAGCATCTTGCATTGCCTGAGGCAACGCCTTACCCATCAGCGATAGGTTGCTATCGGGAACATAAGGAACGATTTCCTGATTGATGAATAGAATCTTCTTTGCCATATGGTGCAATTTTATCTTTGCAAAGATACGAAAAATAACTCACAAAAACACAAAAATGTGCATATTTTATATTTTTTAGCCTTGTTTTTGGCATATTTTTACGATATTTCTTTCTTATTTGGTAAAAATGTTGTTATTTTGCACCCGATTTTGTACACTATCAGTTTAGAATGAAAGTATTTAATAAGATTGTTGACCTTCAGAACCAGTTGTTTGAAGATCGCAAGCAAGGAAAAGAAATAGGTCTTGTACCTACGATGGGAGCACTGCATGAAGGACACGCCTCGCTGGTGCGTCGCAGTGTGAAGGAAAATGGGATAACAGTGGTGTCGGTATTTGTCAATCCGACACAGTTTAACGACAAAAACGATTTGAAGAACTATCCCCGCACATTGGATGCTGACTGCAAACTGTTGGAGGAGTGTGGTGCTGACTATGTTTTGGCACCCAGCGTTGAGGAGATGTATCCTACGCCTGATACCCGTCAGTTTGAGTATCCTCCTGTCTCTACTGTGATGGAGGGTGCTCATCGTCCAGGTCATTTCAATGGCGTGTGTCAGGTGGTCAGCCGCTTGTTCTATATCGTAAAGCCCAATCGTGCTTATTTTGGCGAGAAGGACTGGCAGCAGATAGCTGTTGTAAAGGCGATGGTTCGTCATCTGCAGTTGCCTGTCCAGATTGTCGAGTGTGATATTGTCCGTGATGCTGACGGACTGGCTCGTAGTAGCCGTAACACGTTGTTATCCAAGGATGAACGCGCTATTGCCCCAGCCATCTATAAGGCGCTGAAAGACAGCTTGAAGTATGCCAAAACCCATAGCGTGCAGGAAACACACGACAAGGTGGTTAGCGATATCAATAGTGTAGATGGTCTGGATGTAGAGTATTTCTCTATCGTTGATGGCAATACGTTGCAGGATATTGAGAATTGGGACGATACTCCTTATGTTGTTGGTTGTATCACCGTTTATTGTGGCAAGACACCTATTCGATTAATAGATCATATCAAGTATAAAGCCGTATGATGATAGAAGTTCTGAAATCCAAGATACATTGTGCCACCGTTACGGAGGCTAATCTCAACTACATGGGTAGCATCACCATCGATGAAGACCTTATGGATGCAGCTAACCTCATTGCCGGCGAGAAGGTGCAGATTGTTGACAATAACAATGGTGAACGCTTCGAGACCTATATAATAAAAGGTGAGCGTGGCTCTGGCTGTATCTGTCTGAACGGTGCTGCTGCCCGTAAGGTACAGGTGGGTGATGTGTGCATCATCATCTCCTATGCCATGATGGATTTTGAAGAAGCGAAGACCTTCAAGCCTCATGTGATTTTCCCCAATGAAGATAATAAACTATAATAATTAAGCCGCTCAACATTGAGCGGCTTAATTATTGACTGTTAGCCTTTAGCGATTGGCTTTGGCTATTAGCTTACTCGATAACTACGAGGGGATCGTCTTCCATGACGCTCTGGCCGGGCTTTACTAAGATGGCTGCCACCTTACCGTCTTTCTCTGACTCGATGTTGTTGGCCATCTTCATAGCCTCCAATACGAGCAGCGTGTCGCCAGCCTTTACCTCGTCGCCGACGGCAACCTCGATAGAGGTGATAACGCCGGGCAGTGGAGCCTTGACGGCATTGTTGGTGTTGACGTTGGCGTTGCCCTCGGAAGTAGCCTCAGAAGCGGCGTCGCTTGCTGCGGCGGGTTTGCCGAGTACGACCTTCTTCTTCTCAGGTTCAGCCTCAGGTTCCCCTTCCACCTTGTACTCCTCACCATTCACAGTGACGGTAGCGATGGTTCCCTCTATATCGCCAATGGCTACCTCATACTGGTTGCCATTGATGGTGTACTTATATTCTTTCTTCATGATAATTACGTTTTAAGGATGAGCGGTCATTGTCTGGGCATAGCCGTTCCACTGAGTCTGCTTCTCGGCAATCGTGATGATGCCGGGCTCCTTGTCGTGGACGTTGTTGCCCTTGAACTCATAGAGCGCCATAGCAATGGCTGCATAAACTTCGTTCTTATTCATAGCTTCTTAACTCTTTTAGCTCCCAATTACATCGGAATATTACCGTGCTTCTTGGCGGGCAGTGAGTCACGCTTGGTGGCCAGCTGAGCCAGTGCACGACAGATGCGGAAACGAGTGTTGCGCGGCTCGATGACATCATCGATATAGCCGTACTTGGCAGCCTGATAAGGATTAGCGAAGAGGTCGTTATATTCTTCCTCCTTCTCAGCGATGAAGGCCTTTACGTCCTCACCAGCTTCCTTCTTGGCCTTTGCTTCCTTAGCGTAGAGCACGGCAGCAGCACCAGATGCACCCATTACGGCGATCTCAGCTGAAGGCCATGCGTAGTTCAGGTCGGTATGCAACTGCTTAGAACCCATCACGATGTGTGAACCACCGTAGGACTTACGCAGGGTAACGGTAATCTTGGGCACTGTAGCCTCACCGTATGCGTAGAGCAGCTGGGCACCGTGCAGGATGACGGCGTTGTACTCCTGGCCTGTACCAGGCAGGAATCCTGGAACGTCCACAAGTGATACGATAGGAATATTGAATGCGTCGCAGAAACGAACGAAGCGGGCACCCTTACGGCTGGCGTTGACGTCGAGCACACCAGCGTAGCAAGAAGGCTGGTTGGCTACGATACCTACACTCTGACCGTTGAAGCGTGCGAAACCTACGATGATGTTCTTGGCGAACTTAGGCTGTACCTCGAAGAACTCGTGGTCGTCAGTAACAGCGCTGATGACTTTGTACATATCGTAAGCCTCGTTGGGGTTCTCAGGAATAATCTCGTTCAGGCTGTCCTCCAGACGGTCAATGGGGTCTGTGCACTTCTTGCGAGGAGCCAGCTCCATGTTGTTTGAAGGAATATAGCTCAGCAGGGTCTTCAGCATCTCTGCAGCCTCTTCCTCCGTCTTAGCGGTGAAGTGGGTTACACCCGACTTTGAAGCGTGTACAGATGCACCACCCAGGTGCTCCTGGTCGATATCCTCGCCAGTAACGGTCTTCACCACCTTCGGACCTGTCAGGAACATGTATGATGTGCCTTCCATCATCAGCGTGAAGTCAGTCAGTGCGGGGCTGTAAACAGCACCACCAGCGCAAGGACCGAAGATACCGGAAATCTGAGGAATCACACCTGATGCCAGGATGTTACGCTCGAAAATCTCTGCATAACCAGCCAGCGCGTTGATACCCTCCTGGATACGTGCACCACCAGAGTCGTTGATGCCAATCAGTGGGGCACCCATCTTCATGGCCATATCCATCACCTTGCAGATCTTCTGTGACATGGTCTCTGACAGAGAACCTGCATGTACGGTGAAGTCCTGTGCAAAGATGAATACCAGACGACCGTCGATAGTACCGCTACCGGCTACGACACCGTCGCCCAAGAAGTTTTTCTTCTCCATACCGAAGTTGTAGCAACGATGCTCCTTGAACATGTCGTACTCCTCGAATGAGCCCTTGTCGAGCAGCATCTCGATACGCTCGCGGGCTGTGTACTTGCCCTTCTCGTGCTGCTTCTGTATGGCTTTCTCACCACCACCGAGACGAGCCTGTTCGCGCTTCTCGATGAGTTGCTTAATCTTTTCTAATTGCTTGCTCATTGTTTTATTTAGCGTTATTACGTTATATCGTTATTACGTTATCTCGAATATCTTACTCTGGATGCTCGCAGAGCTCCGTCAAGATTCCACATGTTGACTTTGGATGCAGGAAGGCGATGTTCAGCTGCTCTGCGCCCTTGCGAGGCTTCTCGTCGATGAGGCGAACGCCCTTCTCGCTGACCTCAGCCAGTGCGTTGGCTACGCCGTCCTCTACGCAGAATGCTACGTGGTGTACACCCTTGTTGCCCTTGTCCAGCCACTTCTGAATGGTGCTCTCAGGAGATGTTGGCTCCAGCAGTTCCAGCTTCACCTCACCGCAGCGCAGGAAGGCAGTCTTCACTTTCTGGTCCTCTACCACTTCAGTTGCATAACACTCCAAGCCCAGCACGTCTGTGAAGTACGGCAGGCTCTCTTCGATACTCTGGACAGCGATGCCCAGATGCTCAATGTGTGAAATTTTCATATCATTGCTTATTAGTTGTACAATTAATGGATGCAAAGATACGAAAAAAATTAAAGATTAAAGATGAAAGATTAAATAATTAAACATTATTAAAACTCTACAAGCACTTTTGCGTTGATTTGTCGTCCCGTCAGGTAGTTGGGTACGGCATACTGGTGGTTCGTGACGTCAGTCACCCAATAGTATGAGTTGACGTTGGAGATACCGAAGATGTTCAGAGCGTCAATACCCAGCCATACGCGTGGATGCTGTAGTGATGGCTTGCCATCAGTTTTTCCGACAGCCAGATAGCTCATACCGATGTCGGCACGCTTATAGGCTGGTGCACGGAACTGCTGGTATTCCAATCCGCGGTGGGGGGCTCCAAAGGGCAGTCCGTCAGCAAAAGCCAGTTTCAGCGTCATCTTCCAGCGCTCAGTACCTGGGAAGTAGTCTGTGAAGTGCAGGTTGATGCCCCAGCGCTGGTCGGTAGGCATGGGCACGCTGACCCCGTTAATTGTCTGTCGTGTTGACATGATGCTGAAGGTTACCCACGAATCGGTGCCTGGCACAAACTCACCAAAGAGTTTCAGGTCCAGTCCGGCAACATAACCCTTGGCCATGTTCTCGCCGTAGTACACCACCTTCATGTTCTGCACGTTATAGGGCACGAGGTTCGACATCAGCTTGTAATATGCCTCGGCAGTGAAGCGGAATGGGCGTTCCATCATGCGAAAGCGGTAGTCGAAGGCGCCCACGAAGTGGATAGAGCGCTGACTCTTTATCTTACTGTTCAGCGTCACGACAGTCTGTCCGTTGACGGTCGACGTGTCGCGCAGTTCCTTGTAGAACGGTGCCTGATAGTATATACCTGTGGCGAGGCGGAACGTCATATCCTCGTTCCACGACGGGATGGCGGCTATCGATATGCGGGGCGACACGATAGTTTCCTTGTTATAGCTCCAGTTGGCCATGCGCACACCGTAGTTCAGCGTCAGGTACCACGGCTTCTCGCCGTTCGTCTGCATGCGGTAGGTGTCCTGTATGTAACCCTCTATGCGGGTGGACTTTAGTTCTGTCTTCGATGCTAGCGAGTAGATCATGTCCAGGCGGTCGGCAGAGTGGGGGATGGAATAGCCGCTGGAGTCGCGCATCTCGTACTCCCTGCTCTTCTCCTCTATCTTCTCCCACTTCACGGTGACGCCAGCCTCCCAATCATGTTTGCCAGCCTTATGGTTAGCCATCAGTTTCAGACTCTGCACGTTGGCAGTCAGGTAGTTACGGGCATGCTCCATATAAGTGCCCACGCCCAGCTGGTCCTGTGTCTGTGCGTCGTTCAGCCAGTACTGTCCCTGAATGTCGTAGGTCTCCTGTTCCTTGGTGTGGAAGGCAGAGTAGAGCAGGCTGATTTTGCTGTTGGCATTAAACGAGCGCGTCAGGCGGGCGGTGCCGAACAGCGTGCGGAAGATATCGCGCTCCTGACCGTCGAAGTACACCTTGAAGGTCTTCACGTTCTGCATCGTGCCAAACGATGTCTCGCGGTCTGTGGGTTGGAAGTTATAGTGGTTTTCCGAGATATTGCCGATGATGTCCAGCGACCACCGCTCGTTGGGCTGGTAGGTGATGTATGTCTGGTAGTCCAGGAAGTTCGGACGGTACTCGCCCTTCGTCTCTAACGACCCTAACAGGTAGCGTGTCGATTTATAGCGCAGGCCGTGACTCATGGTGAATTTGGCGGTCTGCTGACCATTAATGGTCACCTTTTCCTTGCTGGCATAGCCAAGAAACACACCAGCACCCAGCAGAGAAGCATTCACATTGCCCTCGAAGCGGGTGGGGCGACGGTACTGGATGTCGAGCACGCTGGACATCTTGTCACCATATTTTGCCTCGAAGCCACCGCTGGAGAAGCCAATCTTCTCGACCATGTCGGAGTTGATGATGCTGAGGCCCTCTTGCTGACCAGAGCGAATCAACAGCGGACGATAGACCTCTACATTGTTTATATATACGGAGTTCTCGTCGAACGAACCGCCACGCACATTATATTGCGACGACAGCTCGTTATGGGTCGATACACCTGCCTGTTGCTGTACCAGCTCTTCTACGGCATTACCCGTCGTAGAGGGCGTCTGTCGCAGGTTCTTCGCGTCCAACTGTTCTGTGCCGGTGGTCTGTCGCCTGCGCTCCGTGACCACCACCTCCTGCAGGGCTTCCATTGGCTGTAGTTGTATCTGTAGCTTCTGATTGCCGCGAGGATTACGCAATACGCGCGTCTTCGTCTGGTAGCCCACCATAGAGAATCTGACCACCACCGAGTCCTTCGACTGCAGCTTCAATGAGTACTCGCCCTTGAGGTTGGCCATTGTTACGGCACCCTGTTCCAGACACGATACGGTAGCCAGTTCTATGGCGTTGCCGTCCTGGTCACTCACCTTGCCGGAGAGGGTAAACTGCTGTGCGCTGATGCTCATTGCCAGCAGCAGAAATATAGTGATAAGATGTAGTTTCTTTGCGTTCATTCCAATTAATAACGCAAAAACTCCTCGTTTATTATACCCTCCTAACTCTTAATTCTTAATTGCCATAGGCAACAACTCTTAACTCTTAATTCTTAACTCTTAACTCGATTTTATTCTCGCCACAGCCACGACGCCAGTTTGTTCAGCCAACGGAAACTGATGCGGAACCAGCGCAGGGTGCTGACCTCCTTGCCGCCAAAGCTCAGGATGAAGTCGCGGTAAGGGTTGTGGCGGAAGGGCAGTCCAACGTCTAGGAAATGAATATGTTGGCAACCGTCTTTATATGCTTGACGTATTGAATTCCAGAATGTTACGCCGTTTGGGTGTAGCGAAGCGTAACTCTTTCTTCGAGAGGCAGTATACCAGAGGTAAGCATCTCCTTCAGAGTACACCATCACCGAACAACCGACCGTCTTGCCCTTGTAGGTGGTCAGCAGAATCTTGCAATGCCCGTCGTCCATCATCCCCTTGAAGAAAGCATTGTCGGGCAGATAGCGGCGCAGTTTCAACCAGTAGTGGTGGCGCATCAGCCGGCTGAAAGCCTTGAAGTCTTTGTCGGTCTTCACCTCGTGGGTCTCCACGCCACGCTCAATGGCCTGTGTTACGTGCTCCAGCTGTCGCGGCGTGATACGCTCCTCTGGGGTCTTCGAGTGCAGGGAGTTGTGCACGTTCATCCACTTCACGGGGAAATAACCCTCCGCGCGGAGTGGGGCGTAGCCGAACATCTTCTGACTCAGATGACTCACCTCCATATACATCGAACGACCAGACAGCTGGCGCGTCAGGGCGTGAATCATCATCGAGAACACCATATTTTCTTTTTCCCCGACATACACACCTTCACCCAGTATGCGCACGTGGCGGTGCAGCATGGGTGGCATCCAGACATAGCGGTAGCGCTCAACGGCCAACAGGTGGGCAACCACTTCGTCGTCGTCATCCGTCACCACCACCATGTAGGGCTTGTGGCGTGGCGTCCGCAGGCACAGTTCCATCAGCTCTCGACTGTGGAAGTAGCTGCCCTCAGGCAGTTGGGGCAGTGTGGCGGTGTCTGTATGGATGGTGACTTTCATACTGCAAAGTTATACCATTTCTTTCGAACGACCAAATATTTGGGCGTCGGAATTTGGCAGTTACTGATTTTTTAAGTACCTTTGCAACATTATTAAATAAGTTTGACAATTATGAATTTCAGCGATTTAGTACAACAGCGGCGTTCGCACCGCAAATTTACTGGCGAAGAGGTCAGTGCAGAGGATGTGAAACAGATACTCAGGGCTGCCCTGATGTCACCTACGTCAAAGGGACAGCGTGCCTGGCAGTTCGTGGTGGTCGATGACAAGACCGACCTGGAGAAACTCTCCGACGCCAAGGATATGGGTGGACAGCTCATCAAGGGTGCCGCACTGGCTGTTGTGGTGCTGGGCGACCCCCTGCAGAACGACTGCTGGGTGGAGGATGGCAGTATTGCCGCCATCTCCATGCAGTATCAGGCTGAGGAACTGGGATTGGGCTCCTGCTGGGTGCAGATGCGTGGTCGCGGACTCTCTGACGGCACCTCTGCCGATACCGTTATACAGGGCATTCTCAATATCCCTGAGAACCTGTCGTGCCTCTGTGTGCTGGCCATTGGCCACTGGGCCGACGAGCGCAAGCCACAGGCTGAAGACCGTCTGAAGTGGGAAAACGTTCACGTCGATAAATTTTAATTTGTCGTTATCTCGTAATAACGTTATAACGTAATAACGAAATGAGAATTGCATTAATTGGACGAGGCCGTGTAGCCACTCACCTGCTGAAGGCCTTGCTACAGGCAGGTCACGAGGTGGTTAGTGTCAACAGTCGCACGCTGGAGGAACTGCCCCTGGAGGCCGATGTCTATATCCTCAGCGTCAAGGATAGTGCCTTGCAGGACGTCATCCACAACGCTGTGAAGGGTAGGGAGGGACAGCTCTTTGTCCACACCGCCGGCTCTATGTCGATGGACCTCTTTAAGGGCTGTTGTGCGCGCTATGGCGTGCTCTATCCCATGCAGACATTCTCGCTGGACCGTGAGGTCAACTTCCGCGAGATACCGCTGTTCATCGAGGCTTCCGATGCCGCGACGCTCCAGCAAATCCGTGCGTTGGCAGATTCCGTCAGTCAGCACGTCTACGAGCTCTCCACCGCCGACCGCCGCTACCTGCACCTTGCCGCCGTCTTTGCCTGCAACTTCGCTAACCACTGCTACGCGTTGGCAGCCGATGTGCTGGCACAGAAGGGACTACCCTTCGATGTCATGCTGCCGCTGATTGACGAGACCGCCCGCAAGGTCCATGAACTACATCCTACAGATGCCCAGACGGGTCCTGCCGTGCGTGGCGACCAGAACGTGATGGACGCCCAGTCGGCACTGTTGGACGACAGGCTGGCGACCATCTATATGTTGATGTCTGAAAGTATAAAAGACGAAAAAGAACGATATGATCAATTACGACTTAAAGAAGATACGGGCCATCGTGTTTGACCTCGACGGAGTACTCTCCGCAGAGGCCATCACCCTGGCTACCGACGGCACACCCCTGCGTACTGTCAATATCAAGGACGGCTATGCCATCCAGCTGGCTGTCAAGATGGGACTGAAGATAGCCATCATCAGCGGTTGCAAGATAGAGGCCGTGCGTCATCGCTACGAGGGCCTCGGCATGCAGGACATCTACCTCGGTGCCGCCGTGAAAATCAAGACCTACGAGGAGTTCAAGCAGAAGTACGGCCTCAAGGATGACGAGGTGATGTTCATGGGCGACGATATCCCCGATCTGGAGGTGATGCGCCGTGTAGGCTGTCCCGTCTGTCCTGCCGACGCCTGTCCGGAGGTACGCGAGCTCAGCTGCTACGTCAGCCAGCAGCGTGGCGGCTATGGCTGTGGACGCGACGTTATCGAACAGACCCTGCGTGCTCAGGGCAAATGGCTAAAGGATGAAAGGGCCTTCGGATGGTAAAGGGAGGTAAGATGGAAGAGGGAAGATGGAAGATTGTGCTGGCAAGTAATTCGCCCCGTCGCAAGGAATTGTTGGCAGGCCTTGACCTCGACTTCCAGGTGCGCATCATCGACGGCATCGACGAGAGCTATCCTGCCGACCTGCCTACGCGCCAGATAGCCGAATATATCTCCCAGAAGAAGGCCGCCGCCTATCGTGAGACGATGGCTGCTGACGAGCTCGTTATCACCGCCGACACCATTGTCGTCTTGGGCGACGAGGTTATGGGTAAGCCCCACGATGAGGCCGATGCCTGTCGCATGCTCCGTGCACTCAGCGGACAGACCCATCACGTCATCACCGGCGTGACGCTGACCACCCTTGAGCGCCAGCAGTCCTTCTCAGTACTCACCGACGTCACCTTCAAGACGCTCTCTGACGACGAAATCCACTATTACGTAACCCATTACCGTCCCTTCGACAAAGCCGGCTCCTACGGCATCCAGGAGTGGATAGGCTATATCGGTGTCACTGCCCTCCATGGCAGCTACTTCAACGTCATGGGTCTCCCCGTCCAGCGCATCTACGAAGCCCTCCGCACGTTTTAGGCAGTGAATAACAAAAATGCTAGGGGGCCTTACAGCTTCCTCAATTGCGAGTACAAAGTTACAACATTTTTTGCCGAATTCCAAGGTTTTCCCCTACGGTGTGCTATACTAAAAACTATTGGCGGAGGAATATAGCTGATACGTGCGCAAATCAGCTGTACCAGGATGGTAAATACAGCTAATACGCACGCGTATTAGCTGTATAACGATACGTACTAGCTGTATTT
>Ga0256405_10006409_pt1 | contig 18863 bp, 24 predicted proteins | sample RumenRJG_02DNA_FD_189096 | JGI IMG/M metagenome (GOLD analysis project Ga0256405, IMG submission 189096) | Bovine rumen microbial communities from Lethbridge, Alberta, Canada - RJG_02 | ecosystem: Host-associated > Mammals > Digestive system > Stomach > Rumen | place: Canada: Alberta... | reverse complement strand
ATATACCTATATTTGCGGACACGATGGGGTATTAGCTCAGTTGGTAGAGCGTTTGAATGGCATTCAAAAGGTCAGGAGTTCGATTCTCCTATGCTCCACTCGGTCAAGGATTTAAGGTAAAACTTAAGTCCTTGATTTTGTTTTAGATAGGTAGATAACCCTCTGAAACTGCGCAAGTTAACCCTTGAAAATGTCCCTACCCCGTCCCCATTCCGTAGACCCCGGACAGACCCCTCATAGGTTCCTACATGTAACCCCCTTGTGACCAAATAGAGACATTCGAAAAGAAAGGTTACGGCCCTTTAAGCTGGTTCGATTTACCAAAATGTCCTACCCGCGTCCTCTGACAGCCTATCCGCGTCTCTGTTTCTTATTGTCCATCTTTCCACGGCAAGATATTTTTGCAACACTTAATAATAGGAAAGATGAAAGCAACATTCAAAGTCACCTTCGTCATGCAGAAGGGTAAGATCAAAGCTGATGGAAAGGCTCCCATCATCGCCAGAATCATCGTCAATGGAGAAATGGCACACTTCTCCACCCAGCAGAGCGTTGTTCCCGACCACTGGGATTCCAAGGCTGGCCGCACCGATGGCCGCACCGGAGAAGAGAAAGGTATCAACGCTATCCTTGCGCAGATTTGCGCTGCCGCCCAGCGGCACTACTACGATCTCCAAGCCACCGGGGAGACCATCACGGCTCTCAAAATCAAGAACAAGATCTGCTCCACAGAGGAACGGGCCATCAAGTCCACGATGGAACTCTTCGACAAATTCATCAAGGAATATGCTGAAATAGTCGAATCCAACGGCTACGGCAAAGAGGCCCTTATCCGCTACAAGATCTGCAAGAACCGGGTGCAGGAATTCATCCATGATGAGCTGGGAGTCAAAGACCTCCCCCTCGATAACATTACAAAACGACTCCTCGACCGCTTCTATATTTGGAATCGCAGCACCTACAAGATCGGCAACAACACGGCCATCCACTTCATGCACAAGTTCTCGACCGTTTATAAGATGGCATGGGATAACGGCTGGGTTAGCGGGAATCCCTTCCACCTGCTCAAACTCCACAAGGACAAGACGGAGCGGGCCTACCTCTCCATCGATGAGCTGGAGCGCATGGCCAACAAGGAATTCTCCTCTGAGCGTCTGGAGCGCATGAGGGACATCTTCCTCTTCTGCTGTTACACCGGACTCTCCTACATCGATGTCAAGACCCTCACCACGGACAACCTCGTCCGGAAACCGGATGGCAGGCTTTGGATCGTCACCAAGCGCACCAAGACCGAAGTTCCGGTGCATGTCCCCCTGCTGGAAATCCCACTCCGGCTCATCGAGAAGTACGAGCCACTCCGGAAAGGTAACCTGGTATTCCCCGTTTACTCCAATCAGAAAAGCAACGATTACCTCAAAGAGATCGCGGCCCTCTGCGATATCCACAAGGACATAACCTTCCATGTGGCCCGGCATACCTTTGCAACCACCATTACCCTCGACCACGGAGTGCCGATTGAGTCCGTCTCCAAGATGCTCGGACACACCAATGTCCAGACCACACAGATCTATGCCCGCATTACCGACCGCAAGATCAACAGCGACATGGCACAGCTCTCGATGAAGATTGACCCGCTGGCCGATGCCTTCAAGTTCCCGGACTCCGAGTACAGGGCAAAGAAAGACGCACAGAGAAGCAAGGAACTCAAGAAATTCGCCTTCGAAAACGGTGTCCTTGTAGTTCCGTCATAAACCTTCCCTTATTCCTTAATATATTAAACCACCGTCCAGCCCTTGTCGGTTACCAAGGCCAGTTGAGAAACACTCAGCTTGGCCTTATTTCTTGCCCCAAAAGTAATCTTTCTTGTGGTTGGAACGGCCACCTGATTTAGGTCAACAAGTGAGTTGATGACAGAGAGGAGGCTGTCGACTGACAACTTCGGGGCTCCGGAGAGCCAGATATCGGCATTTAGAGTGCCGGAAAAGCGCAAATATTCAAGATTTGCACACCCGGTGAAGGTGGTGTCCATCTGGGAAGTAACACTGCTCACATTCAGCGGTTCATGGATGGCAACGAGGCTGGAGCAGTTGTGAAAAGCTTCACCCAGAGTGGTTGCAGCCGATGTTATGAGGCCATCGATTTCCCGTAGTTGCGTGCATCCGTAGAAAGCGTACACGAAAGTTGTAACATGGTCGGTGTAAAGCCGATCCACATGCTTCAGCGCAGTGCAGTCCTTTGCAAATTTATACATGGAAGTAAAGTATCCGGAGGCGAGGATCTCCGGGATATATTCCAGATCGGTGTTTCCGGCAAAGGTCTCACAGCCATTGCGGATCTGCGAAAAATCCGGAATGCTGCAGATTGCATTTACATAATCGAGGAAACTCTCGGCACTTTCTGTAGAGCCTCCTTTGTCAAGAATGTACTCATCCATCCGGTTTCGGATCCACTGAAGGCGATTGATAATTTGTTGAAACTCTGGTCTCATGGCTATCCAAGGATGTCGCTAATGGTTTGGGCGAACTCTTCGAGGCCCAGATAATCAATTAATTCATCAATCGAGACCCGGTACGATGCTCCGGATCGTTCGATTTCAAGCAAGTCCGTTCCGAGGACTTCCGCTGCCGGAGGCAGCTGCGATATGGTTACTCCTGCTGGCATAATATATTGCGTTTTTTAGCCGCCTAATACGGCAGTTTTGAAATTCTCCTTACCAAGGACATACACAAGGTCTCGGCCCTTGGCCACAAGCTCGCCACCAAGTGTGATGTTCACATTCTGCGCCCCTCCTGCGGACGGGAGCATCGACTGCAGTCGGCTTAGTGGTGCAATCACCTCCGGATCTACTCCGGAATTTGCGTTATCTCCGATGAGTGCATAGGTCTTTCCAAAGGCCAGACCTCCCTCAGCGAGTGCAGGGACACTCTTTTGTGCATTCTTGTTGATGAGCGCAGTCATGATAGCGGCAGCTGCCACCATCGCAGCACCCACACCGATGGCCACCCACGGATTGGCCAGCACCGATTTGAGCGCAGACTTGAAGGCAACAATCATGACACCGAACTCGATGAGCTGCGCACCTATGTTCTTGAGGAAGGAAGCAAACTGCTTGAGGATGGCTTGCATGAGTCCTTTGAATCCAAGGTCTCCTGCAATCATCTGGCCGATGGCCTCGGCCGCTGCAGTGATGCTCTCCGCGAGGAACTGCGAGACCTGCTGATCGAATTGCTTCATGGTGCTGGCCACCTTCTCTGACACATATTCAAGAGCCTCGGAGAACTTCCACCCCCTCTCGGTGAGGGCATCGGTGTAGTTCTGTACGCTCTGGTAGATGCCGAGGAAGTTCTCCTGCAGGTGCTCGGAAGTATCGTCTGCCCAATCGAAGATGCCCTCCCGGACACTCTTGAAGATAGCGTTGGCCTGCTGCTGGTACTTGCTGATGACTGGCTGGATGTCCGGCATCTTGTACTCGATCTGCGGCATGGCCAGTGCCATCGGCTTGATGGGTTGGAGCTGTGGTTCCTTGCCCCTATTCTGCATACGGACAAGTTGCTCCGGAGTGATGTTCTGCAGGAATTCCAGATTCTCCCGGAGGGTGGCCAGCTCTGTGTTGATCTGGGCAATCTCCTCCGGGGACTGTGATAACAACTTCTTTTGCTCAAGGTTGGAGATCTGCTTCTGCAGATCGCCAAGAAGTCCGGTGGCCGCTTCCACGGTGAAGTTCTGCCCCTGCAGCTCCTCCATCATGGCCTTAGTTTGTGCTACGGCCTCCTCCTGCATCCGAGTGGCATCGGCTTGAATCTTCGCCTCTTCCTGCAGTTTCTTATTCTTGACTTCGATGGCTGCAGCGAGTAACTCCTCCTGCCTGCGGAGTTTGCCGTATTCCCCGATATCGTAGGTTTTCTGAACGGTGGCACCAGCGACCAGACCTCCCATGTTGGGGATAAATCTCCACTTGACAGTGTTGTTCTTGACATCCTCCATCTGCCTCCTGGTATCCGCAAGCTGCTGCTGGAGTTCTTCAAGAGAGGATCCCTCGGCAGTCTCATTGATGAGTTCCTGCTTCTTTATCTTAGCATAGGCAAAGGCAGCGGCCAGTGCAAGAACGGCCGCAGTAATGATGCCCACCGGAGATAGCAATGCGGTAAACCCGGCCGAGAGCATCGGGATGAGTTTCAGCACTCCAGAGATGCCTATCATCACCGGGCCAATGGCTGCGGCCACACCGCCAATCACCACGATGACCTTCTGCATCGTTGGCGACATGCCCTTTAGCATCGAGACGATGCGGCCGAGGAAGGTGGCGATCTTGTTGATGAACGGAGTCATCGTCTGGCCGATCTGCTCAAGGAAGTCGCCCCATGAGTTCTTGAGTTGCTTCAGAGCACCCATGCCCACCTTGGCAGCAGCCTCGGCCTGCCCACCAAACTTCTGCTCCAGCGCATCCAGAATCACGCCTTGTGCCTTGGCAGTGTCTCCGGTCTCCACCAGCTGCTTCACCATCGCCTTCTGCTGATCGGTGAAGTTTATGCCTGCACGGGAGAGCGAGTTGATCTTGCCGATGGGATCGTCCATCGCCTTTCCGACCATCGTTGCAGCACTGCCCAGATCCATTTCCAGTGCCGTAGACATATCCAGCACTATCTGCTGGGTGCGCTTGAAATTATCCCCGGTGATATTGGTGAAGGTCAGAAGCCGGGTGGTCACATCATTGAGGATGGTCTCATCCCCAAAGATGGTCTTTCCCTGCAGTTCCTCGGCATAGGCCTTGAGCTGGTCGAGGTTATAGCCTACCGCATTTCCGGTACTCTTGAGTGCGGTGGCCACCTTCGTTTCGGCCTTCGCCTGCTGGTCGGCATTCTGCAGGGCGACCACACCCAACGCAGTGAGCGGGGCCGTTACCTTCAGCGATAACGACTTCCCTATGCTGGAGAGCTTCTTCTCCAGCGAGCCGAGTCCCTTTTCAACCTGACTGGCTTTCTGCTGGAACTCGTATGAGTCGGCTCCGATTTTAATGAGCAGATCTGCAATCCTTCTGGACATAGGCTAACTTCGGTCTTGACGATAAAGTTTCCACCCCTCCAGCACTTCATCGATGTTGGCTGGAACACCGTTTTCCACCTTGGACATGGCGGCAACCATCAGCACCATCTCATCTTTGCTCCGGATGTCGATTTCGGAGTCCGGCCCCCGGAGAATGGCATCGGCAACATGCCGGATGTAATTCTCGGTGTGGTTTTCGGACGGTGGAGCGTAGCGGGAGATGATCTGTCGGACGGTCTTAAGGTGCAGACTGTAGTAGTAATAATGCAGCAGCACGAACATGGCCCGGTAGCCGTAGCCAATCGACTCGAACTGCTTAAATGCAGTGTCTTGGGACGGGACAATCTCGCCCTTGTAGGTGGTCTTGGAGATGCGGATATTGCCGGGGTTATTGTTCCGGAGTCCGCGTGGGAGTCTATTTGCCATCGTTTTCTTGCGCCTCCTCCGCACGGAGTCGAGCTTCCTCGGCCTCCTTTTCAAGTTGTAGTTTCCGTTTCCGATCGTACTCTGCCTTAAGAGTGAGCACAGGGCAGTCTGCTGGCTCATCAACATAATCGCACTTGAAAGCCTGCCGGATGATGTGACGATTTTCGCTCAATTCGACATCCTTGTGCTCGATAATGACGGAGAGTTTATCGACCTTCTTTTCGAGGGTCTCCACACGGCCATCCAGACGCTGGATTTGCTGGCTCTGGAGATTGACGATCTGCTCGGTATTTTTAAGTTCTGAGCTCTGGGCCTCGGCATTCTCCTTTCGCTTCTTTGGCTTGAAAAAAAGTATCGTCCCCACCAGACCGCTGGCAAGGATGAAGTTAAGCACGAGGCTGATAATCTGTATTGTAATGTTTCCTTCCATGATATTAAATACTTCCCGGAATGTATTTGTAGATGCCCTGCTCCCGAACGATATAGAGGTCTCCATAGACAAAGAACACCCCGCAAATATGGCTATCATCGGCAGCATAGTTGCGCAACGGCACATGAGTGCCATTGACGAGGTCGTAAATGGGCACGGCATCCCATTCAACGCAGAGCTTTGTCTGAGAGATGGCGGCATGGTTGCACCAACGGTTGACCGTCATCACCTCGGAATATGCCGTGATGGAATCCCGGTGATAGAGCTTCACCACATCCGCCTCCGGATTCTGCATCACCATGTAGTCATCTGACACCGCGAAGAGAGTGCCGTATTCCATGACCCGGAACACATTCGGGTTGGTGTGGTAGCGGCAGTCATACATGTAAACATAGCGGGAGGTGGTGATGGCGATCTGGTTTTTGGTGACGACTACCCGGCCCAGATCACCGTATATATAGACGAGCGGATCCCCGTGCGATGTTCCAGCCACATGCTGGTAGGTGGTGGCCACACCGAGCCTGCGTAGTACTCTGTATGTGGATGTCCCCGCTGCGCCACTTGTAGTCCACATTTCAAGTCCCCAGAATTCATCCTCCCGGAAGGTTACGAATCCACCATAATTGTTCGGCAATTCCAACTGCCTCCGTACCACTCCTCGGTAATCGCAGAAATATGCAACACCGTCTTCGACACGAACATACCCATTCATGGCTTCAAAGAGCTGGAATGAATGAATTGAGGAGTACAGCAATACTGCCTGTCGGGTGACAGTGTCGAAGCGATAAATCTCATCCCTGTCGGTCTGGAGCAGGATGAAATCCAGACAACGGATACAGTTCTGGATACAATGGGTACTTGTGTCAATCTCAAAGACCACCACACAATCATCGCCCTGCGGAGGGATGTCCGGATTAACAAGACGAGGTAGTTCCACGAGCTCTGCATTGTAGGAGTCGCCAAGGCCATCTACCTCCAGCGAATTCACGAAGAATCCCGCATGCAGGTATTTATCATCCAGAATGACGGAATTCAAGTCAAGATGCAGAGAAGTGAAGATTTCTCCGTTGAGTCGCTTTGCCGGGAGCTGGCGCATCTTGAGACACGCGAGTGCCATGTGATCCACCAGCGTTGCGTAGTCCTCCTTCCCTTTGGTGCGCCAAAGGCGCGTGGGGCCACCATTGTATTTCTCGAAATAGAGCGAATATAGCAGCAGATCATTCGGGATGGCCGGGATGTCGCTCACCGGGAGTTGTATATCCAGATCGGCATTGTTGGCCGGATTCACCAGCGTCTTGTACAGCAGCCCTTGATCGTAAATATCTCCGGCATCTATGGACATTTTCACATCGCGCAGGATCATGAACTCGTATGTGCTGGTATAGGTATGGCCATACGAAGTCCTGCGGCCAATGAGAGTCTGGTTGATGTAGAAATACCAAGTTCCATCAATCGGGATCCCATCAATCTCCAGCTTGAAATTTGCCTCATTCCCGGTCTCGACATCAACCTCCATGTCGGTTTCGTAGTCGTTCCAGCCGCCATCGGCATCCAGCCAATATGTGCTGCTACTCCCTACGATCTTAACTCCGAAGTGGATGGTTACAGTATGCGGCCGGGATGTATGGGATGATGAGCTGCCGCTGGCCGGGCTGGTGTAGCTGGAATAACGCGGCTTGAGCATCATCTCCCATTTGAGATCGAAGTTGCATTGTTTTACCGGACACCCGTTTGTCAGAAGGATATTGCCGATGTGATCGCTGTTTCCGGTGAGGGTCATGGAGCCATCCGCCCCGAAGGTCAGGTCTCCGTTGTTGTTCCCCCACATGGACGGGACGGTGAATCCCAGCTGCTCTGCAAGGTTATCGAGGGCCTTGTTCTTGACCGCCACACTAATGTTCCGGATAGCGGGGACAATGTCGAGGGTGGTGTTCTCCCCGATCATGTAGAATCCATCCTCCCAGAGATCTGTCTGAATCTGCCGGGTTGACTCAACCGACACGATACGGATCTTCCCCCGCTGCGTCAGACGCTCATCATCTTCGGTTGTAATTCGTTCGCTCTTCTTGCGATCATGCACAAGGTTGGAGAAATACCACGGACGGTATTCATCGTAGAGCGAAACCACCCTTCGGACATGAATGCAGCCGCCACTTTGGAAAATCTGAGCACCGAATGGGGCCAGACATAATTCGAGGACATCACGGTAGGTCGGATTCTCGTAAACATAGAAGAGCCGGGCAAGATCCAGATTGACATAAAGCAGCGGACTGGCCGTATCGGTAAGGCCCTCCGGAATGAGGTCAATCCACTGACTAACGCTCATATCAAGCTCCAGCACGCTGATGCAAGTGGAGAGCAGGTTGTAGAGATTCTTCTTCCCTGTCGTCCCCATGCCAAGGATGTCTTTGAAATCGATGTTGGAGAGGATGTTGAATCCGTCTACAGCCTTGATCGTAATCTCGTATGGTGGAGCAGCGAATTTCTCGCTGTACAGATCGGCCACCAGAAAGCCCCTCCAGAAAAGAGTGCCATTCCGGTAGAGGGACATCCGGTATTCGCGGGGATCGGAGGTGAAGAGACCGAGATAATGGAAATTGTGTGTGCAGAGGATGTTGACGCTGGCTTCGGATGCTTTTACGGGAGTGTAGAAATCATCTCCCCTCCGCTCCCATGTGATCTTGATGGGCGAAATACCGGAGAAGGTCATCTGTTCTGATGGCCCGGTGTAACCCCGCTGGGCAATCTCGCATTTCCACAGGATTCCCTGGTATTTTGAGCGCATCTCCGCCCAATATTTGAGTCCGAAAACAGCCATTGTCAGTCCTTCCTTTGATGGTGTAAAGGTAGATTGTACAGCAGGTTTTCAAGTGAGACATTGTCGCAGTCTTGGAAAATTCGTAAATTTGCGAAGAAATAACACTTGATTATGAAAAGGTTCTTAGTCGCACTAATAGGTTTCATTGCAATAGTCGCCTCTTGCACTCCAAGCCCAGCTGTCAATAATGAAGAAAATGGCGGAGCAGAAGATGTCTATTATGTGAAATACGCCTCAAACGGACTTGAAGGGACTTATAGCGCACATTATACATCAGAAGATGGGAAGTCCATCGGTTTGCCTAACATTAAAGGAGCAGACTTTGAAAGGACGATTGGGCCTGTATCAAAGGGCTTTAAAGCTCAATTCAGCATTATGAGCACTTTGAACTATACAACTGTTTCTGTTCGGATTGAAGTAAAAAAAGGAAACGAGCCATTCATTGTAAAAAAGGAAGCAGTTAGGACTTCCTCTGGTTCTGCGTGCTCGTGCGGTGTAGAGTATACGATTGAATAGCTACAGGGGCTTCTTAAAGATTAACCGGGAGTGCATCGCTGCGCTCCCGGTCTTGTTTCCCGGAGTTAGAAAGCAAGTAAAAACCACGGGCCTAAGAGTCGGCCCGCTTGATGACGATGAAGTCGTCCTCTCCGGGTATCAGCGCGAGACCACCCCACGAGCCGTGGATCTGATCCATGCTGTCAATGAACTCGACAACCCCTTCCCTGCCAACATAAGACTTGTCATATGGGTCGTCCAGTTTCGTGATTCTTATGGTGTCGCCAACCTTGACACCGTGCGGCATTCTTTTTTGTGGCATAGCTACTTCCTTTTTATCGTTCTGAATCTCTGTAATATTGCGTCCAACTCCGATCCCTGCTTCTGGGCATCTTCAAAGACAATCCCACGATATCGAAGTAATTCACTCTTCCTAATGCGGGGCTGACCATCAACATAGGTTTTGACTATTTTCCCTTCCCGACATAAGCGGTCGATTGATTTGACCGTTCTCCCCAGATAATAAGCGGCCTCCTTTCGCGTCATCAGAAGATCCATCGTTTGGACTTCTTTATTGTTGTACATCGCAAGCAATGCATCCATATCGGCCAAAGCGTTTGTAAGGATATGCTTTGCGTGCATTATAACTTCTGGAGCTGTCATGGCTTAATACTTTATCATTTCCCAGCCAACGAGCTCGCGGTTGATGTAGCGGATGAGGTCAATGATCTCCTGCTCCGTGGGCTTCATGTAACCCTTTGCCTGCAGGTGGCCGGGCCTGCGGGAGTAGAAGTAAAGGTCGTCCTCTGCGTTGATGAAAACGGTGTGGATCGGGTACCCGCCCCGGATGCAGAAGGCGATGTGGCCGTGGGCATATTCGTCTGCAAGGCAAATGCTGCAAGCCTCGGTGTTGTTCTCAAGGTAGGTGCGAAGTGCGGTTTCTGCTGCGGTCATGGTCTTGTCCTCCCTTGATTAAAAGTTAAACTCGTTGTTCTCGATCTCCTTGAGGAGGCTGATGGCCTTCTGGCACTTCCCTCCGAACTCAAGAAGAGCGCGGATGCGCTTTGCGCTCTCGTAGTATTCATCCGGGAAGTCGAAGCTGTCATCGAGGCCCTTATGAGCGAAGGGGCGAAGGATGCGATCCTTGTTTGCGCGTTCCTTCTGGAGTTCAGCTTTGGCTGCATTCATTTTTGCGGTGAGGGCCTTGATTGTGGCGGTGGTGTTTGCGTTCATAATCGTCTGTATATTAAGGTTTTACTTGCTGCCTTCCGGCACATCTAAGGTCGCTACATTATTTGGATATATCAAGTTAATTCGACTTTATTTTCAACATTTATCGCACTTATTTTCAAGCATTTAGACAGGAAATAGACAGGCGGTATGAACGAGCGAAACCACCCTCTCCGGGTGGCCGCTTAGGGGTGGATTTAGTTTAGAGACCGAGAGGATTTTCGAGCTCTGCATTGATCCTGCGGACACAGTCTCTGATATCCTCAAGAGTCTCCGCGAAAAGGAACATCCGGTTCTTGAGGCGAGCGAGCTTCGCGGGGTCGCTGAGGAACTTCCCAAGGTCGATGTAGAAGCGGGCGCGGTCGCCAATCTCCTGCTCCTCGATGTTGAAGGATCCGGTGCTGCCGACATTCGTTTCGAAGAGTTCCTTGTTATCGTTGAAGTAGTAGTGCTGTTCGGCCTTGACCTCGATCTCCTGTCCGAAGGCGAACTTGCCCGTCTCGGCATTCCAAACCGCGAACTCGATGCAGGTGTCGTTCATGAACTTCACCGTCCAGTGCTCTCCGAGGAAGTCCTTGATCCAGTGCTTCATCTCTTCGAGGCTGTTATTGCTGTACTCGTTGTAGGCTCCGATCTGGATGTTCTTCTGGTTTTCGAGCTCTGCTTTGTGGGCTTTGCCCTCCTCGGTGGCGAAGTAGGCCTCGGTCTTGGCCTTCTTCTCGTTCTCGGCTTTCTGGTTGGCGATGGCAGTTTCGAGCTGCGCGATTTCCTGCTTGAGGCTGTATTCGCGTGCATCCCTTACTGCCTGTTGGAATTTCCATCCGGAGGTAAGGAGGGCGATGTCTCTGGGCTCTTCGCCACGAAGGGTGCGGAGCTGGTTCTGGAGTTCATACTTCTGGGTGAGAAGGGTTTCTTTGCGTGTCATAATTGTCTGTCTATTAAGGTTTTACTTGCTGCCTTCCGGCACATCTAAGGTCGCTACATTATTCGGATATATCAAGTTAATTCGACTTTATTTTCGACAAATAATGCACTTATTTTCAAGCACTTAGACATACCAGATGCAACCCTTTGAGACAGGCCGAGATACCATTATTTCTCCTCGATCTCATAGTTGCAAGTAATCCACTCTTCCTGCCGCCTGCGGGAAGTCTTGCTGGCGGTGATAGTACGGTCGAGCGTGTGGATATGCCAGCCGTACCGATCCGCATAGTCCTTGATCCGGGGATGCGGGAACATCGTGAGCATGAACTTGCCTTTGCAGTTTGCCAACACCTCCAGAAGCTCTTCGAAATCCTGCTCGTTGAAAGTGCCGTTGTAATGAGCGCAGTCCGTGCCCACATAGGGTGGATCCACAAAGTGGAATGCCCCCTCGCAATCGTATCGTTTGAGCAGGTTGATGCCGTTTTCACACTCGATGGTGCAGTGATTCAACCGACCGCAGAGAGCCTCGGTAAAGTCGTCTTTGGCATTGCGGAGTTTCTTGGTTGTCGTCCCCTGACGATCATACCCAAATGTCCCATCTAACATGGAGGCAAACCCCAACTTGGAACACACCCAGACTGCCCATGCACGCTCCACCGGATTGAAGAATTCCGGGTGCTGGTTGATGTGCTTGGCGTGGGCGTGGATCTCCCGGCTGTGCAGGGTGCTGTCGATGAGCGTCTTGAGGTCATCGTACCTTTCCTTGGCGATCTTGTAGAAGTTGATGAGCTCGGTATTGACATCGTTAATGACCTCGCATTCGCAAGGCGGGATGGCAAACAGCACCGAGCATCCTCCGCAGAAGGCTTCTGTGTAAAGGGTATGCTCCGGGATCAGCGGGAGGATATGTTTGAGGATGGACTGTTTACCACCGTAGTAGGATATGGGCGTTTTCATTTCTTTGCTCTGGCGATTCTGATTCTGATAACGATATAACCGACAAGCAGCAGGCCCAGAATCCATGCGATGCTCTTGAGGGTGGTGTTGAACTTGGTAGCCGTTGGTGGTTCGTTGACTTCCGCATCCGAAGTTTTCTCCTCCTCGGAATGTTCCTCGGCCTTGGATCCCGCCACACTGCTGCTATCCACAGAGACCTCCTTTTCGGAGGTCGCGTGGATCTTGGTTAGAGTGATAGATTTGACAGGCCCCGCAGTGGGATTCCGGATGCATGGCCGGAGAGTGTCCGGGGACGGATAGAACTCGATCCGGGTGGTCTCAAGCTCTATCTGCCCGGTCTCCAATTCGCTGCGAATGTAATCCACGATGAGGCTGTCCTGCCGCTGCGAAACGGCCTGCGATGACCTCGATATCCGCAGCGAGGCACAGGATATTGCCGACAGCACAGCGAGGACTGCGGCAATAAGAAAAGTCATGATTCTGGACTGTTTACACATCTCATCAATTCGTCTATTCGTTTTTGTCTCTCCTCCGGAGTGAGCTCGGCCGAGGACTTGATGGCCGGGGCCGGGGCATTCTCCCAAGGCAGCGGGAACATGGCGGTCATCTCCTTGCGGTCTTTCTTATCCAGCTGAATGCATGTGAGCACCCAAGTCTGCCACCTGGTGCGCTCCCACTGCTCCTTCTGCCGGGCGATCCGGGACGAAACCCAGCCAGCCCATGCGTAGAAGAATTCGGCCGGGGTCAGATCTTCAAAGTCGCATGGCCGCATTCCCATCTGGCCGACTCCAATGGCAAACCACTTCTCGTAGGTCGGAGGTGATGATTCGCCATCGGAACCGGAGGTCAGGAGTTTGGGTCAACCACTCCGTCCAGCTTATCCACCAGAGGTTTGATGGAGGCAGCGAAGGCATCCGCGATCTGGAGGATGATGCCCGGATCCGCATCGCAAGCATCCCAGAGGTCATCCTCTGTGAACTTGCGAGCCTGCGGATTCCCGGACTTTCTGGCTCCTTCGTTGAGTCCGAGAACTCCGAGTGCAACAATACCGTCCAGCGAGCTGGCGGCATCTTTTGCGGTCACGATTTCCCCGAAACTGATGCCTGTCTTTTTTGTAAAAGTGCTTAGGCCACGAAGTCCAAAGTGGACGGGGTACTGATTTCCAGCGATAGTAATAGTCAACATAATCTCTTGGCTCAATTACGATGAATGGATAGCGCATGCGCTATGAAGGATTGACCGGATTGAGATTTCCGCTTCCGGTGATGCTAAAGTTGTAGGTGGCGTTGTCGCCTGCCGGAGTTCCCAGCGAGAAGGATGTGATGTATCCGTTTCCGCTGTAGTTCTTTGTCAGAAGACCTTGGATGTTGGCCTTGAGGACAACACCGACATTGGTCTTTGAGAGGATCGTCTGGAGGATGTCCTCCGGCTTGTCGTGGGATGATGCAAGGTCTGCGTCAATGACCACGAGGCCCTCGACATCTACGCTCCATGAGATGTCTCCCGGATATTTCTCCTTGCCGTTGGTGTCCTTGGTACGGACATCCTTCACCTCCAGATCAACCTTCAGCGTATGGGAGGTGGCATGGAGCGTGGGTTTGCCATCCACTGTGACGATGATGTCCTCGCCTTGGATGACCTGCTTGTTTCCAACTTGTTCTGCCATAATATTATATCACTTTAAATGTTAATGTCCAGCTGTGTAAATCGTAGTCCGGGTAATAGTCCGATGAGGAATTCCGGTGGCGGCACACCCTCCCGTCCACCACAAGTCCTTCAACGGCTCCACGGACTTTCCGCTTGAGGGATTCAGCCCCGGCTACCCGGCTGTCAAAGACCTCCACCTCGAACAGCGTCTCGTATCCACAGATCCCATCCTTGGTGCGGATGGGCAGCTCTTCCGGGGTGCTGTAGGTGGCGAAGGGCGCAGGGGTTTCTGCATCCACTGCCCCGCACTGGAGTTTTCCTTCCAGCTCCGGGGCCGCTGTCTCGACAACCTCGATGAGGGCCGTTTTGAAATCGCTCATTTTTTCGCGGGTTTAAAGTTCTTGTTCACAAACTTCTCTACGGATTCAGCAAGTTCATCTCCGAATTCCGACACCACCTTATCGTAGTTTTCGTTGTATGATTCTTCGATGTACGGCCGGGGTTTGAGTCCCCGGACATGCCGGGCAAACACCTTGTCGCCATTCGGGAGGGTGAAGACCAGCACCCCGCCTTTCTTCTTGGGGTACCGGGGATCCCGCGTTCCCTCATGCACGAACTTCCCGTAATACTCGTTGACTGCCTTTTTCTTCTTGCTCCGGGCAAAGACATGTTTCACAGCGACATCCACCTCGGTCTTGGGTGCAGACTTGTCCCGGTATGAGACCACTTTGAGCTGCTTTTTAAGCGTTCCGGATTTCACCGGGACTCGGCTTTGGGCTCCCTTGACAAAAGGCTTTGAAGATTTCTTGAGGGCCGAGCGCAGCATTCTCTTCTGCATGTTGTTCGGCAGCTCATCGAGGATCTCCTTGGCCTCCTGGTATCCGTTAACCTTCAGTGTCAACATTGCCGCTTAGGTCTTTTGCATCGGTCTTAACGGTACGGATATGGAGCCGCCAATGCCGCCCCTCTTCCTGCGTTCCTACGATTTTCCGAAGGTCATCTCCGTCCTTGATGTACATTCCCGGCAGGATATGGCTCCGCCAGCGGATGGTGTAAATCACCTCGTTCTCGTGGACAATACGGGATGCGTACATGTTCTCCCGGCCTCCGAACTCCGTGCGCTGGGCATACGCCTCGGCCACGAAATCCAGACGCTTGGTGCGGTCGTTGTACTCGTCCCGGATCTCCAGAAAGGCATGTATTTCAATGCGGTGATCAAACATCTTCTGGCAGTTTTATGATTCGAACTCGGACATTGGAAGGCAGAGGTTCTTCCCCCTCTCCCTCCCCGTAAGGATGGATCCTCCAAGGCTGGAGGAGTTTTTCCGCAGTCATAGGGATCTGTGCCACGGAGCGACCGATAACGGTATCGGCCTCGTTGTCAAAAAGAGTCCCCAATATCAGAAGAAGAGCGGCCTTGATTGCCGGAGGGAGGTCTTCCGAGGTGAACTCATCGCAGAGTTTCCGATTGGTGTAATCGTCCGCAATGCCGATGGCCATCTCAAGATAGTCCGCCACGAGCGAGTCGAGCGAAGTATCATCTCCCAGACGGAGGTGTGCGTGTGCCGTTTCAAGTGATATCAGGGACTGAGACATAGATATTGAGAGAAGATTGAGGTTTAGGAGGCGTGGACGAGTTTCACCACCGGGTGCGTTCCGGCATCGATGAGAGTACCGTCAACGCGGGCGAATCCGAAGAGGCCGATGGAGAGATACTCCGCCAGCAGCTCGTTCAGACGGATCACGCGGAAGCCCTTCACCAGACGGATCTTGTACTTCGACAGATCACCGAAGAGCACGGAGGCGTTCCCGGCTCCGATATCGGCCACATCATCGTTGATGACATAGCCCTTGCCGAAGATCGTACCCGGCTGGCCAACGCGGGCATTCTCCTGCCAGATGTACTGGCCGTGGGTGTCCTTGATCTTCGCAAGAGCCCAGAGGGTCTTGTGGTTGAACATGAACTTGCCCGTCTTGGCATAGGCAGAATCCACCCCGGCAATCAGGTCGATGATGTTGTCGAGGGTGATAGCCCCGGCAGCAGCACCATTCTCGATGGCGGTGGCCGCAGTGACGATACCCCTGGGCTGGCCAGTGCCGGATCCGGTGGTGAGGTGCTCATTGACACCACGGCCGAAGGACTCGGACAGCAGCTGGCTGAGGAGCGCGTCCAGATCGAATGCGCTGTCCTGCAGGAGTTCCAGCGATACCGGGATGATCGGGGTGCGGTAAGTGAATGCCTTGAGCGTCACGCTGCCGAAGGTCGGAGTGCGCTTGGTGCTCTGGTCATATTCCGCAACGATGGTCGCTTTGGCAGCGGTGTCGTTGACGGTCGGGAAGGTCAGGTCGCCTCCCTTGCTGGTAGTGATGATCTGTCCGGCTTCGAACATGCCGCCATAGGACTTGAGGGCGATCTCGATGCTGGATGCGAGATCCGTAGGAATCAGCACGCCAGCCGACAGGCCGGAGATGCTGTCACGCTTTTCGATGAGCGAGCGAGTCTCCGGAGAGATACCCTGCGCACCGTTGAGAAGGTAGTCGGCAAAGGCCCTGCGGTATTCCGGAGTATCCTTGCCTGCGGCAGCACCAGCTGCTCCGCCATTGTTCTGGCGGTAGGCTTCTTCGGCCTGCCTGCGCTGGATGTCGAGGAACTTCTCCTCCGCAGCGACAGCCTTGTCCGCCTTCTCATAGTCAGCGAAGAGGGTGTCCCAACGCTGCTGCTCCTCTGCGGTCATCTCGCGACCGTCAGTTTCCTTGCGAAGGGAGTCGATCTGTGCGTACAGACCAGCCCTCTTCTCTTTGAGTTCTTTTAACTTCTTGGACATAAGACTTAAGTTTTATGGATTAATGGTTGAGTTTCAATACGGCCACGGCCCGGTCGCGGGAGGTGGTGTCCACCTTGGAAGGGGTCATCGCATCGCGCTTCCGCTGCTCCAGATGTGCACGGACAGCCGCCTCAGTGTCCTTGTAGGCTGGGTAAGTCACCAACGACACATCATAGAGTCTGGCGATGGACTTCACCGTCCGCTCATCATATTCGAGTTTGTTCTTCTCGTCCGCATACCGCCATTCATCGGTTTCCACCACAAACTTGAAGGAGCACTTGGAGATGTCGCCCCTCCGGACGAGCTCCAACATGTCATTGCCGAGGGTGGTGTCCGGGGCATCGAACTCGAAACGGAGTCCAACCTCGTCCACGGTGAGTTTGAGAGTGCCGGAGGTAGTCCGGGCAAGCACTCCGGAGATGTCATGATTGAAAACCATGATCACATCGCTCATGTCGGTCTTTTCGAAGGCCCCACGAGCGATCTTCTCGACAAACCAGCCGTAGATGGGCTCGCTCCAAGTCTCAAACTTGGAAGCATATCCAATGATGGTACGGCTCTGTTTGCCATCTTCAGCTTGGCGTATCTGGAGGCCGGATACAATGCTCCTTACCTCGATTTCCGGGGTGCTATTCTTCTTTTCCATTGGCGGGTTGAGTTTTGGAAGGTGTGACGAGCGCATTTTTAACCGTCTGCATGTTCATCTGCACGAAGTAGGTATCGCCACCCTCGTAAGAGTTCATATCTTCGAGGGAGCGGATCTCGTTGGCGGAGAGGGCTCCCACAATGTTCATGTTCTTGTAGTATTCTGAGCGGGTCTTGGCATCTCCCCGGAGCAGACCATTGAGCCCGAAGAGGAAATAAAACTCTCCGAATTCATCCTCGCGGAGGAGCTTGCGATTGAATTCCTCTTCCAGACGCACCAGATATGGCATGAGGCAGTACTGCACGAACTCCATCCCTTGGTGTTCGATGTTATTGTTGGTTGCCCGCTCCAGATCCGCTATCATGTGCGGAGGCACTCCGAAGATGGTGGCCACTTCGGTTTTCTGGAACTTCCGGGTAGCGATGAACTGCGCATCTTCCGGAGGGATGCTGATTCGCTCATAGGTCATGCCGCCCTCCAGCAGCAGCGGGGTGTGCGCATTATGCAGGCCCACCGACTGCTCGATGAGGTCTTTCTTGAGCCGCTTGTAGGACTCCGGCTTGAGTGTGCTGGGGTACTTGAATACCCCGGACATATTGCCGCCTTGGGTGAAGAACTTCTCCCCGTAATCCTGTGCGGATTGTGTCAGAGAGAGGTTTTCCCGATGTACTTGAATGGGCGATTTCCCCTTGTAGCCGTTAGTGGAGAGGCCCTTGAGATGGATGATATCGTAGGCCGGGACGAGTTCTCTGGTGGAATTGATCCGGTAAAACAACTCATCGTCCGGAGTGAGAATGGGCTCGCAGTCATATGGATGCAAGATCTGCAGGCGCACCGGACGGAAAAGTCGGTCACGGTGGATCCGGGCATAGCCATTCCCCCAGAGGGTGCAGCCCATCATAAGGTGCTGCAACAGACCGAAGCGATTGAGGTAGTCGTTGGGTTTAGATAAGATGGTAGCGCAGGGATGCCCCTTCGCCTGCTCCCGGCCGGAGCTGGTCTTGTGGTAGAGATGAATCGGAAGGGTGCCCACCGTCTCCGACAGGATCCGGACGCATGCCCAGACTGCAGAGATGGCGAGCGAGCCTTCCGGGGTGATAACCTTCGTCTTGGAGGCATCTGCCACGGTGTCAGAGAGAAGCACTTGATTCACAGCGTGCTCGAACTCGCTGGAACTTATGCGCTTCTCTCCTTTCAAGAAAGAGGCAAGAGATGAAAGCAGACTTGACACCGTTGGCTTACACTAAAACTAATAACCGAGAGCAAAGCTAATCGGTGTGGCCCGCTTTCAAGTGAGACATTGTCGCACTAATGAAAAAAGTGCTAACTCTTACTTTTGCACCAGGAAGTTTTTTCGACTCTTGACAGGATGGTGGCGGATGGCCATCCGCCACCATCCTGTCGAAGGGGAAAGGACCTGGG